>Ga0137391_10004958_pt1 | contig 10212 bp, 10 predicted proteins | sample 15con2h24BmetaG_FD_101399 | JGI IMG/M metagenome (GOLD analysis project Ga0137391, IMG submission 101399) | Vadose zone soil microbial communities from Angelo Coast Range Reserve, California, USA - 15con2h2.4B metaG | ecosystem: Environmental > Terrestrial > Soil > Vadose zone > Saprolite...
CGAAGCTTCCACGACCGCTCCTGCTGCGCGCCGTATCGCTCGCGCATCCAGCGCGCCCAGATCCGGCGCGCGGCGCGAAACTTGGCGATCTCCTCGAAGAAGTCGATGTGCGCGTCGAAGAAGAACGACAGCCGTGACGCGAAGTCGTCGATGTGCATGCCCCGCTCGAGGCACGCATCGACGTAGGCCATTCCGTCGGCCAGCGTGAACGCCAGCTCCTGCGCGGCGGTCGAACCCGCCTCGCGGATGTGATAGCCGGAGATCGAGATCGTGTTCCATTTCGGCACCTCGGCGGCGCAGTACTCGATCGAGTCGACGACCAATCGCATCGAGGGCGCGGGCGGAAAGATGAATTCCTTCTGCGCGATGAACTCTTTCAGGATGTCGTTCTGCAGCGTCCCGCCGAGCTTCGAGGCGGGCACGCCCTGCTTCTCGGCGACCGCGATGTACATGCACAGGAGGATCGCGGCCGGGGAGTTGATCGTCATCGACGTCGTGATGTCACCCAGCGGGATGCCTTCGAAAAGCGTCTCCATGTCGGCCAGCGAGTCGATGGCGACACCGCAATGCCCCACCTCGCCACGACTCGTCGGCGCGTCCGAGTCCTGGCCCATCAGGGTCGGCATGTCGAAGGCGACCGAGAGCCCGGTCTGGCCGTTCGCCAGCAGGTACTTGTAGCGCCGGTTGGTCTCCTCGGCCGTCGCGAATCCAGAGAACTGGCGCATCGTCCACAGGCGGCCCCGGTAGCCGCTGGGATGGATGCCGCGCGTGTAGGGGAACTGGCCGGGGTACTCCTCGGCGCCTCGCGGCAGGTCTTCCGACGTGTAGAGGGGCTGGAGGGGTACGCCCGAGATGGTCGACGTCTCGACGCCGTCCTCGCGGACGGAGCTCGACTCGAACTCCTCCCGCCACAGCTGCTTGGGGTCGCGTGCCCGGACTTTCACCTCAGCTCAATTATCGGTTCGCGTCCGGAGTATCTCTTCCGCAGTTCGGTACGGGGTCCCGTCCCGGAGCAAACGCTCGGCAAGGGCCGGGTCCTCCTCCAGGGCCCGGCGAGCCCTCTGTCGAGCCAGCTCGGCGGCCACCTCGGCCGTCTCGTCCCTGAGCCGCCTGCCCGCCAGCTCCTCCGCCCGCCCGCTCGCCTCCAGGTGACTGAGGTGGGCGAGGATCGCCTCCCAGAGCTCCTTGACCCCCTCCTGCCTGGTGGCGACGGTGGCGACGATGGGCGGCTTCCAGGAACCCTTCGGAGCCATGTTCAGCATGGTTCGCAGCTCGGCGACGACCCGGCCGTGACCGTCGATGTCGGCCTTGTTGACGGCGAACACGTCGGCGATCTCGAGGATGCCGGCCTTGATCATCTGCACGCTGTCGCCGAGGTTGGGCGTCAGCACGACGACCGTGGTATCCGCCACCGCCGCCACCTCGAGCTCTGACTGGCCCACGCCGACCGTCTCCACGATCACCTGGTCGAAGCCGAACGCGCCGAGGAGGCGGATCGCCTCCCGGGTCGCCAGCGACAGTCCGCCGAGGTGACCGCGCGCGCCCATGCTCCGGATGAACACCTTCGGATCCAGGGCGTGGCGCTGCATTCGGATCCGGTCGCCGAGGATCGCTCCCCCCGTGAACGGCGAGTTGGGGTCGGTGGCCAGCACGGCGACCGATTGCTGCTGAGAGCGGAGCAGGGTCACCAGGGCGTCGACCAGCGTCGACTTGCCCGTGCCCGGTGCGCCCGTGAAACCAACGACGCCTGGCATTCGCTTCGAGTCGCGCAGTGACTCCTCGAGCGCCTTGATGGATGGATCGCGACGCTCGACCAGGCTGATCGCCCTGGCCAGGGCGCGCACGTCGCCGGATCGGAAACTCTTTGCTAGCTCTGGGTCGGTCAGGTCGTTACTCGCCCAACCAGCGTAGGGCGAAGTCGTGTCCAAGCACCACGACGATGCCGTAGGTCTGCTGGCCGGGCGAAGGTGCCGGATTGGTCGGCGTTGCCGCCACGATGCTTCCACCGAAGAAGTTCTGCAGCCACTTCGTGGTGAGCGGGAACTTGCCGCCGGAGTAGTCGAGGATCATCGTCTGCGACGACGGCCGGTGCGCGACCGGGTCGGCCAGTTGAAGGCCGGTCGGGTCGAGCATCGTGGTGACCCACCCGTCCAGACCCGACAAGTTGTTCGCGCCGTTGGCGAACTGGACCGGCGCCTTCTCGCCCAGCGTCCCGGGGTCGATGAAGACCGAGCCCAGCCACTTGTGGATCATTCCGTAGGTCTGGTCGTATGCACAGAGCTGCGACGTGTTCGGGCCGAGACCGCAGTCGCCGTAGTCGACCACGTTGCCCTGGGCCGCGCCCGACGGCGCGGTGATGGCCAGCCGGATGATCGAGCTGTCCGGCAGGTTCTTGCCCCAGTCGTAGATCGCCTTCATGTCCGACACGGACATGTCCGTGTGGATGTTCTTCTGCAGCGCGTCGAGCAGCTGCGGCGCTTTCGCGAAGCCGTTCACTGTGGTCGCTTTCTTCTTGATCGCCTGCATGATGTCCTGCTGCCGCTTCGCACGCCCGAAGTCGGACGACTGCTGCAGCTCGACCGCATGCCGCGAGCGCGCGATCTGCAGCGCCTGCTCTCCGTTGAGGTGCTGGCAGCCGGCCCTGTAGTGGATGCCGCCGCGGATGTATCCGTTGTAGTAGTCGGGGTACTTGTAGTCGTCGAGGTTCGTGGTCAGGCACACGTCGACGCCGCCGAGCGCGTTGACCATGTCGCGAAACGCGACGAAATCGACTGCGATGTAGCGGTCGAAGGTCAGGCCGGTCACCTTGCTTACCTCATGCTCCGCCGCGAGCCCGCCGCCGTTTGCTCCGGTGTACTGCGACGCGACGCAGCAGATGATGTTCGTGTACGGCACCTCATACGCCGCGTTGATCTTCTGTGTCCAGATCCGGTTGGGGTTGGACTGCAGGTTCATGTGCACGGTGAGGTCGCGTGGAATCGAGACCATCATCACGCGGCCGGTCGTGGGATCGATCGACACGGCCATGATCGAGTCGGTCAGGTAAGGCGCGTCGTTCTGCTCACCGCCCATGCCGAGCAGCAGGATGTTCACCTGCTGTCCGTGCTTCAGCTTGTACGCAATGGTGCCCTGGGCCGGCTCGACCGCCTGCACGACCTCGCCGATCGGGTTGATGTGATGACCCGTCGTGGCCGCAACGAAATCGTCGAAGCGCTTGTACGTGAGCGTAGCGCCGACGATCACGGCAAGGAGCAAGACGCCGGCGATCGCCGCAGGAACCGACCTGGTCAGGCGGTAGAAGACGCGGTAGCGGGATCGCCTGGCCCGTTTTGGCCTGGCCCGGAACATGAGCACCGGGATTTTAACAACGGCGCCTGGGAATTTTGGGTTACGGCGTCGGCGAGGCGATCGTGTTGTTCAGCGAACCCAGGTAGATGTAACCGAAGAATGCGCCTACGCCGGCCACGAACCCGATGATCCCGAGAATGAGCCCGACGAGAGCCAGCGTCCCTCCGCCGAGCGCGCCTCCGCTGGTCGAGATCCTCTGCCGCGAGATGAACCCCATGATCGCGGCCGTCGGCCCGAGGACGATGCCCAGGCAGACGATCGAGCACACGATCGAGATGATGCCGATGACCAGCGACGCGATCGCGAGGCCGTCGGTCCGCTGCCCCGCGTATCCCATTCCACCTGGCGCGAATCCGCCGGGAGGCGGCGGCGGCACGTAGCCCCCGCCGGGAGGCGGCGGCGCATAACCACCGCCGGGTGGCGGCGGCGGCACGAAGCCTCCCCCCGGAGGAGGTGGCGGCGGTGGCGGTGGCGCGAACCCACCACCCGGCGGCGGTGGAGGAGGCGGCGGCGAGCCCTGACCGGGAGGAGGCGGCGGAGGCGGCGGGGGCAAATCCGACATTGCGTTTCCTCCTTAAGTCTTGGCCGGCGTCGATGAACCTAGCTCGTAACTTCGGATGATCCACGCCTGCATCGCCAGCGCGTAGGCGCTGGTGAAGACCACGCCGACGATGCACACAACGCTTCCCAGCTGGCCGATCAGGCCGGCGGCGATCAGCATAAGGCCCGCAATCAGCGTGTTGATGATCGAGGCGCGCATCCGGCGCACGATCTCGCCGACGTGCAGCCCGGCCTCGATGCCGCCATGGTCGACCGCCAGCACGATCGACGGCATGGCGAACGTGAGCGCGAGCGAGCCCAGCGTCACGATGCTGAAGGTGAGGAGCAGGAGGCCGACGCCCAACGCCACCAGCCCGGGGTTGGGCGAGTCGTGGCCCTGCTGCGAGAGGATCAAGATCGCAGGGACGTAGAGCACCAGCCCGACCACCGCCAGCGCGAGGTAGTAAACGAGGTACACGACGAACAGCCGGAACCCAGGGCCCAGGTAGTCGAAGTTCGCCGGCGGCAGCTTCTCCTCACCGGCCCGCAACCGGTGAATCGCGGCGAGCATCCATCCGAGGCCGTTGATCCCACCGACGATCGGGATCAGGAGGATGAGGCCCATGATCGCCACCTTGGTGAGCCAGTCCGGGTCACGGAACGGCCAGACGAACGCGTCGGTCATGCGCTCCATCGAGCTAGGTCGGGGGTGGCCCGAAATTGGCCACGAGCAGCAGGACGACCCAGATCAGCGTCACCGCGGCCCCGACCGCGGTGGCCGCCGCGCCGACGACCCAACCGGTGACGGCCGTGCCGTGGCCGCCCAGCAATCCGTTCGATTCCGCGATCCGGTTCAGGGCGGACCTACCCAGGAAATAGGCGATCGGTCCGAGCACGAGGGTTGGCACGCCGAGCCAGAAAGCGAGCACCAATCCGCTCCCCGACGCCGCCCAGTAGCCGAAGCTGCCGATCAAAAGGCCCGTGAGCCCGAGCAGCACGCCGAGGAGAGAAAGGGCAAGGGACGCGACCGCCCGGCCCTCAGTGCGACCCGTCTGAGGCGCGGGCGCGGGATAGACCGGTCGGCCGTAGTAGGGCGAGATGGCGTGCGGCGGCACCGGCGGAGGTGGTGGTGGCGGCAGCGGTGGCGGCGGTGGGACCGGTCTCTGAGGCTCCGCGCTCAACGCAGCAGCGCCCGGGCGATCACCACGCGCTGGATCTGGTTCGTGCCCTCGTAGATCTGGGTGATCTTGGCGTCTCGCATCATCCGCTCCACAGGGTAATCGCTGATGTACCCGTAGCCCCCGAGCAGCTGTACGCAGTCGGTGGTCACTCGCATCGCCATGTCGGAGGCGAAGAGCTTCGCCATGGCCGCGATCTTTGTCAGGTCGGTGGCTTTGCTGTCGACCTTGGTGGCGGCCTGGAACACGAGGTGTCGAGCGGCCTCGATCTGCGTCGCGATGTCGGCGAGCATGAACTGGATGCCCTGGAAGCTCGCGATCGCCTGGCCGAACTGCTTGCGCTCCTTGACGTAGTTCAATGCGTAGGCGAACGCGCCCTCGGCGATGCCCAGCGCCTGCGCGCCGATGCCCGGTCGGGACCGGTCCAGCACCGCGAGCGCGAGCTTGAAGCCCGCCCCCTCATCGCCAAGGCGGTTGGCCGCCGGCACCTTCACGTCCTCGAGCACGATCTGCGCGGTGGGCGAGCCGCGGATGCCGAGCTTGCGCTCGAGCTTCTCGACTTTCCACGGGCTCGTCTCGCGCTCGAGCACGAAGGCTGCGATGCCGCGGTGATCGTCGCTGGCGTTCGTCTGCGCGAAGACGACCAGCGTCCCCGCGATGCTGCCGTGCGTGATGAACTGCTTGGTTCCGTTCAGCACGTACTCGTTCCCGTGCTTCTTGGCGCGCGTCGTCATCGCTCCCGCGTCGGACCCGCTGCCCGGCTCGGAGAGCGCGTACGCCGCAACTTTCTCTCCCGCCGCAAGCGGCGGGCACAGGCGCTTCTTCTGCTCCTCGGTCCCCGCGACCAGGATCGGGTATGAGCCAAGCGCCTGCACGGCAAGGATCAGCGAAGAGCTCGCGCACGCCTTGGCGATCTCCTCGATGCCCATGCAGATCGTGACGCTCGAGCCGGAGATGCCGCCGTACTCCTCCGGGAACGGAATGCCGAGGATTCCGTTTTCCGCGAACAGCTTCTCGATGTCCTTTGGATACTCGGCGCTCTGGTCGATCTCGGCCGCGCGCGGGGCGACGCGATCCTGGACCAGCTCGCGGATCGTGTCCCTGATGGCGACCTGCTCGGCGGTGAACTCGAAGTCCATGTGAGCTGGATTATCCGGCCTTCAACAAATCCCGGGCGATCACGATCCGCTGCACCTGGTTGGAACCCTCGTAGATCTGCAGCGCTTTCGCGTCGCGGACGTGTCGCTCGAATGGGCTTCCGGCGCGGGTTCCGTCATCGCCCGCGATCTGCAACGCGTCGAGCGCAACCTGCATCGCGGTGTCCGTGCAGTGCAGCTTCGCCATCGATGCTTGACGCGTGAAAGGCCGGCCGCGGCTGCACAGCCAGGCGGCCTGGTACGCCAGCAGGCGGGCCGACTCGACGCGCGTCGCCATGTCGGCGAGCGAGAAGTCGTCGCCCTGTTCATGGCCTCGTTCTCGCATCAGCGCGCGTGCCTCGTCGACGCCGGCCTGCGCGATGCCGAGCGCCTGGCCCGAGATCCCGATGCGCCCGGAATCGAGCGCGCGCATCGCGACGGCGAACCCCTGTCCCTCCGCGCCGAGTCGGTTGGCCTCCGGCACGCTGACGTCCTCGAGCACGAGCTCGCCCGTCGGCGAGCCGTGCAGGCCCATCTTGTCGAACACCTGGCCGACCCGGACACCGGCGCTGTCTTGGGGCACGAGGAACGCGCTGATGCCGGCCGCCTTGTCCTCGGGCCCGGTCCGCGCGAACACCACGTACATGCCGGCGCGGCCGATGTTGGTGATGAATGCTTTCGTGCCGTTGAGGACGTAGCCGCCGCCGTTGCGGCGCGCGGTCGTCGTGAGGGAGGCCGCGTCGGAGCCCGAGGCCGGCTCGGTCAGCGCGAAGGCTCCCAGCAGCTCGCCGGACGCCAGTCGCGGCAGCCAGCGCCTCTTCTGCTCCTCGCTGCCGAAGAGCAGGATCGGCTCCGTGCCGACGCTCGTGTGAACGTCGACGATCACCGCTGTGGAGGCGCAGGCCTGGGCCAGCTCCTCGATGCAGATCGCGAAGGCGACCGCGTCGAGGCCGGCGCCGCCGTATTCGCGGGGGATCAGGACCCCCATGAGGCCGGCTTCGGCGGCCGCCCGCACCGCCTCGTCGGGGAAGCGGTGGTCGCGATCGACCTCGGCCGCAAGCGGGAGGGCCACCCCCTGCGCGAGTTCGCGCACGGCGGCCCGAAAGCTTGCGTGCTCGGGCGCGAGTTCGAGATCCAACTCAGGCGTTAACTAGAATAGTGGGCTTGACAATGGACGCAGGGCCGCGCTACCTCGAGGGGACGACTGTGGGAAGCGGCCGGGACATTATTGGCGTTCGCCGAGATCGCATCGCGGACATCATCAGCACCGGGCGCGAGATCATCGCGCGCGGGAAGGGGGAAAAGATCCTCCCCGACACCATCACCGGCGCCACAGCCGCCCTTCTCGTCACGATCGCCGGATATGGAGAGCCCCTGTCGGAGGGGCAGTGGCGCGAGCTCGCCGGCGTGGTCGGCGGGATCATGCGCGACAGTACTTACGCCGACCTGGCCAGGCTCCGGACGCTCATCACGCAGGAGCAGTTCCTGAACGTGGCCCGCAACCAGGGTTACGCCCGCTTCATTCGCCGCCTCGACGACGGGAGATGGGTCTGCGAGCTGACCCCGAAACTTGAAGATCTTCCGGACGAGTAACAAGGCGGGCGGCGCTGTAGCCGGAGCCCTGCGCTCGCGAGTCTTTCGCATCTTCTTTGCCGCCGTCTTCGCTTTCGCGGTGCTGAGCCCCGCCGCCGTGGTGTTCGCCGTCGTCTGGACGGCGCCGCCGATCACGACAGGCAGCGCGGTCGCGGCCGACCTGCCGCCTGGACGCCAGCTGCCCGCGCCCGACGTGCAGCCGACCAGCCTGCCGGATCCGGCGTTCAACGTCTACGCCAACACGCTCTCCGGGACGGTGCCGTGTCCGCTCTGCCAGCTGCCGCCCCGGGTGTACGTGCCGAACAGCACGGCGGGCACCGTCGACGTCATCGACCCGCGCACTTTTAGCGTGATCGACCACTACAACGTCGGCTTCATCCCCCACCACATCGCTCCCGCGTGGGACATGAGCACGCTCTATGTGGACAACGAGGGGTCGAGCAGCCTGACCACGATCGACATCCACACCGGAAAGCCAACGGGCACGGTCTCGATCCCCTTCCCCTACAACCTCTACTTCACCCCTGACGGGACGAAAGCGGTGGACGTCGTCGAACGGCTGAACCGGATCGAGTTTCGGGACTGGCGCCACGGTTGGGGGCTCCTGGGTGCGGTGGCGATTCCGTGGTCGGGGGCCGACCACCTGGACTTCAGCGCCGATGGGAGCTACCTGATGATCTCGACCGAATACACGGGAGAGCTCGTCAAGGTGGATGTCGTCAACATGCGATACGCCGGCGCGGTCCGGGTCGGCGGCCTGCCGATCGACGTCAAGCTCTCGCCGGACGGCAGCGTCTTCTACGTGACGAACCAGGGCCGCATGGGCGTGTCGGTCGTCGACCCGGTCGCCATGAAGGAGGTCCAGTTCATCCCGACGGGCCGGGGCGCGCATGGGCTGCAGGTCTCGCGCGACACGAAGTTGCTCTACGTGTCTAACCGCCTCGAGGGATCGGTCTCGGTGATCGACTTCGCAAGCCGCAGCGTGGTCGCGAAGTGGCACATCCCCGGTGGTGGAAGCCCGGACATGCTGCAGCTCAACCCGCAGGGCACGCAGCTGTGGGCATCGGGGCGGTACAACAGGACCGTCTACGTGTTCGACACGTTGACCGGTGAGGTGATCGCAAAGATCCCCGTCGGTTCAGAGGACCACGGCCTCACCTACTTCCCGAACGTCGGGCGGTACAGCCTGGGCCACAACGGGGTCTACCGCTAGGCGAGCGCTCCCCGAACCTGCATCACGACTGCATCGGGGGTTCGATAGACATCCCCGGCGGTGAACCGAAGCAGTCGAAAGCCGGCGCCGACGACGCCGTTCTGACGCCGATTGTCCTCCACAAGTCTCTCGCGATGGTTCGCGCCGTCGAACTCGATCGCCAGGCGTTGGCGTCGATACAGCAAGTCTGCGCGACCCAGGAAGTTGCCTTGCTCGTCGTGGATCGGAGCCTGAACCTCGGGGCGCGGAAGTCGCGCTTGCACCAAGAGCATCCGCAATCGAGTCTCCATCGGCGACTCAGCTTTCGGCTCAGCGAGCCCAATCACTCGCCGAAGCCGGGCAACGCCCTTTGTTCCCGCGTGTCGCTCGACATACGTACGCAGTTCGGCGAGTGTGACTAACCCGGCATGAAGAAACAGGTCCGCGGCCACGACGCCTTTCGCGAGGGGATCTCTGCCTCCGAGGTCGACCAGTGTGCGAAAAGGTGAGGTGGCGGGCAAGCCGCGGCGCGACACGATGTCCCGACTGTCAAGTGGTGCGCGCCGGACGGATGCGCCTGATCGGTGCCCGCTCCCGAGAAGTTCCGGAATCGTGACCTCAATCGGCTCGCACGGAGGCACGTCGAGACCATGCAGCCAGGCTGCGGTTCGGCCGGAGAACGCAGCGCCGGTTGGCAATCGCCGGGCGACCGCGGTGAGCTTCACCAGCGAGCTTTCCTTCAAACCCACCCAGCGATAGACTCCAGCGCCCAGCGGGCGGTAGCGCGAGCTGCGCAGCTGACCTCGCGTCACTCCAAACCGAAGGGCCTCTGCGCCGTTGAACGGTGCAGAGCGCAGTTCCATAGGCACCCATCTCACCGGATGAGAGTTGCAATTCAATCGATGCAAGACAACCCTGCCCATTAACGCCAGCCATTTGAGGCCGAATGGCTGTGTCCTCTCGAACGGCACGACCAAATGGGCCCAAATGGGCCGGGTTCAGGCGCCCAGCAGCCTCGCGATCAGCATCCGTTGGACCTCGGAAGTCCCCTCCCCGATCTCGTTGACCTTCACGTCCCGCCAGTACCTCGCCACGGGATAGTCCTCCATGAACCCATAACCCCCGTGGATCTGCACCGCGTTGTCCGCCGCCCGCTTCGAAGCCTCCGACGCGTACAGCTTCGACATCGCCGCGAGCATCCGCACCTCGTCGGTCGTCTGCGCCC
>Ga0137391_10004973_pt1 | contig 10196 bp, 9 predicted proteins | sample 15con2h24BmetaG_FD_101399 | JGI IMG/M metagenome (GOLD analysis project Ga0137391, IMG submission 101399) | Vadose zone soil microbial communities from Angelo Coast Range Reserve, California, USA - 15con2h2.4B metaG | ecosystem: Environmental > Terrestrial > Soil > Vadose zone > Saprolite...
CACGTGCTGGAAGAGCTACAGCGCGGATACACACTGAAAGACCGTCTGCTGCGCCCGGCGATGGTGCGTGTGGCGAAAAATCCAAACCGCTAATCAACGAACATAAGAGGGAATTCTGGCAAGCAAAGTGAAGCGAGACTACTACGAGATACTGGGAGTGCAGCGTGGGGCGGCCGACCAGGAGATCAAGAGCGCCTACCGCAAGCTGGCGCTGCAGTACCATCCAGACCGCAACCCCAATAATCCCGACGCGGAAGAAAAATTCAAAGAAGCGAGCGAAGCGTATGCCGTGCTCGCGGACTCTGAGAAGCGGGGAGTGTATGACCGCTTTGGCCATGCGGGACTGGGCGGCAGCGGAGCGGGTGCAGGCTTCGATGGCACCGTCTTTCAGGATTTCAACGATATCTTTGGGGAGTTCTTCGGCTTCAGCGACATCTTTGGAGGAGGCGGCGGCCGGCGACGCACTCGGGCGCAGCGGGGGGCCGACCTTCGCGAAGATATCACCCTCGAATTCGAAGAAGCCGCGTTCGGCACGGAGACCAAGGTCACGTACCGCAGGCATGAGAGCTGTGATTCCTGCCAGGGTTCAGGCAGTGCACAGGGCAAAGCGCCCACAAGTTGCCGGAGTTGCGGAGGGCGCGGTCAAGTGCGTTATCAGCAGGGTTTCTTCAGCGTTGCCCGAACGTGTCCGTCGTGCCAGGGCGCGGGGAGCGTGATCAGCGATCCTTGTCCCAAGTGTAAAGGCGAGGGCCGGGTAGTTCAGCAGAAGACCATTGACGCGAAGGTTCCTGCGGGAGTGGAGGACGAAACTCGGATTCGATTTTCCGGACTCGGCGAAGCTGGCGTCCACGGCGGTCCTCACGGCGATCTCTACGTTGTTCTTCACGTCAAGGAACATCCGTTTTTCGAGCGCCGGGGGAATGACCTCCACTGTGTAGTGCCGATTTCTTTTACTCAGGCGGCTCTAGGAACCGAAATTCAGGTTCCGACACTGGAGTCCGAGCACGCGTTGAAAATTCCTGAAGGCACGCAATCGGGGGCGGTCCTGAAGATTCGCGGCAAGGGCGTTCCCGTTCTCAATGGGCATGGCAAGGGAGACCTTTTTGTTGAAGTGCGTGTCCAGACGCCGGGCAAGCTGAGCAAACGACAGCGCGAACTACTGCAGGAACTCCAAGGGATCACGCAGGTTGAAAACAAGCCCGAGCGCCGTTCGATTCTCGGCAAAATGAAAGACATGTTCAACTAGTCCCGCAGCATCTTCCTGATGACCCGCCGCCGCTGGATTGCCGACGATGTCTCGGATAATCGTGCCGCCCTTATCGGAGACCACGCACGCCACCTGGCCCAAGTCCTCCGCGCCCAGGTCGGCCAGGAATTCGATATTTCAACTGGAACAGAAGTTCGGCGAGGCCGCATCTCGGGGATTCATCCTGATCGCGTGGAGTTTGAGCTAGGAGAAGTGGTCGCGCATCTCGCGGAGAGCGCCATCACGGTCGCGATGTCGATTTTCAAGTTTGACCGCATGGAATGGGCAATCGAGAAATGCACCGAGCTGGGCGTGGCGCGAATTGTTCCGGTCATTGCAGGCCGGACTGAGGCCCATTTGGCCGCTGCCGCAGCGAAGCGGGTGGAACGCTGGGGCCGGATCGCCCGTCAAGCCGCGGAGCAGTCCAGACGCGTTTCGCCGGCGGACATTTTCGCACCGGTAAAGTTCGACAACCTGGTTGCCATGGCCGCAGATGCCCGAATCGTCCTGGCGGAAGCAGAAGAGGAACTCCTGCTGAAAGACGCTGTGGGGGATGCGGGGAGTGTGTTGCTGGCCTTAGGGCCCGAAGGCGGCTGGAAACCGCAGGAGCTAGCGGCGTTCCGCGACGCAGGTTGGACGGCGGCGTCTTTGGGCGACACGATCCTACGGGCGGAGACTGCGGTGATTGCGGCGGTGGCGGTGACGCGTTCGATTTTGCAATAACTCAAAAGCGTCGTTGGTCCTTGGTCGTTGACCAGGAACCCGAGGCCGGCGCCGGCCACGACAAAGGCCAACGACGAACGACCAACGACCAACGACAGGTTTGCGGTTTTTCCGCAACGCAGTCTGATATCCTCCTGCTCAATGGCTGTTTCGAAGTCGAAATCTAGTTCTTCCATCCAACCGGACCCACAACAGCAACAGGCCGTCGAGCACCTGGCAGGGCCGATGTTGGTAGTCGCAGGTGCGGGCACGGGAAAGACGACTGTGCTCCTCCGGCGCATCGCGCATTTGGTCCGCGAAGGGCATGCCCGGCCCGATGAAATCCTCGCGCTTACGTATACCGACAACGCGGCGAAAGAAATGCTTGAGCGCGCTAACAATGAGCTGCGCGGCTCCAACGCAGAGGGGTTGCAAGTTTCGACATTCCACGCGTATTGCAACAACTTACTCATACGCGCTGAGCGAAGTTTCGGCGTGCTTGAGGACAAGCAGCTATGGATTTTTCTGCGGAGGAACATCCGAGCGTTGAAGTTAAAGCATTTCGTTCGCGCAGCCAACGTCGCCAAGTTCCTGGATGATCTGCTTGAGTTCATGCGCCGCTGCCAAGATGAGCTGGTCGGCCCGGAGCAGTATACGGAATATGTGCGCCGGATCGAGCGCGGCGAAATCGCCGTTCCCCGAGTCAGCAAGTCAAAGGACGCTGACGAGCTTTCGGATGAAGAAAGTTTAGATCGCTGCCGCGAAATCGCTTCGGTTTTCGAAACCGTGGAACGCATTTTGCAGGAACGTAATCTGGGCACCTTCGGCCACATGATTCTCGGTGCCAACCAGTTGCTGTCGGAAGATCCGGTGCTGCTGGAGCGGGAGCGGACGCGGGCGCGCTTCATCCTGGTGGATGAATTTCAGGATGTGAACTTTGCACAGATCAAAGTGCTGGAGAAATTGGCTGGGGGCGCCAAAAATGTATTCGGAGTCGGCGATCCCGACCAGGGCATCTATCGTTTCCGCGGCGCGTCCAGCGGGGCCTTTGAGCTTTTTCAGAAGCATTTTCCGGAATCGAAGCTGGTGGTATTGGCGAAGAATCGCCGTTCCACTACTCCGGTGCTGAAGTGCGCTCACGCCGTGATCGCAGAGAACCCTGAGTTCGCATTGCATGCGGGCGCAACTCAATATCGCCGTTCGCCTCTGATTTCCGCGCGCGACGAAGAACAGCCGCGCGGGACCGCTCCACCACGGCCGCCGGTTGAGGCCATATGTGTGACGAGTTCTTTCATGGAGGCCACGGACCTGGTTTCGACGCTGCTGGAAAAGCGGAAGCGGTCCCGTTGCGATTGGAAGGACATTGCAATTCTTTACCGCCTTCATACGCATCGCGATGAGGTCGCCGCCGAGCTCGCCAGGCAAAAGATTCCGTTCTCAATCGAAGGCCTCGATGTGATGGACGCACCTGAGGTCCGTGATCTGCTGGCTTGCGTTGGTGCCGTGGTTTCGGCCTATGACAGCGCGTCCATGCTCCGGGTGGCCGCGTTGCGCCAGTTTTCGGTGGATCCGAATGAGCTGAGGAGCGCGCTGAAGGCGTTGCCGCGAGATGTCAGCGGAACGGTGGCGTCCGTTCTGCCGGAAATAAAGGGCGGCGCAGACGTGCTGCGGGTTGTGGAGCAGGCTAGGGCGGAGGTCGCGGGCAAGAAGACCTATGCCACGCTGCTAACGCTAGCGCGCGTTTTTCAGTTGCCCCGAAACTCCGCGATCGAGGCGGTCCTGCAATTTGCAAACAAATGGGAAGACTCGCCGGTGACCGAGAATGGCAGTCCGGCGGAGTTTCTGGAGTATCTTGCCTATTTCCGGGAAGCGCGCGGAACTCTACCGCTGGCATCGAGTGAGGAGGAAGACTCGGTCAAGCTGATGACCGCGCATTCCGCCAAGGGATTGGAGTTCGAGCATGTCTTCATCCTGCGCGCGGTTAGTAATAGCTTTCCGTCGTACTTTCGCGAGCCGCTGATCGAAATCCCGGCGGAGCTTCGCAATTCGGGTTTGGCTGCCGATCGGGACGAGAAGGAAGTGCACAAGCAGGAGGAACGGCGCCTGTTCTACGTGGCTATGACCCGCGCCCGCGATACCCTGACTATCTACGGCCCATTCGGGAAGGGCAGGACGGAAAAGACTCCGCCGGGATATCTGCGCGAGTTGATCAAGCATCGGGACTTGAAGAATTGTCTGAGAGAGAGAATCTGCCGCGACTTCCAGACCGACATTTTTGGGGCTTCGGATGCTCCGGTCTCGCGCTTGGGGGAATGGATTGCACTGCCGCCATCCTCGGATCTGGCGGCGACACTCAGCGCCAGTGCAATTCAGCGTTACGAGACCTGTCCGTTGCAGTTCAAGCTGGAGCGGGAGTGGAGAATCCCGTCCGAGGTTTCGGCGGCGCTGCAGTACGGTGCGACCATGCACCGGGTTCTGCTTACATACTACGAATCGGTACGCGCGGGGCGGACGAAATCGGAAGCCGAACTGGTGGAGTTACTTCTTGCAGACTTGGCGGATGCGGGCTTTGCAGATCATTACCAGCGCGAACTCTACGAGCAAAAGGGAACCGCCGAGTTGCGGGATTTTCTTGCGGGCTCAGCTTCTGAGCAGGCTGAGGTTCTGCATACCGAAGAACGGTTCAGCGTAAAGATCGGAGCCACAAACCTGGTCGGGCGGGTTGACCGGATTGACCGGGCTTCGGGCGATGCAGTGGTCATCACCGACTATAAGACCGGACGTCCACGTTCTCAGGAAGACGCGGATGAGAGCCTGCAACTTTCCGTTTACGCCCTGGCAGCTCGCGAAAAGTGGGGATATCACGCCGAGCGCCTGGTCTTTCATAACCTCGAGGGGAATGCCAGGGTCAGCACCGAACGCAGCGGGATCCAGATCGACGCGGCCAAGGCGCGGGTCGAAGAAATCGCCGAGAAAATTGCAGGAGGACGTTTCGAGCCCAAGGCCGGGATGCATTGTGGGTGGTGCGCTTACCGCGTCCTGTGCCCAAAGACTGAGAAGCGCATTTCGGATTTTGTTGCGGCGGCCGCGATCAAATCGGCCAACTGAATCCGATTCTTTCCGAGCAAACCGCCCGCATAATACTTCTCCGCCAAAAAACTAGGGGACGCTTTACGCGTCCCCGAGGTTTTACTTTGCGACCGGCCAGTTAGTGCTTCTTTTTCGCGGCCTTTTTCGCTTTCTTTTTGGTTGCCATGGTTGCCTATTCTCCCTTCCATTATTCATGGATCACGCAACGGTCGTTTGTTGCGACTGTCTGAATGTATAGAGTCAATAAAATGCGAAGTCAAGAAAAAAATGATGCATGAGCTCGATCGAAGAGGAGTACGAAGGTCACGAAGGAGCGATCGCGACCAAGAAATTCTTGTGTGGTGCGCATTCGTTTTCGATTTTCTGGTTCGTCTGTGCTCCTCTATGCCCTCTGTGGTTGAGAGGTTCCAGAACCTGACCACCGATGACACGTTCGACTTCGCTCAGAGCGGGCCATACATCACAGAGGTGAATCGAGATGCGGAGGCTCTCTCATCTAACCTCAGAGAATATAATTCGATAGAGAAAACATTCGCAGGAGCACACAAATGGCCGCTATGGACGAAGTCGTCATCATCTCCGGTTGCCGCACGCCGGTGGGAAAATTTCAGGGTTCGCTTTCTGATCTCAGCGCCACTCAGCTCGGTGCGATGGTAGTTCGCGAAGCTGTGAAGCGTGCTGCCATCCAGTCCGCAAGCGTGGACGAGTGCATCATGGGCAACGTCGTCTCTGCCGGACTCGGACAGAATCCCGCGCGGCAGGCCGCAATCTATGGCGGATTGGCTCCGGAAGTGGGTGCCATGACTATAAACAAAGTTTGCGGCTCCGGACTGAAAGCCGTGGCCCTCGCAGCGCAGGCGATACAGACCGGCAATAGCACTTTAGTTGTAGCCGGAGGCATGGAGTCTATGACCAACGCGCCTTATCTTCTGCCGCAGGCGCGCAAAGGATACCGCCTTGGCGATGGTCAGATCATCGATTCGATGGTGCGCGACGGGCTTTGGGACATTTACAACGACTACCACATGGGCATCACCGGCGAAAACGTTGCCGAGAAATACGGCATCACGCGCGAAGAGCAGGATGAGTTCGCGGTGAACTCCCATCGCAAGGCGGTCGCCGCAATCAAAGAATGCCGCTTCAAGTCGCAGATCGTTCCCGTCGAGCTTCCGGCGAAGAAGAAAAGCGCAGCCCCGGTTGTGTTCGATAAAGACGAATCCCCGCGCGAAGATACTACGATCGAAGTCCTGCGCTCGCTCAAGCCCGCATTCAAGAAAGACGGGACCGTCACCGCCGGCAATGCTCCTGGAGTAAACGACGGCGCTGCCGCCGTGGTCGTGACCAGCACCGCTAAAGCTAAAGAACTTGGCGCGAAGCCGATAGTCCGCATCGTCGCCCAGGCCACCAGCGGAATCGACCCCGAGTGGGTAATGATGGCGCCGGTCGGCGCCGTCCGTAAAATTTGGGAGAAGACGGGCTGGAAGAACGACGACGTTGATCTCTACGAACTGAACGAAGCCTTTTCCGTGCAGGCCCTGGGAGTGATGCGCGAGCTCGGCCTCAATCCCGAAAAAGTAAATGTGAACGGAGGCGCAGTCGCAATCGGCCATCCCATTGGCGCCAGCGGCGCGCGCGTACTGGTGACGCTGATCTACGAGATGATCCGCCGCGATGTGCACCGAGGAATTGCGGCACTGTGTTTGGGCGGAGGGAACGCGGTGGCGATGGCGGTGGAGCGGTAGGGTTTACTTCCAACAACTCACCCGTTCCGCACGATCCTGGAAAGAGCCTGAAAGAGAATGATTCCTCGCGCGGAGTAACATCTTTCGTCCTTCGGGTGTGCGTGTATAGACAAGCTGGACTGGCCCAACGAGGCTTTTCCAGCGTTGGGCAAATACTTCCGCGAATTCCTTTTTACGGGCCAGAACGTCCGGGACTGCGAAATAATCCTCGCGAAGAATTCTCCAGATTCGGCTGCGTCCGAGCAAGTATCGCGGGTTGTTAATTGGGCTCAGTATCTCTCTTAGGGCACGAAGAAATATTGCCTGCTCTTTGCCGGTGCCGCCCCCGATCCAACAAAATACAGATCCGTCCTGGTTCCTGTCGGCGTAGACGCGGAAATCTCCGGCGTGTTCGTCGATCGAACCCTCGTACTCAAGAGCCTCGAGGACTGCCCGCCCGATCTGCTTGATGCTTCGCTCCGGAGTTCCATGTCGAATGAAACGCCATAGTGCCAGCACACTCCACGGCAAACTCACAACGGCTGCGACTCCGAGGGCCAGTTCGATGAAACTCCAGAAGTCGGGCCCGCGAACACGACCAAGTGCCCGACCAAAATATTCGAGGACAGCGATGAAGGCGTAACCAGCCTGAATCAGAAGCGCCGTAATCGTATTCGCAAGAACGAACCCATGAGGCAGTGATTCTTCCGGTGTTTTCAGGCCATCGGTCATCTGCTTGACCGCACCTGCGTCGAGTGCGTCCTGCCATTGCTGGCGAAGATGCGCACGGTCGAGTGCACGCTGGCAGGTTCGGGCATTGATCTGGGTTAATTGATCGCGGGTGAAGGGAGGATGTCCGAGGCCCAATCGCTCGGTGCCATTCTCGATCACGGATGCGGTGGCGCTGACGCCGACGAACGCGGAACAGCGGCGAACCAGCAGTTCGTAGTCTTCACCCGGTCCAAACAGACCCGGCTCAGCGCAGACCAGATGCCAGACGTTGGCGGTCTTCTGCGGCTGCGCAGAGTCCACCCGGATTGCCCGTCCCCTCATCTGATTCGACAAAACGAAAGAGCCAACAAAGCTGGCGAGCACAAGCGTGTTAATACAAGGCGCATCCCAGCCCTCTCCCAGCAAAGATTTCGTGCCCACCAGCACGGTTATGCCGCCCTGCTCAAATACGGAGGTGATCAGACGAACTGAGCCCCGATAGTATTCCCCGCGAATCTCAATGCTGGAATAGGAGGGATCGTGAGCTAATGGCGTTAGGAACAGGTCATGGGCATCGATTCCCAATACCGCTGAAGCGTGCCTGAGTTGTGGTTCCACGCTGCTCGGTACGATAACGAGCGACCCGCATAAAACACCGAGACGAACGCCGGGCACGGCGATGCAGCGCAATGACTCGAACACTGGAACGATACCGATGTCTCCGAAGACCCCAACTTCGCCCGCAGATGTCGGCATTTCGGCTTTGCGAATGAAATCGGTCAGGACGACGCACATTGTCATTCAGAGCGCCCGACTCCAGTCTCACTATTTCTGCTATTGAATTCAGCTTCGTGATTGACGTCGTCAGCAGTTTCAGGTGGTCTGAGGGGTTCCGAAGCTTCACATTGTGGTGTTCAATTGCGCCAATTCCCAGCAATTCGTGGCGGATTGATTTGAGCATTGGCTCCACCTGCTGAAAGCTTTCGGCGTCGCAATACAAGCAATGAGAAAGCAGCACTTCCAGCCATTCGAGTTCCAAGCCTGGGATTCGCTTATTGGACAAGCCGAGAGTCCTTACAACGGCGGACGGTACATCCTGGCCAATTCCATGCAGAAAGACGACCATGCTGGAGAGATATTCAGGGTCGTCGAGAATCTCCCCCGTGTGCTGATCGGGAGTGGCAATCCACGGGTGAGCGAGGACCGCGTCTTTGAACTCCTCGTTTGACCGGAGTCGTAATGCGAACTGGTCAACGGCCGCGCGAAAGTCCGCGATGACCTTCTGCTCTTTTTCCGTAGGCGTACTGAAGTACACATAGTCCTGATGGGGGCACAGGTCCCCCGCAAGCACCAGTTCTGGGACGGAGACTTCCGCGTCAACTGGGCCGCAGAGTTCTTCATACCGCTGCCATTCGAAAGGGGAAACGTCGTAGGGTGGCGTGGCAGTCAGTGCGACTATCGTTGGTTTGTCCAGTTGCTCGGTCACGGATGTTAGCGTTTTCCACCATTCGGTGCGTAGGTGGTGTGCCTCGCCCTGAACTCCGCTTCTGCGAGGACATTGGGAAGCGGCACGTGGGGGCGGGCGACGTGGTTTATCTCCTCAACGTTGCTACGGGTGTCGAAGTGGTTCTTGGAGCCGGCGTTCTCGTCGGCTTCTAATTGCTGCGTTTGCTCCTCCGGTTCGCCCGAACAGGCCGCGTGCAGTGCTTGATAGGTCGCGACAGTGAGAAATCCAGGACTCCTCAATTCCGTAGATATCCATGCGGGTCTTCCGCTGCCACGAGGCAGAAAAAGTTCGATAAGACGGTCAACCCACTGATCTCGGATTGTGAGCGTGGGTGCGAGCACCAAAGTTGGCTGATTGATCCGCCGTATCACCTCAAGACCCAATACAGTCTTGCCTGACCCCGGCGCGGCGACTACATGGAGGTGCTTATTTGCAAGATAGCGGTCAAGTTGGTCCAGCAGGCGTGATTGATAGACGCGCCAAGTCTTTTGGAACGTCATTATGTCTGGGAGGGACTCCTGCTGTGTGTTGGCGGATGCGAAAGGCATGAACGGCTGAATTATATGGTCGAAGGCGAACCGGAAGCTATTGTGAACTTCCCGAAGAGGAACAAGCCGAGAAAAAATCACCGGGAAGGGCACGAGTTCCACTCGTGCCGATGTACTGATGGATAAAAGCGGCTTCCAGCCCCTGGGGTTTGCTCTTGAAGCCGACGCGCCTCGGGCTGATCGGCGGCGGGGTGATACCGCGTCCGGGAGAAGTTTCGCTGGCCCACAATGGCGTGCTGTTCCTGGATGAACTTCCGGAGTTTCCCCGGAACCTGCTCGAGGTCATGCGTCAACCGCTAGAGGATGGAACGGTCTAATAGCCCGCGCGTCGATGTCGCTGACTTTTCCGGCGCGATTTATGCTGGCGGCGGCGATGAATCCTTGTCCATGCGGATTCTTCAACGACAAATCGCGGGGGTGTCGTTGTACCCAGCCCATGATTCCGCGCTACATGCAGAAGATTTCCGGGCCGCTGATGTATCGGATCGATATTCATAATTCATATCAATGTCCCGGCGGTGAATTACAAGGAGATCCGCTCGGTAAGCGAACCGGAGGGTTCGGTCGGGATTCGGCGGCGGGCCCGGGAAACCCAGTTGCAAAGGTTCGCGGCATCCACGCGACACCCGATCTACTCGAACGCGCAGATGGCCTCACGACATAATCCGGAC
>Ga0137391_10004974_pt1 | contig 10194 bp, 8 predicted proteins | sample 15con2h24BmetaG_FD_101399 | JGI IMG/M metagenome (GOLD analysis project Ga0137391, IMG submission 101399) | Vadose zone soil microbial communities from Angelo Coast Range Reserve, California, USA - 15con2h2.4B metaG | ecosystem: Environmental > Terrestrial > Soil > Vadose zone > Saprolite...
ACCTGGCGGCCGCGAGACTGGCAACCTCGAGCCGGATTGAAGCCAGCGCGGATTGGCCGGCTCAACAACCGTTCCGTGAATTCTGGCACTTTGGCGACTGGCGGTCTACCGGGTGTCAGGACCTGTCAGGACCGCACAAGCCTGGCGATCGCGTCGGATGCCTCCCGGACCTTCGCGGCCGCGACGTCGCCGCCCTCGGCGGTGGCCTGCGCGACGCAGTGGCCAAGATGGTCTTCCATCAGGCCAAGCGCCACCGACTGCAGCGCCCTGGTGGCCGCCGACACCTGGGTCAAGATGTCGATGCAGTACTTCTCATCCTCGACCATCCGCTGCAGCCCGCGGACCTGGCCCTCGATCCTGCGCAGCCGCTTAAGGTAGTCCTCCTTGTCGGGGGTGTATCCGTACACGCCGTCCTCCGTCCTGCCACGGCCCGTGCCGCTACCTCGTCACTTTACCTAACCCCCGCACGGTATTGGGCATGACTCCGCCAGGCCACCTGCGGTTCTATGTCGTGACCGGGCACCTGGACTCCCGGGTAACCGACGACTGGACTTCACCAGCGGGATTTGCCGATGAGCGCTCAGCGTACTGTGCCGCGTCCAGCATGAGCTCGTCCTTGGGCGGGCCGGGACTGTGAGGTGCTGACAGTCCCGGCCCGCCTGCGTCTCTATGGCCTAATTCGACATGTGCGACTCGATCATCGGGCTGCGGCCGGTGTCTGTCTTGAAGAAGCCGACGGCCCAGACCGCGTTTCCGGCCGCCGAGATTGCGCCGAGGACCTTGTCACCGGTACCAGGGTTGGGAGCCGGGACCTGGTGCCAGCCACCCATGGTGTGCTCCGCGACCACGGTCAGCTGGTCACCGCTCGTCCCGTCGTACGCGGAACCGACGATCCACGCCGTCCCGTGACTGATGCTGACGCCAGTGACGTTGGAGAACCCGGTTCCCACGCCGCTGAGGAGCTGTGCGGTCCAGACGCCGTTGTGGAGGTGCTCGACCAGCGGACGGGCCTGGTGGGCAGCGTCATCGCTCTGGCCGGCTGCCCAAACCTCGCCGCCACTGACCGCAACGGACTGCAGCAGGCCGTCGGTCAGGCCGGCGGTGGGGACATTGACCACCGTCCAGTGCTTGCCGTCCCAGTGTTCGACTAGCGGAGCGTCGCTGTGCCCGCCGTTGCGCTGGCCGACAGCCCAGATGTTGTCCGGGCCCGCCTGCGCGACGCCCCACAGATGGTCGCCGGAGGAACCGGGGTTCTGGCTGCGAATGACCGACCAGCTGGACCCGTCCCAGTGCTCGACCAGCGTATGGAAGACTCCATTCCGCAGCTGCTGCTCGCCGACTGCCCAGACGTCCTTGGGCGAGACGGCGGTCGCCGAGAACAAGATGTCTTGCGTGGTATTCAGCTTCGGTGTCGAGCTGATGCGCCAGGCAGAGCCATTCCAGGCTTCTACCAGGCTGTGAGTCTGGTAGCGCTTGTTCAGCGCGACACCGACCGCCCAAGCCCTGCCGGGCGTGGCAGCGACGCCGAACAGCGTGTTGTAGTTCGGCCCGGAGTCGGGCACCGGTGTTTGCTGCCACTTCGAGCCGTCGGAATGCGCCGCCGTCGCCAGGGTGGCGTCCTGGTTACTGGTGGAGGTGTCGGGCAGGAAATTCCCGGCCACCCACACGTCGTGCGCAGAAACCGCGGCGACCGCGCCGTAGGTATTGTCATTGGTCCCGAGCGTCGGCGCGCGCTGCACGGTCCATCCGCCGCTTGACGAGGTGTCGGTCGTGAACTTGACGGGCTCTGTCGGCGCCGGCGTCGGGGTGGCGATCGACGGCTCATGCAGCGGGGTGAATGCCGAAGCGGTCGACCCGGTGACGGCGAACAGTGGCTTCAGCGGCTTGACCCCCGCGTCGCAGCTGTGCTGCAGGCAGGCCACCCCGAAGTTCTGCTGGAGAGTCAGGAGCAGCGAGTAGTGGCTGTAGTGGGCCGCGTCCTTGAAGTGCCGCGGACCGTGGCTCGTCACCACGATGTTGGCGACCCTTCCGCCGCCGCCGACATTGTTGTCGCCCTCGTCGTAGACGATGTCGATGGCGTTGTTGCCCTTGGCCCAGAAACCGGCGTGGGTGATCTGCGAGACGAGGTGGCCAAGGTACCGGTCGCCGATCGTCAGCAGGCGCTGGTCCTGCGGGTCCTTGCCACCCGTGCTGCCCGAGTCGATGCAGTTCGGCGGGTCGCCGTGCTGGTCATGGCACTCGTCGGGGATTACCCAGCTGAAGGCCGGCACGTTGCCTGTGCGCAGGTCGCGGCTGAGCTGGTCGACCGGCACCTGGCGGGACCAATCTCTGGTGTTCAGTGACGTCGTGTAGTTCTGGATCCCGTCGTGCTTGGAGACGTAGAGCGGGTCCTTGTCTGGCGCGCCATTGCAGTTCGCCGGGTAGCAGATTCCCTCGTATCCGGCGTGCGGGAGCGACTGAAGGTAGGCCTTCCAGCTCACGTGGCTATGGTCAAGCTCGCTGATCAGGCTCGGCGCTGCGACCTTGTTCACGTAATAGGCGTTGTCGTTCTGCACCGTCAAGGGTCTGCCCCCGAGCAGTGCGACGTAATTCGGCTCGCTCGGATGCGTGACGGCGAAGTAGTTGGTTGCGATGCCGTACTTTTTCGCCAGCGCGTTGAGGTTTGGCGTGGCGGGATTCCCTATGACGTCCGTGTAGCTATGGTTCTCCATGACAATGACGAAGATGTGCTGGTAGTGGCCGCCTGTAGCTGGTCGGGATGACGCGCTGGCCATGGAGACGCCGGTCAGCGTCCACGAAACGGCGGCGGCAAGCGCGAGCAGGGTGCGTACGCGTGAGGCCATCAAATCAGCCTTCCGCGAGCTGGTCCGGGGGAACGTAGAACGTACGTCGCTCGACGCTACGGACTCTCGGCAAACCGGTAACCCCCTGCGCGGTGAACTTTCCGGGCACTGTCGCTGAACGGACATCGGCCGGATCGTGCTACGCCGCGGTCGCGCAGGTCGCGCGCTGCAGTCATGGGCCGCTGGCCGCTGAGTTCGCACGCGTGCTGCAGGAGATGCAGATCGGGAAGTCACGGAGCGAGGCACTGCGGGCGATGGGCGACCGCACTTCGGTGCCTGAGCTGCGCGCCTTTGTGTCCGCCATGATTCAGTCCGCCGAGCTGGGCATTCCGATTGCTCAAGTACTGCGCCAGCAGGCCACGGCGCAACCTGGCGGGTGGTCACGATTCAGCACCCTGCGCAGTTCTTCTCCGGCGGGCTGACCGATGTCTCGTGCGCTAGTTCTACCGAATGCCTGGCGACCGGGTTCTATTTCACCAGCGTTCAGGGCAACTCCTTCTCGCTGACCGAGCTATGGAACGGCCAGCGCTGGCGGATACTTAACCCGCGTAGCATCTTCTTCGTGCTGTCCGGTTTCCTGATCACCTCGCTGCTCATTGGTGAATGGGACAGGCGAGGCGGCAGCATCAGTTGCCGGCGCCCGCCGGTCAGCGCGTCGGCCACTGTCACGCTGCCGAGAAAGAAGTTGTCGTAGGACACGATCGAGAAAATGCCGCAACCGAAGTACGCAGGACTGATCGCAGTGCCCCTCGCTGCTGAGGGCGGCTAGAAGACACCCGGCAGCAAGGCGGCCGTGCAGGCACGGTAGTCCCGGTACTGGGGCAGGGCCTGGACCAGCACCTGCTCTTCCCGGACAGCGCGGTAGACCTGCATCGCGATCAGGGCCAGCCAGACCGCGAACGCGGGGACCGAGCCGACCGCCACGGCGAGCCCCAATGAGGAGATAATCTCCCCGCTGTAGAGCGGATGCCGCACGAGCCGATACGGACCCCGGTCGGCGACCCCGCGCGCCTGCGCGATTACTGAGAGGTTACGTCCGAGGAAACGCAGCGACCAGACCGACCAGCTCGTGCCGGCCACCAGCAGCACGTCGGCGGCCAGTTGCCCGGCGGTTCCCTGGCCATTGCCGCCGAGCAGCGGGAAGACGAACGGTGTCAAGGTCGCCAGCACCGCAACCGCGGATGCAGTGACCGATTTGCTCGTCGAGACCGCTGGGCCGCGGCGCAGGTAGCACCAGACGATCAGCGCGTAGAAGGCGCAGACGAGGAAGGCGCTGAAGCCTCGCAGGACTTCACCGGCGCTTGAGGCGGCGACCGTCGTCCCAGCGACCTGCGCGTGCACGTCGACGATCAGCATCAGGACGGCGGCCGGCACCATCACCAAGCGGCCGACATCGAGATTCCTGCGGCTCGAAATGCTGGTCACGCCGGGCTACAGGTGGAACAGAGACCGGGCGATCGAGATCACCCCTGGGCCGACGATCACCACGAGCAGTGCCGGGAACAGGCAGGTGACGACGGGGAACATGATCTTGACTGGCACTTTCTGCGCCTTCTCCTCGGCTCGCTGGCGACGCCTGACCCGCATCTCCGCCGTCTGCTCACGCAGCACACGAGCGACAGGAACGCCGAGTTCGCTGGCCTGAACGAGCGAGGAGACGAACGCGCGCAACTCGGTCACGGTAGTCCGGTCGGCCATCGCGCGCAGTGCCTGAACTCGCGACAGGCCGATCTGCATCTCCTGTAGTGCGCGCGCGAACTCCTCGGCGAGCGGACCATGCGTGTTGCGGGCAACCTGGGCGAGGGCGCTGTCGAAACCGAGGCCTGCCTCGACACACACTGTCAGCATGTCCAGAGCATCGGGGAGACCGGACAAGATCGCTTCCTGTCGCTTGATGCCCATGTTGTAGAGCAGCACGTCGGGCAGGAAAAACAGGCAGACAGCGCCGATCGCCGCGTACACGATCGCTAGCGCCGGACTGTGAAAACCGAACAGCACTCCGAGCGCGGCGCCGACGATCAGCCCGAGACCCTTCATGGCGAGGATCCGGTCAGCCGCCCAACTGGCCGGGTTTCCCGCCAGGTCCAGACGCCGCTGCAGGCTGCCCGACACGCCAGATGGCGACAGCCGCAGCGCCAGGGTCCGCGCCCAGGTCGGCAGCCTTGTCGGCTCGCCGGACTGCTCTGTGCGCTCCGAGACCACTGCGCTGTGACGGTAGTGCTGCTCGATCGAGGTAAGCGCTGCGGCGACGCCTCGCTTCTTCGAATCTGCTGCGAGCAAGCCATACACGAGGAGCAGGATCCCTGCACCGAAGGTGGCAGCACCGATGATGGGCAGCAATGAACCAGCCTCTCACACCTTGATGTTGATGAGGTTGCGCATCCAGATCGCCCCGACGACGAAGAGCACGGCCGCGGTCACGAGCATGCACACGCCGATGACGGTCGTGTAGAGCGGCCGCATGTAGCTCGGATTCGAGTAGAACAGCCAGCCGCCGACCACGATGGGGAGCGCGAACAAGATGTAAGCCGACAGCCGACCCTCAGCGCTGAGCGTTCGCATCTGACGGCGCAGGAATGCCCGCTCCCGCATCGTGGCCACCGTGTTGCGCAGCACCTCGGCCAGGTTCCCGCCGGTCTCGCGCTGAATCCTGACCGCCATGATGACCCAGCGCAGGTCGCCAGAGTCCAGCCGGTCCGCTACCCCGTCGAGGGCCACGTCGAGGTCGACGCCGAGTCGGGTCTCCGCCAGCGCGCGCGCGAACTCGCCGGCTGCTGGCTGAGCACCCTCCCTGACGACCCCGTCCAGCGCCTGGGCCAGGGAAAAGCCGGTCTGGAGCGATCCAGCGACAAGCTGAAGCACGTTCGGCAGCTGCTCGTCGAACGCAGCGCGCCTCTTGCTGATCTTGACGCTGAGGGTAAGCCGCATGGCTAGCCAGCCGGTCACGATGCCGACGAGGAGGCCGAGCACGGCGCTGCCGAGCAGCACCGTGAATACCGCCGCGAGCCCGGCGCTCACGCACACGCCAAGCAGCGCCCACTCGGCCGGGGCCCTGGCTATCGCAGCGCGGTCGAGCCGCAGCGCGAGTTTCGGCTCGCTGTTCCGGGATCTCAGCACCTGCGTCATGAGTCCGACTGCGGCTCGCGCTACTGTCCCCGCACGTTCCGGGGCGTGGCTGGGTCCGCTCGATGCCCCCATCGGGCCGTATCGCTCAATCTGGCTGGCGAGCTGCGGGCGCCGATCTCCCCGCCGCAGCGACCTGAGGAAGAGCAGCACCAGCGCCAGCACCGCGACGAAGACGACGGCCAGCACGTCGATCAGGGTCCTGGACAGCTGCCAATGCAGCCGCCGCACCGGAGCCGGGCGGCTAGTTGGATGCGGCTTGGGCGGGATGAACTTGACGAGCCCTCCGGACTTACCGGGAGCCGTGACGTGACCTCCGCTCGCCGCCACTACCCGGTGCACGACGTTGACGAAGTCGTCGCCGTCGTAGTGCCAGGTGATCGCGTCCACCGGGATCGCCACGGCCAGGCGAGGCTGTCTCATGTGCTCGCCGTCAGTGAGCACCAGGAGGCGGCTGGTGGACGCGGCACCCAGCCGGTCGACCATCGCCACCCCGCCCGCCAGCGCGCCCGCCAGACCGTTGGAGCTGGCCCCATGCGGCTTGGCCGCGGCCACCGCGGCGGACAGCCTAGTGCGGTTTGACGTGGGCTGGAGCACGGTCCGCCAGGTGTCATTGAACACGATCAGCCCGACCTCTACGTCGGCAGGAAGAGCGCGCACATAAGCGGCCTCGGCGTTCCGTTCGTCGGACATCTGCGTCGTCGCCGGGGAGATGTTCGTGTCGAGCAAGATGACGACGATCCTTGACCTGTCTCCGGCATGCGCGGCGGCCGTGCCGGACGGGACAGCCAGCAGCGAGAGCAGCACCGCGATCACCAGCACCGCCCAGGATCGGGCCACGGTCCTTCGCCCGCTCACCGAGCGAATCCTTCGCCGCCGCCCACGATCGCCGGGGAGAGGGTGACTCCGCGATCGGCGAGCGTCTCGATGAATCGGGGCCGAAGCCCGGTCGGACGGAGGCTGCCCAGGAACCGTCCGTCTTGGTCCACACCCGCCCTGAAGTCGAACACGAACACGTCGAGCAGCGTGATCACGTCGCCTTCCATGCCCTCGACCTCTGTGATGTGGGTGATCCGCCTCGTCCCGTCCTTGAGCCTTGTCTGATGGACGATCAGGTCGATGGCCGAGGCCATCTGCTCCCTGATCGCCCGCTGCGGCAGGTCCATCTCCGCCATGAGGACCATGGTCTCCAGGCGGGCCAGCGAATCCCGCGGCGAGTTCGAGTGCAGCGTGGTGATCGAGCCGTCGTGGCCGGTGTTCATCGCCTGCAGCATGTCGAGGGCGGCACCGTCCCTGATCTCGCCGATGATGATGCGATCCGGCCTCATCCGTAGCGAGTTCCGCACCAGGTCGCGGATCGTCACCTGGGCGGTGCCCTCCAGGCTCGGCGGCCGCGACTCCAGCCGGAGCACGTGCTCCTGGCGCAGTTGCAGTTCGGCGGCGTCCTCAATGGTCACGATCCGCTCATCGCGCGGCACGAACGCAGAGAGCACGTTGAGCGTGGTCGTCTTGCCCGAACCGGTGCCGCCGCCGATCACGATGTTCAGCCGACCGCGCACGCAGGCTTCCAGGAGGTCGGCAACCTGCGGACTCATAGTCCCGAACGAGATAAGGTCGGCCACGGTAAACGGGTCAGCGGCGAACTTACGGACAGTAAGGAGCGAGCCATCGAGCGCGATGGGCGGCACCACGGCGTTGACGCGACTGCCGTCCGGAAGGCGGGCATCGACCATCGGGCTCGATTCGTCGACCCGCCTGCCCACTCTCGCGACGATCTTGTCGATGACGCGGCGCAGATGGTTCTCGTCCATGAAAGCGGCGGCCACTGGATACAGGCGGCCGTCGCGCTCCACGTAGATCTGGTCGTGCCCGTTCACCATGATCTCGGAGATGCCAGGATCGCGCAGGTACGGCTCGAGCGGCCCGTGTCCGAGTATCTCGTCAGCGACCTCCTGAGCGACCCTCGACCGATCGGCAATGGTCAGTGGCGTTTCGTCGCGCTGCAGCACCGCCTGAAGCGTCTGGGTGACCTGAAGCTCGAGCTCTTTCTGGTCGAGCTGGACGTCATAGAGCTTCGGCCCGAGAACTTCTAGCAGTCCCTCGTGGACATTGCGCTTGACGGCCGCGTACGGGTCGACCTGCCGGCCGGGTCGGCGCGGCGGTTCGATCGTCAGCCGGTGGGCGCCTCCCCGCTTCTCGGTGGAGACCACCGTAGGCGTCACCCGCTGCGCCAGCCGGTCTGACAGGCTCATGCCGACCGCCTCCGACCGCGTGAGCGACCTGATCGGCCACCGTCGTCTGCTCCGGCCGGCCCAAGCAGTCGCAGCTGGGCGAACCGCGCGATTGCCTGGCTGGCGGGATGACCTGGGTTCGCGACCGTCAGCGGCGTGCCTTTGTTGATCGAGATGGGTACATCGCGGCTGGAAGGAATGTAAGCGGCGATCGGCCACCTGACTACGCGCTCGACGTCCTCCAGGCTCAGCCCCACCTTGGAGTCCGAGCGGTTCAGCACGACCGAGCGGATCTGCCGCGGATAGGAAAGCAGGTCGAGCATGTCGAGCGTGATCCTCAGGTTCTTCAGCGCGGGCACGTCGGGCGTGGTGAGCAGCGCGTGATGCGCCGAGTTATCCATGGCGGTGAGGACGTGCTCGCTGAATTGCGCGGGCGTGTCGACCACCACGTAGTCGAAGATCGTGCGAAGCACACCGAGGAGTTCGCCGACCAGCGACGGCGGTATCTTTTCCGCGTCTCCCGGCGTGGTCGGCGCGAGCAGCATCTCGAGGTTGGGCTGGTAGCGGGTCAGCAGCGATGACGTACCCGTCTCGTCCAGGTGGCCGGCCATGGGCAGCGCGTCGACAATGGTCTTAGCTGGGTCAAGCTGCACGCTGATCGCTACGTCTCCGAACGAGAGGTCGAGGTCCACGACGCACACCCGCCGGTCGGTGTTCCTGGCCAGCGCCACGCCAAGGTTGATCGCGAAGGTGGTCTTCCCGCAGCCGCCCTTCGCGGCGAAAACCGTGATGATCTGGCCATCCCTGCCGTGCGGCGGCTCGGGCTGCGGCGTCGTGCTGAGCAGTCGCATGGACACTTCATAGGACCGCTGGCACGCGGCGTTGAGGGCTGCGGCATCGCCTGCCTGCACCACCTCCCTGACACCGGAGCGAAGCGCCTGGGTGAGCAGGTTGACGTCGACATACTCCCTGGCCAGGATTACGCCGACGGCCGGCCGGATCAGCCTGAGCGTCGAGGCGAACGTCAGCGCCTCGCCGACCGGGGTGTCGGGGCCGATCACGAGCAGTGTCTCGCCCGGATCGTTCTCGAGCATCTGGGCCGCTGCGTGCAACGTGTCCGCGGCACGCACGTTCCCGCCGATGGAAATGACCAGGTCCCTTGCGGAAGCCTTTGGCTCGCACAGGATGGGCATGGTTATCGTTTCCCTAACGGACGGGCTTATGGCTGGAACTGGACGTCGGCCTTGACCCCCGAGGAAGGCGTCACCAGCGCGAGGTAGGGCACCTGGTTCTCATCGAGGTGGATCAGTTGCTCGGCCTGGAACTGGTTGACGGCCACCGTGACCAGCATGATCGTGGTGCTGGAAGACTGTGTTGACGAGCTGTTCTGCGAGAACGCCGTGCTCGTGGCCCCGGTGCCGCTGGCCGTCGAAGTCGGCGCTGGCCCGACCGCCAGCACCTGAACCTTGGGCAGCACCAGCCTCGTATGAAGGCCTTTTACGCCCTTCTGGGCGCTGATTCCCGCGCAGTTTGTGGCACTGCCGGGCGTGCCTGTGCCGGAGGTATTGAACACCGCCACCTCAGAGCCTGCCTGGACATAACCCGCGACGTCCCTGGCAAGGCAGAACTGCAGGCTCAGCGCCACCTTGCCGGAAGGGATCGGCAGACCGCTGCGGGCGGCAACGGCCGTCACCAGCATCGGTCGCAGCAAAAGCTGGCCCGACGGGAGATCAGCGCTCAGCACCAGGCCGGTCAGCTGCGGTGTGACTGAACGGACCGCGTCAGAGGGCACCGAGGCGGCGGGCAGCTTCTGCCGGCTCAGCAGCCCTTCGCTGAGGGCGGTACCGGCGGTGGTGCCAGCCGGAACCTGCTGCGCGGCCACCAAGACGCTGACGGCCTTCTGGCCGGCGATGGCTCGCTGATCCGCTCCCTTGACGTAAAGCAGGACGGCTCCGGTGCCGATCACGGCCAGGACGATCGCCAGGACGACTGTCAGG
>Ga0137391_10004982_pt1 | contig 10185 bp, 7 predicted proteins | sample 15con2h24BmetaG_FD_101399 | JGI IMG/M metagenome (GOLD analysis project Ga0137391, IMG submission 101399) | Vadose zone soil microbial communities from Angelo Coast Range Reserve, California, USA - 15con2h2.4B metaG | ecosystem: Environmental > Terrestrial > Soil > Vadose zone > Saprolite...
AAGTGCGCGCCAACGTCCTGCTGATTTCGCAATCGTCCTCGCAAAACGATATCTGCTTCATCGTTTCCACCGTGGATGCTCAGCGAACGGTGGACGCGCTGCGCAAAGAGTTTGCGCAGGACCTGGCGCACCACAAGGTGGAGCACATCACCGTGGATTCGAACATCGCAATCGTGGCCGTCGTGGGAGAGAACATGCGCGGGACCCCGGGAATCGCTGGCAGAACTTTCAACGCGCTGGGGCGTGAAAACGTGAATCTGATCGCCATTGCCCAGGGATCTTCGGAATCCAACATTTCCTTTGTCATCGACGAGAAAGCCGTCAAAACCGCTCTCAACACAACGCATCGCGAGTTCGGCCTGGGCGCATCCCCGAGTTGAGGGTGAAAACCAAGGAATGGTAGGCCCGTGGGGACTCGAACCCCAGACCTCTACCGTGTCAAAGGGCCGTGATCATGTACTTCCAACAACTTAAAAAGCGTTTTGGACCGCCTTAGTACGTGAAAACACGGCCAAGCCGGAGTTGTTACAGGTGAAATTACAGGTGAGAATCCCGCTCGCGAACTAGAACGGTAGGGAGTTCTTCCTGACGAGGAGGCTATTGCTTTTTCCCTGATGCTGAAGCGTTGGCAGATCCGGTTGCAGTGAGGTTTTTGTATTCGGCTTTGGCTTGGCGGAGTATTGGGATACTTGGGTCCGCGTCTTTCCAGGTCGTGAAGAACTCATCGTAGGCCTTGCGGCATTTCTCGCGCTCCCCTTCCCCGGCAAAGGCTCGCGCCAAACCGAGTTGCGTCAGCGGCGCGTACACCGCCCACCACCCCCCTCCACGGTGATCGATGATCTTCTCGAACTCCGCGGCAGCTTTGGCGTGCTCTCCTGCAGCCAGATAAGCTTGCGCACGTCGATATGGAACGTCCGTTGTCTGCTCGTATGGCTCCGCTTGGGCTAGCAAATCCGCAGCCTTAACGGCGTTTCCGCGTTGGCGCTCGATGATCGAACGAATCAGCGGCAGATGAACTTTCTGTTCAATCGTATCCTCGGGACCCATCCGATCCAGTTTCACGGCCAACGCTTCCGCCTGCGTCAGGTCGCCGGCATCCCCGAATGCATCGGCACAACGCCAGAGCTCGCCAGTGCTGTCCTTGTCTAGCTCTCCAGCTTGGCGGCAGACCATGCGCGCCACGCCATAGTTTCCTAGGAAGGATTCAAGCTGGCCACGCAGAGCAAGCTCATTGGCAACGTTTTCCATTTCGTTCGCATGGCTCTGCTGATTGACCAGCGCCTCACTCAGCGAACGGAACTTACCGAGGTCTCCGCGAAGGAATGCGAACTGCACCTGTAACTCAAGCCAGTGAATATCATCGGCTGCGAATCCGTTGGCAAGGCGCTCCATCGTTGCGGCATCGTTCTCGAAAAAGGCGATTCGGTACAGCACATCTCTTTGATATGGGTTCAGGGAACCAATCTGCCGCCAGCGCTCCAGTAATCTTTTGGCCTCGTCCAGGCGGTCCAAAGACATGAGCGCCTGGCTGGCATTGGAGTAGTACTGAGCAGAGGGCACAGGAGAATGGTCGATTGCCCAATTGAACTTCTGCAATGCCTCTTCCGCTCTGCCAAGCATTGCGTAATTGATCCCCAACCGGTTGGCAGCAAACACGCTGCGTGGATACACTTGCTGGTACAAAACAAGTACGGCGGTTTCCTTCTCCAGGTTGCCCGTTATATAGGCATGATAAAGCGCGGTCGTCTGGAAATTCTCTTCTTGTGTGAGCCGCGCATCCTTTAGCTCGTAGGCCTTGGCAAAATTCTTTCTGGCAGCTTGATCGTCGCTGATGCTGAAATAGGCACTGCCCAGCACGCCGTAAGCGGAACAGAATTGTGGGTCCAGCTCGACGGCTCTTTCAAAAAACGGAATGGCTTCACGTTGCTTGCCGGATCGAAATAAGGTTTGTCCCGTTCTGTACGCTTGTAACGCCTCGAGTGAGCTTGTGGTTGCAAGATCGAGAGGAGCGTCGTACTTTTCGAGAGAGCTCAGGCTTTCGCCCAATTGACGTCGCAGCCGCGAACCTGCCTTGCCCAGAGCCGCAATCACTTGCTCCTTGTTCTCCGCTTGTTCTTGCCATCGAGCGATGGACTCTTGGCTCCGTGCGTCAATCGCTTCCAGGATGATCAGGTACTTGCTCCCGAAGGCAGCAATCTCCGGCACGATCACCGCCTTGAGTCCTTGTCGCTTACAGATCTCGATACCCAGTTCCTGCGTCACTCGCTCGCTTGGTTCGTGGCGCATCATGCGCATCGTCCGGCGGACGTCTGCGTCCGGGAGCACGCTCAAAAACGGTGACTCTGTCAGCTTGACTTCAAGGGCTTTGTCCAAAGAGTTGTCGAAGATTGGATCGCCTGTCTTGTTGACGAAGCTCGCCAGCAAGATCACGTCGGTTCCGGTCAGCGTTTGTCGGGCGAAAAAGGCGCGCCATGTAGCCAGGGCCGCAACAATGAGGAAGGCTGCGACCCCAGCCGCAACGGCAATGCGGCGCTTGTTCCAACGTTCAGTCGTTGGACGTAAGGGGAGAACTGGCGCGAGATGTATTTCGACGGCGGCCGATGCAGGCAAGTCGCCGTTTTCGACGTGAGCGATGAAGCGGTAGCCGCGGCGGGGCAGGGTCTCGATGTAGCGGGGTTCCTCGGCTGAATCGTTAAGCACGTCGCGCAGCTTCTTGATGGCGCTGTTCAGACCAGTATCGAAGTCAACAAAAGTGTCCGCAGGCCAGAGTTTCTGATGGAGTTCCTCCCGCGTAACCACGTCACCGGGATGTTCCAGCAAAAGCGTAAGCACCTGGAAGGGTTGGTCCTGAAGCTTCAGGCGGATGCCATGCTTGTACACCTCGCCCGAACGTAAGTCCACTTCGAAGGCGCCGAAGTGCGTCCTGCGGTTTCGGGCAGTAGCTTCCATAGCAGGCTTCCGAGCTTGCCGGCAGTGTAACACCAATTGCAGGGAGCCGGAATATGTGTCGGACCAAATGCGTGTTTCCTGCAACTCCCCTGAATTCAAAGAGCTGCACGATCAGAACCAAAACACCTACAGGCCATACCTCCACCATTGCGCCGAAAGCCACTTCGCGCCAATGTTGGCGGGCATAACGCCAGTGGCCTTGGGGGAATCGTGAAAAACATCTTCCCGCTCGTACTTACTCTTTCTGGTCTTTGCTTCCTCAGCGGTTGCGGTGGTGGCGGTGCCGCACCGCCTCCTGTAACGATCTCCAACCCGCCACCTACTACCCCTACCATTACCATCAACAATACAGCTCCGCCTAATGGTGGACTGAACCTGCCGTTCGACTTCCAATTCACCGTTGCCAATGGTCTTCCACCATTCACCTGGATGGAAACCGGTGCGTTGCCTGCCGGCCTGGCCTTTAGCCCCCAAGGAGATCTTTCCGGCACCCCGACAGCGTCTGGCTCGTTCCCGATCACCGTCCGTGTTCAGGATTCGCTTGGCCAGTCCGCCGCTCCCCTAGCCGTCACCATCCAAATTTTCCTGCACGGGTTTCAGGCCACCGGAGACATGGGAACAGGGCGCGTGTCGCACACGGCCACCTTGCTCACCAACGGGAAAGTGCTCGTCGCAGGTGGATCCAACAATTCGGGCAATCTCGCGACGGCGGAGCTCTTCGACCCTGCGACCGGAACTTTCACTGCCATAGGTACCATGACCACCGCGCGCTGGTCGTACACGGCCACCTTGCTCGCTCATGGCCCAGCGTCCACCAACGGCAAAGTGCTCTTAGCGGGGGGGCCCGGCGGCAACACAGCGGAACTATTCGATCCCGCCACCGGAACTTTCGCAGCCACCGGCTCAATGACTGGGCCGCGGTCCGAGCATACCGCCACCTTGCTTAACAACGGCAAAGTGCTCTTGGCAGGGGGAGGGGGGGCCCCCCTCACAGCGGAACTATTCGATCCCGCCAGCGGAACCTTCACAGCCACCGGCGCAATGACCCAGTTTCGCGTCGCACCCACCGCGACCTTGCTGAACGACGGAACAGTGTTGATCACCGGCGGCTATGACGCCAACCTGGACTCGTTCGCCACAGCCGAACTGTTCAACCCTGCGACCGGAACCTTCACGGCAACCGCTGGCGCCATGACCGCAGCGCGGTCTGAGCACATCGCCACCTTGCTCAATAGCGGGAAGGTGCTGGTGACCGGAGGAATTGATTCAAATGGAGATATACTCGCGAGCGCGGAGCTTTTCGATCCAACAACGGGCTCTTTTTCACCGACTGGTGCCCTGGGCTCAGTACACGCTTTTCACACTGCTACTTTGCTCAATGACGGCACTGTGCTTGTAGCCGGAGGATTTTTCTTCCCCAACCCCCCCGGTGACGGCTCCGCAAGTGCCGAAGTATTCGATCCCACAACCAATAAGTTCACTCCTACGGGCTCTCTGGGAACCGCGCGCTATCTTCACACTGCTACGCGACTGAATAATGGCCAGGTGCTTATCACAGGAGGACTACTTAAAACTAATCCTTCCCTGGTCCTCAATTCCGCGGAACTGTACAAATAGCGCTCGCCAAGGAATCCGCCCGCTTCTACCTCGGCGCTTCGCACCTGTAACGCGCGTCGCATATCTGTCGCGCTGGACGGAACGCAGGGGAACAATGACTCGTTTAGACCGGTGATCAATGCCCACGGACGCTTCGTCGTCTTCATTTGTGCGGCGAAGTTGGGGCCAGGAACTCTGCGGCTGTCTAATGCTATCTATCTTGCATTTCACTAAGGAGGAAAACACGCGCATCGAGATCGGTCGTTGGCTTTCCTGGATCAGAGTTCCAAATGGTTCGGTGTAGACGAGCTTCCAAGGGCCGCGACCGCGAGTCGAGGGCGTATGCCCACGCAGATGTTCGGACAATCGCCGATCGAGATCGTCGGTCGAACCAACATAAAATCTGCCAGAGGATTCACTCTGCAGAATGTAGAGGAAATACATCGTCGGAGTATGGTAGGCCCGTGGGGACTCGAACCCCAGACCTCTACCGTGTCAAGGTAGCGCTCTAACCAACTGAGCTACGGGCCTAGAATCCGTAAAGTTTAGCACGGCTGGCACATCAAACGCAGTGGCTGGAGCCATTCAATCGAACTCTTTTCAAATTCCCCGCGACGAACTAGGCTCCCGGCGAGAAATCAGTCGGTGTGGTAGTGTGTCCGAGAAGAGCCCGGAAGAGCATGCCGATTAAAACGATCATCGAACCGTTTCGAATCAAAAGCATCGAGGCCATCCGCCGCACCACGCGGGAAGAACGCCAGAAACTGATGGAGGCCGCCGGCTACAATCTTTTTCTCGTCCCTTCGGAAGCGATTCTGATCGATTTGCTGACGGATTCGGGAACCGCGGCGATGTCCACGGAACAGTGGGCGGCGATGATGCGCGGCGATGAATCGTACGCCGGGTCGCCGAGCTTCGCGCGATTTCGCGATTCCGTGCAGGGCATTTTTGGTTTCCGGCACGTGATTCCCACGCACCAGGGCCGCGCCGCGGAACGCATTTTGTTCAATGTGATGTGCAAGAAAGGCGACGCCGTCCCGAACAACACGCATTTCGACACCACGCGGGCGAATTGCGAATTTGTCGGAGCGCAGGCGCTGGATCTTCCCATCCCGGAAGCGAAGGAGCCCGCGCGCGTCCATCCCTTCAAAGGGAACATGGACACGGCGCTTTTGGCGGAGACCATCGAACGCCAAGGCGCGAGGAAAATTCCGTTGGTGATGCTGACGGTGACCAATAATTCCGGAGGCGGCCAGCCCGTTTCGATGGAAAATATCCGCGCGGTGAAATCCATCTGCAAGAAGCACGGGATTCCACTGTACATCGATGCGTGCCGCTTCGCGGAAAATGCCTACTTCATCAAATTGCGCGAGCCGGGCTACGCGAAGAAAACTCCGCGCGAGATTGCCAGAGAGATGTTTTCGCATGCCGATGGTTGCACCATGTCCGCGAAGAAAGACGGCATGGCGAACATCGGCGGATTCCTCTGCACCAACGACGATCGGCTGGCGCAACAGGAGAAAGACCTGCTGATTTTGACCGAAGGGTTTCCGACTTACGGCGGACTGGCCGGGCGCGACCTGGAAGCGATTGCCGTCGGATTGAACGAGGCGCTGGAGGAGGAATACCTGAAATACCGGATCGCATCCACGGCGTTTCTCGGTAATCACATCGCGAGTGAAGGCGTGCCCATCGTGCAGCCGCCGGGGGGACATGCCATTTACATCGATGCCCGCTCATTTCTGCCGCATATTTCGCCGGAGCAGTTTCCCGGCGTGGCGCTGGCGAATGAGCTTTATCTGGAAGGGGGGATTCGCTCGGTGGAGATTGGAACGCTGATGTTCGGCGAACACGCCACAATGGATCTGGTGCGGCTGGCGATTCCGCGGCGAGCGTACACGCAGAGCCACATCGAGTACGTCGTGGAAGTGATTCTGGACGTTTGGCGGAAACGGGAGCAGATCCTTGGCTACGAAATAACAGAGCAGGCGAAATTCCTGAGGCACTTCTCAGCAAAGCTGAAGCCGATCCCCTGCTGATGACGCCATGCAAATAACAATGGATCCGAAATTGAAAGCGAAATGCCCGCGCACGGCGCTCGGTTGCGTGACGGCGCGTGTGGAGGCAGCCGCGTCGCCCGCCGCCCTGCTTCAAGAAATGAAGACGCGGGAAAACGAAATTCAGAAATTGCCCTTTCCCCGTGGCGTGCTGGAATCGCCGCAAGTGGAAGCGACGCGCAAAGCGTACAAGGCGCTGGGAAAAGATCCGGCGCGCTACCGCGGTTCTGCGGAAGCGCTGTTGCGGCGCGTGGTGGCTGGAAAAGGCTTGCCGCAAATCAACGCCGTCGTGGACGCGATCAATCTCGTATCCGTGGATAGCCGCCTGCCGATCGGTCTGTATGACCTCGGGCACATCGTCGGCGAAATTGTTTTTCGCGCGGGACGCGCAGGTGAAACCTACAAGGGCATCGGCAAGTACGATTTGAATCTTGAAGGATTGCCGTTGTTTGCCGATACCGTTGGCCCACACGGGAGCGCCACGAGCGATTCGGAACGAACGATGGTGACAGAAGCGACGAAGCAGGTGCTGGCGGTCATCATTTCCTTTAGCGGCGCAGAAGGACTGGAGCGCTGGGCGCAGAGAATGTCCGCGCTGCTGACGCAGTACGCTGCGGGACAAGAAGTGGAAATTCGACTAATCCAGTGACGTAATCGCTCTGGTTCGCCGCGTTTCGGCGAGCCGATGCTTCTTGAAGCTGCGCCATTCATCGGGTTTACAATGGGCGCGGTTGACGCCTGTTGCGCTCGATCCAAACGCTTGGAAGACTGAGAACCGATCCAATTCCAGCGGAAGAGGTGGCCGATGGCCTGCAATCCCGAAGTGTTGAAACATGTTCCGCTGTTTGCACTGCTCGACCAAGAAGAGACGGCGGTGCTGGCGGCGCAAGTGGAACTGAAGAATTTCGCTCCGCGGCAACGCATCTACAAGATGGGTGATCCGAGCGGGCAAGCTTACGTGATGGTCTCCGGAAAAGTTCGCGTGACAACGGTGGACGAAGACCAGCAAGAGGTCGTTGTGGATGAGCCGGCTCACGGCGAGTTCTTTGGCTTCGCGTCGATGCTGGAGCAGACGCCTCATCAAACCAACGCGACGGCCGTTGAGGACACACAGTGCCTGGAAGTCAGCCGGGGAGACATCGCGACGCTGCTGCAACGCAAGCCGCATGCGGGAATGGACATGTTGACGGTGCTGGGGCGGCAGTTCCACGCGTCGCAGCAGCTTGTACGGCTTCGCGCGATGCGCAATGCGAACGAAGTGATCGAAGCCAAATCGACCCTGTCCGAGCGCATCGCGGACTCCATGGTGCAATTCGGAGGATCCTGGACGTTCATCATTGGTTTTCTCATTCTGAGCAGCATCTACACGGCGATCAACGTGTGGCTGCGGCGAGCGGCGTGGGATCCGTATCCATTTATCCTGCTGAATCTCATTTTGTCCTTGCTGGCAGCGATTCAGGCGCCGGTCATCATGATGAGCCAGAACCGCCAGGACCGGAAAGATCGCGTGCGCAGCGAACTGGATTACGCCGTGAATCGGCGCGCCGAATCCGAGATTCAGGGGCTGGCGCGGAAGCTGAATCTGCTGGGGGACCAGCTGGGGGATCTCGAAGACTTGCTGCGGGGAAAACCGCCGGGCGGGACGAGCGGAGTGCCACACTCCTGAGTTTGAGCTAAGGAAGTGTGAGCTCTTCCGCGAGGGTCGGAATCGGCGGTTGGCCGGAAGACACACGAGTCGGCGATGGTTTAGGATGCGAGGGGTACCCCCACCCCCGGTTGTACTTGAGGAAATTAGCGAGGGCCTCCTCTAGCTCGCACCTATTGAAGTCGTTCCAGAATGGGAATTGTTGGTGTACACCCCGGCAGTTTTCGTAAGAGCGGCGAGGAAAGGAGTTACGGGATACGGAAAATGAAAGAGTGTGTAACCGCCTGAAAACAAAGAGCGGAATTTGATGACTTTCGGACGCGATCTGCGGACCAGAAGGTAACTGGGCTGGGCGCAATGATAGTAGAGGAGTTAGAAGGACCGCGTGGCGGGCGAGCATTGTGGCAGGGCACAAAAGAATCGTGCCGAATCAACTAAATCATTATAGCATATTGGTACCGTATGTCATGAATAACCTTAAGTGGTTTGATTTCTATGGGATGGCGAATTGCCTGTTGAGTTGGCATCGAGAAAATGGCCGAATGCAGCCCTGTTTCGGGAGGAGTGCTGTGTTACGGGGGCAGACGGAAGCGTCCGGGCAGGGAGCAAACTATGCGGCGAGGCGGCCGACAACGCCAGCGGAGGAAGTTACGCTGGGCTGGAATTACTTCAGAGTTGCCGACGACACGTCCGGAACCAGTTCGATTTCAAACCACCACTGCTTCAGATGGGCCTGAGGCCAGCGTTGGTGTCTAATCCCCGCCTTGTATTCGGAAGGATCCTTCCACGAGAAGCTCATGGAATGGAACCGTGGGCATTGAACTGACCGTCAGCACGGCTGTGGCCCCCGGCCCGCCTCTATGTACCACGAATGTGAACGAGACGTTGGTGCCTGCACCCAAGCCGGTGATGGTCGAGGTACCGGTCAGAGTCGCAGTATTGCCGCTTACAGTCAGGCCGGTAACTTGTCCAACCACGTTCATGACATTGACAGTGAATTGGCCGCTCTTCGTCCCGGTGCCGGCCTCCGGCGCGAGCGCCAGGCAATCGAACGAGCCGGTCACGCCGCCGCTGGTCCTTTCCCCGTGAAAGGCTACCGTCGTGAGGACGGGGACGAAGGAGGGCGCTCCTGTCCCGCCGTGGATCAGCGTGGTTCCAGCACCCTCGACCATGATTCCATCATCCGATTCATGCCCGGAGATTGAACGCGGGAAAATTGCCATCAACAATCCAATTCCCCCAATCACAATTAGCAGACCGACGGCATATCGCTTTATAAGTGTAGACGGTTCTCGCACATTCTCCTCCTGTGTCAGTCAGTAGATATCAAGCTTCTTCTAAATTGTACGTGCTGCTCTTTCATCTGGCTCCCGAAGGCTTATGGACGGGCCTTCGGCTTTCGATTCTCCCCCAAATGACGGGGTACACTTCCACAATCGGATTAGAGAAGAGTTGCCGACCATACAGCCCGGATCAGCAAAGGCCGGACCCCATCCGCATAATTTCGGCATACCATAGGCAAGGGGAACAAGGCATGGATGAGCGGCAGGGCTGACTCTGTTTTTTCCCGTAGCGACTACCGTTGGAGTAACGGAATGCCGCGACGCCATTAGCCCTACTGCCGTCATCGATCCGGTCAATGAAGCTCCCGGTCTGAACTTCAGGCTGCAAGAGAGAGAAGTCAGCAGTTTGAAAATCAGAGCCCACCTCACCCGCTTAGGGTCTCAGGCTCCGCGGTCGATGCTTACGCCCTGGATGCTCAAGTGGGTGATGCCCACGCCAGGAGTTGGAGGCTGGAAAGTGCCGTACGCCGGCGTGTCCAGAAGCTGCCAACCTTCATCCTCACCGGTCAACAAGGGTACGGCACCGACGTTACAGATCAGCTTCAGGGTCAGCCCCGAGCCGAGCACGTCGAAGTTTGCCAGAACGGTCAGGATC
>Ga0137391_10004989_pt1 | contig 10181 bp, 7 predicted proteins | sample 15con2h24BmetaG_FD_101399 | JGI IMG/M metagenome (GOLD analysis project Ga0137391, IMG submission 101399) | Vadose zone soil microbial communities from Angelo Coast Range Reserve, California, USA - 15con2h2.4B metaG | ecosystem: Environmental > Terrestrial > Soil > Vadose zone > Saprolite...
CAAGCTCGTGGATCGTCCAGCAGTTGCGAGAAGCATTTCCATTTGGATCCGCTCCGAGGTTCGTCATCTTTGATCGTGATGCCAAGTATGGACTGGAAGTCCCGGCAGCGGTTCAATCTCTCAGCGTGAGTCCTGTCCGCACCTCGTTCGAGAGTCCTTGGCAGAATGGAGTCGCAGAGCGTTGGGTAGGGAGTTGCCGGCGTGATCTCCTGGATCACATCATCGCAGTTGACGAACGCCACTTGAAACGCCGGCTCTCTGAGTATATTCGCTACTACCACGAGGACCGCACGCATCTCGGACTCGGGAAGGGAACCCCAGACGGAAGAACTCGCACCATAGCCTCAGGTCACGTCCTTTCTCATTTGCGACTGGGAGGCCTGCACCACCGCTACGACCGGGCTGCCTAATCCGAACCAACGTAGCGTCGCGAAAACGTCCGAGTTCCTCCGTCCTTATATAGACAGGTACGCCGCGCGGGCCGTTCCTCCGGGAGAGAATCTTGACGCTCGGGGATGAAGGGATGAGCTAGATGGGACAGCCGTCGCGGCAGGGAATCGCGCTATTTTCGGTGCGCATAGAATTTTGACGAAGCACAACTCCAATACCGTGTGCAGCGAAGTCTGATCGACAATCTCGACAATGCGAACCCTCCCCTCGGGCAATTCAATCTGAATCGTGCCGCTCGCTGCCGATGCGTTTCTCCTTCGCGCAGCTTCTCTGACCCCCTCCACCACGCGCACCGCCAGCAAACCAGGCGTTTCCCGATTTGCAGGTTCGAGCCGCCCCTGCAGATACAGCCGTCGCCAGCCAAACAGTTGGTTGGCATTCACTCCATGCGCTCGCGCCACCGGCGCTACCGATGCACCGGGCTCTAGCTAACTCATTTACCGTAGAAGTGGTTCGTGAAACATCCAGATTCTGAGAGGTTGCTTTTGACACTTCCGATTAACGCGCTGTGGCGCGCCGGACAATCCGAGATGGCATTGCCTTTCAGAAGACGAAGCGTACGACGAGTTGCATGATGCGCGGATCGCGCGCGCCGCTCACCGTTCCGAACCCATCCTTGTTTTTTAGCGATCCGTCTGGGTTCACAGACGGCAAATTTTGGATAGTTGGATTGGTCAGTTGTGCGAAGTTGGCCGTGCTGTTGATGCCGCTGAATTGCGTGTGGTTAAACACGTTGAAGGCATCGGCACGCAACTGCAGCCTCGTGCTCTCTCGGATCTGGAAGGTCTTTTGAACCGATAGATTCGTATTGTTAATACCCGGGCCACGCAAATAGTTCGTGGGCGAATCAATACCAATGCTGGGCACATTGGGAGGCGCGAAGGCGCTGGGATTGAGGCGGTGGTACGCGTCGCCCGAAATGCCGCTCAGAGGGTTGCCAACGAGGTGGACGCGCGCAGGTTCGGTATAGGAACCCGTCAGGTTGGTGTTGCCGATGCCAGATATCGAGAGGCCGACTTGATAGGGAGTACCACTCTGGAACAACGTAGCTCCGGAGATCTGCCAGCCGTCCACTAGAGTATGTGCCCATCCGGCCCGGAAAATGCCCGGCAGATCGTATGTATAGAAGATATTTACGGTATGGAGCCTGTCGAAACTCAATGGACCATAGTTGGCAAAGCGGGTCAGATTGTCGATACGGTTGAAGTTCCCGCGGTCACCACTCGTGCCCAGTGCCCGGCTCCAAGTCCAGTTGAAGCCGAAGAACAGCCCTCTAGCGAATCGCCGGTTGACACTAGTCTGCAAAGAATTGTAATTGGAGGTGCCTCCGAACTCGTGCACCGCGATGTCGCTGAAGCCGGGATACGGTCGGAGGAAGTTGGCGTCATAGGCTTGAGAACCGGAGTAGCCCCAGGCGAAAGGGGGGGAGGCCGGACACGTTCCGCCGGAGAACTTTGTACAATCTTGGTTTTGGCGCAGGAAAGTGGCTCCGTAGGGAATGGCGTTTATATTTCGTCGTTCCAGCTCGTGACGGTTCATCGAACCGACGTAAGCAGTGTCGAAGATAAAGCCGAAAGGCAATTTCGTCTGGATGCCGAAATGGTAGGCATAGGTGGTCGGGACCTTGCCATTGTAATCGAAGGCGTTTAGCCCTGGGGGCGCCAGAAGCACATTTCCTGGAACAATGTCACTGAGGAATCCGTTCACTAGCGTGGGCGAGATGGTAGCGGGGGGATTGGTAATCATGTCGAAAACCTCGTTACCCTGGAACCGATCGTAGAGAATCGCCGAGCCGGCCCGCAGCACCAGCGATTGCTTGCCCGTGATATCGTAGGCGAAACCGAGACGCGGAGAGTAGTGAATACCGCGATTTCGAATCAGGTATTTGCTAATGTCCTTGCCAGCCCGGGCCACTCCATTGATGGTGTTACCCGAGTTGGGAACGATCTTGCCAATGTTGGAGCCTGGCACGGTCTGTCCGGTTACCGGATCGAAGCCCAGTCTCCGGCCGTTACTCATAATGGGCTGATAGAGGCGCACGGCCTGCGCAAAGTCGAAGCGGCTCGGCAGGAACGTTGCTGTCTGTAAATCGGCGTCGAACTGGGGCTGAATCCAGTAGAAGCGCAATCCATAGTCGAGGGTCAGACGCCGGGTGATCTTCCACTGGTCTTGCAGGTACCATTCAACGTTCGTGTATCGATATTTGCCAGTGAGGTAGGCAGACGCCTGATTGTAGCTAGTGTACACGCCGATGGCCATGTTGGCGAATCCAAAGCCCGTGTCCAATGGATTGCTGGAGTTGTCGCCGAAGTTGATCTCCCCGCTGGAATTGCCGAAGGAAGTCTGGTCCTTGCGGCTGCGTTGAATGTAAATACCGGCTTTGAATACGTGTTGTTTCCACACTTTCGAGACGTTATCAATCCAGTCTAATGTCGTGTTGTAGTTGAAGAAGGGAGCGTTGTTGGTGCCGAAGCGCTGTTCGTTGCCGATCCGCGTTCCGGCATAAGAGAACCGGGGGATAAAGTCCTGCTGCACGGCACCGGGGTAGATCACAGGAATGTTAATCCCCGTTGTGGCGCGTGTTAGCCCGTTGTTCGCTGGATCGATGTTGATCTGGTTGTGCCCGTAGCCGAAGGTGGCCTCATTGGTCATAGTCGGGCTGATTAACGTAGTGGCACTAACGACGTAGCTCTTGCCCGGACGAGTGTCGGTGATGGGCACCTTCGGAAATCCCGAGCCCAACACGAAGGAGCCGTAAGCTGAGGTCACTGAATCCTTGTTATCCAGATAGTGACCAAATAACTTCCACTTGGAACTCAAATTGTGGTCAATGCGAATGAGCGACTCGCGCCGAGGATAGGAATCGGGAAGCTGAGAACGATAGTTGAAGCCGATGTTGCCGAGTGCGTTCGGTTGAGGAAAAAAGTTCAATACGGCGATGCCCGGACTGTAGAGCCGGTTTGCCGGGATACGACCGAGTACGCCACCATCTTGGAAACAACCCGCGGTGTTACCGGCATTGCAAGCCCGGCCATCCAGTGGGTCGCGGATGTAGGGGAACGGGTTACCGTTCTTGTCTGCGCTTTTGGAAAAATCACCTTGGCGCTCAAGCAGCGTCGGGAATGTGGCGTCTCGGCGGCCCTGAGGCTTAAGTTGTTCCTGAAACTCCTGACTCCAGAAGAAGAACAGCTTGTTCCGGTTTCGGTTGAAGTGATTCGGAATATAGATCGGCCCGCCGATGGTATAACCTGGATCGTTGAACCGGAACAGCTGCCGCGGCAAGCCATCGCGATTATTTTTCCAGTTGTTTGCGTTCAACCCTTCGTGGCGGTGATACAAATAACCGCTGCCGTGGAAGGAAGATGTGCCGCTCTTGGTGACCACGCTGATCTGGGCGCCCGCCGAACGGCCATATTCGGCTTGGTAGCTGCTCGTGAGAATTTTATACTCCTGAACGGCGTCCAGGCTGATCGTCGCCAGCTGGTCCCCGTTGTTGCCGGTATCCACATTGCCGATGCCGTTAAGCGTGAGCTGGTTGTGGTCGAAACGCTGACCGTTTGCCGAAATATTCGCAAGGCCCCCGTGGCCCCCGGTGGTCAGGTTAGCCGTACTGACGACTCCCGTAGCCAAGCCGGCGAGTTGGAGATAGCTGCGGCTGTTTACAGCCAGGTCCGTGAGCTGCTTCCCGACAATCGCGTCGGAGCGCTCCGAGCTCTCCGTCTTGAGCTCTAGCACTTGCGCCGAAACTTCCACGGTCTCGGTCGTCGAACCCACCTCCACAGTGATCGTTCCAACCGTGATCTTGTCGTTGGCCACCAGGGCTATATCTTTGCGCTCCACCTTCTTGAATCCGGGGGCTTCGACAGAGATGTTGTACATGCCCGGCAGCAACTGCGGGAAGACAAAGCGGCCCTCGGCGTCTGTCTTGGCAACAAGGGAGGTTTTCCTCTGCAGCTCGGTGATCGTAACCGTTGCATTCGAAACTGCCAAATCCTGTGAGTCACGAACCCCGCCGGCAATGGAGCCGCTCGACGTTTGCGAAAGAACTGGTACGGCCAGACTAAGGGAAATCAGAGCAATGAGCGGTATGGATAAATCCCATAAGCTGCACGGCCACGAAACCGGAACTACACGCGCAAGGAAGGCGTGACAACGCCGGAGACGAAGCGCCGCCATTCCACGACCCAGTACAGGTGAAAATTCAAATCGCGAATGAAACAATTTCATTTCCATCCTCCCCAACCGTCTTCGAGTGACCCCCAGAGCGGAACAGGCGGCGGGACCCCGAGCATGATTCACGCTCCGGACAGAGTTTTTTCGTTTCAGTGCAACGTGGACCCGCGCACTCGATTCCCGACAAACAAATCCGTTCAATTCAAGAAATGGATGCGCCCGACCAGTGCGCGGGAACTTACGTCGTGTTTTGGAAGATGTCTAGACCCAATGTGCGACAGCGAATGGACATTATGCGACATGCAGCTTGTTGGCTGCATCTTTATTTCGCTTGAAAATCGCAAAGAGGCAAATCTAAAATAGCAAGAGATATGACACTTTGCGCCATGGCTCTAACGAATATTTCGCCGGGTCCGGACGGCAACCTACGGAGCACTGGATTCTTGCGGGGCGGCGGAAAGTGCTGATTTTGCAACGGCTTACATTGAGAAAATGAATCCTTCACTCCCATGAGAAAATGCCGCGATCGAGTGCCCCAAGTTGCCTTGCTGTTGGAAACATCGACTGAATATGGCCGAGGCCTGCTTCGTGGAATTCTGCGATATTCGCGTCTGCACGGTCCATGGTCGATGTATGTCGCCCCCCGACATTTGGATCAGGTCCTCCCGGAACCGGAATCTTGGAATGGCACGGGGATCATTGCGCGCATCCGCTCGCCTCAAATGGAGAAGCAGATTCGCTCGACGGGATTACCTTTTGTTGCTTCGCAGCTTGGGGAATCGAGTCCTGCGAAAGCTGGAAAACGATTTGGCGAAATCGATACGCATTCCAGCGCCATTGCCCAAATGGGCGTGAAGCATCTGTTGGAACGTGGACTACGGAGTTTTGCGTTTTGCGGCTTTTTGAATTGTCACTGGTCTGCCCTGCGCGAGATGGGATATGTCCACATCCTGCGAGAGAAGGGTCTTCCTTGTTTCACGCGGCACATCGCTATGGCGAGCTGGATCCAACAGCCACAATGGTTGGAGACCTGGAGGCATGAGCAGCCCGGAATTGCGAGCTGGCTCCGATCGCTACCCAAACCTGCCGGCCTGATGGCGTGCAATGACGTTTGTGGGCGGCAGGTTTTGCAGGCCTGCGTGACGGCGGAACTGCGGGTGCCGGACGACGTTTCGGTTATTGGAGTCGATAACGACGAGCTGATCTGTGAACTCTCCGATCCGCCATTGTCCAGCGTGGCCCTTGATGTGGAGCGCGCGGGATATGAATCGGCACAACTCCTCGATGGCCTTATGTCGGGACGAATCGAAAGGGGCTACGTGGTGCACGTGGAACCCACGCACGTGGTTACCAGGAGATCCAGCGACGTGATTGCGCAAGATGACCGGCTGATGGCGAGCGCCCTCCGTTTCATCCGCGACCACTTTGCACAGGGCATCGCCGTTAGCGATGTGGCAGAAGAGGTCGGAACCTCCCGGCGGACCTTGGAAAGGCACTTTTCGACGGCGATAGGGCGGTCCATTCTCTCAGAGATCGCGCGCTGCAGAATTGAGCGCGCCAAGGAACTGCTATTAGAAACGGAGGTTTCCTGTTACAGAGTCGCGTCCGAAGTTGGATTCAACAGCTTGAAGACATTTAACCGCACTTTTTACCGGCGAGAAGCCGTCACACCGCAGGGATTTCGCATGATGGCGAGGAGCACTGTCGAGCCGAGTGGAGTGCCCCAAGTACCGTTGAGCGTCTGACTGGCCACGGTTGAATCGCGGCCAGCTAAAACGACAATCACCGCGAGATTTAGCTTGTTCCAAGAAACGTTCGGATTCACTATCTCGAGCAGTAGCTGCAACGTATTCGAATCGGGAGTGGACCCTTGCTTCGAGATACATCCGGGGGATCGAAGATCGCTACATTGATTCTTTCGCTTTTCCATAGCTTACGACCAAGCAGCAGGTACCGGCTTGTACTTCTTGCAGGCATCTGCATCGCAGCTCTGTCCTACGCGCAGACTCAGAATGGTCAACGCTCGGCCGGGGGCACGCCCGTTGCTAAGAGCACCGCCACACCGCAACAGATACAAACGGGTCAAAAACTGTTCTCTGCTCGGTGCGGCGTCTGCCATGGACGCGACGCCCGCGGTGGCAGCGGTGGTCCGAACCTGATCGCCTCGGCCCCGGTTGCTCAAGACGCGCAAGGCGACAGAATTGGACCTGTCGTTCGGAAGGGGCGGCCGGATAAAGGAATGCCTCCGTTTGACCTCGATGATGAAGAACTGGCGGCAGTCGTTGCATTTATTCATGATCTGGACGCCAAAGGAACGGAGGGGCGTCAAAGTGCCGTTGCTGCCCTCGGATCTCCTGGCGGCACCTCTAATCGGGGCTCCGCTGGTCAGAGTAGGAGTCAACAAGGAGAGACGCGCCACGACTCCGCCAGTCCAGTGCCAACTGAAAAGACCGTAAATGAACAGAGCCAAGCTGCGAACGTAGTGCCTCCAAGTGCCAATCTACCCTGGTATTCGTCCGAACAGATACAAGCTGGTCAAGCTCTGTTCGCTGCGCAGTGCAGTTTCTGCCACGGACGCGACGCTGGAGGCGGCGAAGGCGGTCCGGACCTGATCGCGTCGGTGCTGGTTGCTCAAGACGAACACGGAGAAAAAATCGGCCCTGTTATCCGGAACGGACGGCCTGACAAGGGAATGCCGGCATTTGACCACACCGACGAACAACTAGCGGCAATAGTTGCATTCATCCATGATCGGAAGGCGAAAGCAAAGGAAGGTCGGCGACGTACCGTTGACATCGCCGATCTCCAGACCGGAAACGCCGAAGCTGGGATGCGGTATTTCAATGGCACTGGAGGGTGTGTTAAATGTCATTCTCCGAGCGGCGACCTTGCGGGCCTTGCTGGCAAGCTCCAAGGATTAGAACTTCTGAGGCGCATGCTCTATCCAGGGAGCGGACGTAGCCCTCGGCCCACGGGAGCGGTTGCAACGGCTACGGTGACGCTTCCCTCGGGCCAAACCGTAACTGGAGAATTGGCATACCGCGATGAATTCACGATTGCGCTGATCGATCTATCGGGGTGGTATCGGTCCTGGCCTGCCAGTCAGGTAAAGTCCATGGTGACGAATCCGCTCGAAGCCCACATCGAGCAATTAACGAAGTACACCGACGAAGACATACACAATGTTCTGGCCTACCTCCAGACATTGCGCTAGGGCTAGTTAGTGGCATTGATGGTGGACAGATTAGCGAAGCCTTGCTGTCGAACGCTTCTCTTATGAGGTGGCGCAAGAATGAAGCTGGTAAGGGAACTTTTTCCTCTTGCTGTCGTGGTAGTTCTGTCGTTCGCGTTTTGCGGCCTCGCGTCCTCTCAAGGGCTCGACCCCGCTATGCTCTCAAAGCCGACATCCGATAGTTGGCCGATGTATCATGGCGATTACTCCGGCCAGCGTCATAGCCAGCTGACACAGATTACTCCAGCGAACGTAGGTGAGCTCACACTCGCCTGGGCCTTTCAAACCGGTCAGGCAGCCCAAATCAAGTCTTCACCAATCGTCGCTAACGGTATTTTATACGTATCGATACCTGATCACGTTTGGGCGATTGATGCCCTGACGGGCTCCCAAGTCTGGCACTACAACTATCCGCCCAACGAGGGCTCTCACATAGGCCACCGGGGCGTTGCTTTGTACAAGGACTCTGTGTATTTCACTACCCCTGATAATCACCTCGTCTGCCTTAATGCAAGAAATGGTACCGTCAAATGGAACGTCGTTCTCGCTGACGTGAAGGAGGGTTATTGGACATCCGTGGCGCCTCTCATTGTGCGCGATCACGTACTCGTGGGACTTTCCGGCGATTTTGACAATCTCCCCGGAATGCTGAAATCGATTGATCCGGATTCGGGTCAGGTGCAGTGGACGTTCTACAGCACTCCTCCGCCCGGGGCTCAAGACTCCGCAAGTGGCGGTGCCACGGGGGGTAACATGTGGATTACTGGGACTTACGATCCAGAGCAGAATCTGGTGTTCGTGGGAACAGGAAATCCTACGCCGGTCCTGGCAGCGCAGATGCGCCCAGGCGACAATCCATGGACCTGCGGCATCGTTGCGCTGAACCCTGACACCGGGAAACTCGTCTGGGGATTTCAGCCCTCGCCGCATGACACGCATGACTGGGATGCCGTTGAGGTTCCAGTTCTCGTGGACGGGACCTTCAACGGCTCTCCGAAAAAGATGGTGCTCCAAGCTTCCCGGAATGGTTATTTCTTCGTGCTCGATCGCACCAACGGGAAGAGTCTTTTGACGACTACTTTCGCCGCGGTTAATTGGTCGAGCGGCGTTGATAAGGATGGCCGTCCGATTCGCAACACCGCAAAGGACCCTGCTCGGGATGGTCGCTTGGTTGCACCCGACGAGGGTGGAGCGACGAATTATCGTTCGCCTAGTTTCGACGCAAAGACCGGTCTGCTAATCGTTAGTTCGCGGGATGCCTATGGCATTTATTTTTCGAAGCCGGAGCACGGTACGGTTGGCTGGGCCGGCGCAGATTACGGAGTCTTCGGAAAGGCCGTGCTGCGGGCGATCGATTACCAAACCGGGAAGATTCGTTGGAACCATGATCTTGGCGGTGGCGGGGCAGCGGCGGGAGTTCTTACGACGGATTCGGGTTTAACCTTCACTGGCGATTCCGTCCGTAGTGTTACGGCACTCCGAACCAGCGACGGTGCAACACTCTGGCATTCCGCCATCGGGCATGTGGAGAACTCCCCAATCACCTACGAGCTTGGTGGCCGGCAGTACATAATTGTTGCAAGTGGCGGAGCGTTGTTCGCCTGGGCACTCCCAGAGAAATCGGTGGAGCAAACCAGATTCAGCCGAGGGTATCCATCCCATCCGCCAGAGTTAAGATAGCGTCCTTCTGAAGCGCCAGTTGCAGGCTGTAAAGACGTGCGTACTTCTGTCCCTCGCCAAAATGATGACCGCCTTTGAAATCAACAGCTTGCGCGCAGGCTTGTAACATCGTTAACGGGTTCCTCTATCCTTACATAACATATACAGGTATCCAACGCGGGTGTTCACCCCGGGAGAGAGTCTTCGCGCTCGGAGGTCCCATCCAGGTTTTCTCTTCAAGTTGTCGCGACAGGGAATCGCGCGATTTTCGTCGCGGATGGAGTTTTGGCGAGGCACAGCGACTGGGAGGGCTGCACCACCGGTACGATCGGGCTGCCTAATCCGAACCGACGTAGCGTCGCGAAAACGTCCGGGTTCCTCCATCCTTATATATACAGGTATACCGCGCGGGCGTTCCTCCGGGAGATTCTTGGCTCTCGAGGGTGAAGGGATAACTTGGATGGGACAGCCGTCGCGGCAGGGAATCGCGCTATTTTCGGTGCGAATAGAATTTTGGCGAAGCACAGGTGGAGCCACCGCAACACGGGCGCGTGGTAGCGATTCCTCAGGTCGGAGGATTACACCACCGATACCAGCGACGCGCCGCTTAGTCGCTGCCTAAAAAGCGCGCTTTGAAACCGAAAAGCGAACGTTCCACTGTTCCACC
>Ga0137391_10004994_pt1 | contig 10177 bp, 11 predicted proteins | sample 15con2h24BmetaG_FD_101399 | JGI IMG/M metagenome (GOLD analysis project Ga0137391, IMG submission 101399) | Vadose zone soil microbial communities from Angelo Coast Range Reserve, California, USA - 15con2h2.4B metaG | ecosystem: Environmental > Terrestrial > Soil > Vadose zone > Saprolite...
CCACGATTGCGCGGCGGGATCGAGGTGCTCGAGGTCGAGATCCGCTGGCACGATACGGCGGCCGTGGCGCAATTAGTGGGCAAAGTTCTGCCCAAACCCTCCGCTGGATACGAGATTGGATACGCCGGACGCGCAGCTGGCGGCTGATCCGCCGGTCGCCCCAATTTCCTGGAGCGATCGGATCGAGGCGTGCGGCGCTGCGCTGTTTTTCGCGGCGATGCGGGCAGTGCCGATCGACCTCGCCTCGGCGCTCGGCGGCGCGCTGGCGCGCCAGATCGGACCTCGGCTCGGCATCTCGAAGCGCGCCCGGCGCAACCTCTGCGCCGCGTTGCCCGAGCTGTCGGTGGGCGAGATCGAGCGGGTGCTGCGCGGCATGTGGGACAATCTCGGCCGGGTTGCGGCGGAGTATCCGCATCTGCGGCGGGTTCGCATCTTCCCGCCGGATGTTTCTCAGAAGGGCGGCGGGCGCGTCGAGACACGCGGCATCGAGCATCTCGACCGGGCCATCGCGGGGGGCCGGCCGGTGATCATCTTCGGCGGACATCTCGGGAATTGGGAGATCGCCGCCCGTGCCGCCGGGCAATACGGCATCGATGTCGCGCAGATCTACCGGGCCGCCAACAACCAGCTGGTCGACCGCATGATCGCGCGGTTTCGCGGTGCGGGAAGCGAGTTCATCCCGAAGGGTGCGATCGCCTCGCGCCGGGCGCTGGCGGCGCTGCGGCGCGGCGCCCATCTGACGCTGCTCGTCGACCAGAAGCTCAATGACGGCATCCCGGTCCCGTTTTTCGGCCGGCCGGCGATGACCGCCCCGGCCTTGGCGCTCCTGGCATTGCATTTCGACTGCACGGTATTGCCGGCGCGGGTCGAGCGCCTCCATGGCGCGCATTTCCGGCTGACGATCCATCCGCCGCTGCAATTGCCGAAAAGCGGCGAGCGCACCGCCGATGTCGCAGCGCTGATGGCCGAGGTCAACCGGATGCTCGAAACCTGGATCCGCGAGAGCCCCGAGCAATGGTTCTGGCTGCACAGCCGCTGGCCGGATTGAACCCGCCGATTATCAAGCCATGCGGAAAAGTCTATGCGGCGTCTTCCGTATTATCGAGAACCACCGGCCAGATCACCTATCACGCAGTGCAGATCCAAAAGCCCGCGTCGAGCGGTCACAGAGACCCACTGCGCGGCCGGTGAAACGGAGATTTCGATGACCCAGTCAAACGGACATAGAGCCGGATCGAGGAGAAGAACGGCTCTGGCAACCGCGGCGGCGGCTTTGCTGTGCGTTGCCGCGCTGAGCGCTCCAAATCTCGCCTATGCGCGTGAGGGGGGCGGGGGCGGAGGCCACGGCGGTGGCGGCGGCGGAGGTGTCCATGGCGGCGGCGGCGGCGGAGGTTTCCACGGCGGCGGCGGGTTCCATGGCGGCGGATTTGCCGGGGGCGGCGGGTTCCATGGCGGCGGCGGAGGGTTCCACGGCGGCGGATTTGCCGGGGGTGGCGGCTTTCATGGGGGCGGGTTCCACCGCGGCGGTTTTGGCGGGTTTTACGGGGGCGGATTTTACGGTGATGGATTTTACGGTGGCGGGTATTACGGCGACTATCCGTCGGCCGGCTACTCCGACTACAGCCAACCTTCCGCGCAGACTTGGTACTACTGCTCCAACCCCGCGGGCTACTACCCCTATGTGAGCCAATGCTACACCGGTTGGCAGATCGTTCCCGCCGGCTAGCCGATGTCCGGACGGGTCTGCGGGCTGAGGCGTGATTTCACGTTCAGCCCGCAGGGCCAGCTTCGAGGAACGTCGCTGTCCGGCGGAGATGTTGCAATGAACAACCTGATACTTACGGCCTCGGCAATTGCCGTCTTGTCATGCCTCGCGAGTATGCCCGCTGCCGCGCAGCAGCGGGAGGTCGCGCCGGTTCCGCAATCGCACGCGGTCAACCCGAACATGTCGCTGTCCGCCCCGACGAACAGCCCGCTCCAGGCGCAGATGCGGGAGAACTACGCCACCACCCTGAGAGGCGCGCAGCGCGAGTTGCTGCAACAGAACCCGTCCGGTCTGACGCGCGACCAGCTGACGATCGGCCATGAGCTGAATGGCTACATGAGGCCGCAGTAGCGCATCACAACCGAAAGCGTACGGAGACGGTAAAAATGCGACGCGAACGCCTGATCGCCGACAACGCGGCGATGCTGACCCGGGGCATCGTCGCGGTGTTCGTGGTGGTCGCGGGAATGATGGCCGCACCGGGTCCCGCCGCGGCCGGCGAGTATCCTGCCGACTTCATCAGCGCTCTCGGCAATCAGGGGCTCGCGGTGATCCGCTCCAACGCGGCGATCGACCAGAAGGCGGCCTATTTCCATCAGATGCTACGCCAGGATTTCGATCTCGCCCGCATCTCGCGCTTTGGCCTGGGGCCGTATTGGCGCGCTGCCAGCGAACGGGAGCAGCAGGAGTTCACCCGCCTTCTCGAAGATCATCTCGTGCGATTCTACGGCAGGCGGTTCGCTGAGTATGGCGGGGAAAGCCTGCGGGTAACCGGCAGCCGCGCCGATCCCGACGGCGTCATCGTGTCGAGCCAGATCATTCGCCCGCAGGGCCTACCGATCGCGGTCGACTGGCGGCTCGGCCTCAGCGATGGCCATTACAAGATCATCGACGTCATCGTCGACGGCGTCAGCATGGCGCTGACCCAGCGCTCGGAGTTTGCTGCGATGATTCAGCGCAACGGCGGGCAGGTGGCGGGCCTGCTCGCAGCAATGCGCGCGGAAAACTAGGCCGGCTGAGGAACGCGCAGCGCGGGCTCCTGTGCGCGGGCTCGGCAGTCTTTATCCCAGTAGGGTTCCCGCCCAAAGCGCGCGGCGAGAAAATCGACGAAAGCGCGCACCTTTGCCGACAGATGGCGGTTATGCGGATAGAGCGCGCGGATTGTGTAAGGCGGTGCCGTGTAATCGTCCAGCACCGTCACCAGCCGCCCCGACCGCAGCGCTTCGCTGCACAGATAGGTCGGCAGCCAAGCCAGGCCGTGGCCGGCGAGCGCCGCGGTCTCGAGCACCGAGGAAATGTTGGAGCGCAGATTGCCGACCGGCGCGATGTCCAGCGCGGTGCCCTCCGCGGCCCTCAGATGCCACATGCGATAGATCGCCGATCCGGTCATCGTCAGGCAGTTGTGGTCCTTCAGATCGGCCGGCGTGCGCGGCCTGGCGTGCCTCTCGAAGTAGCTCGGCGCGGCGCAGAGGACGACGCGCAAGGGCGCGAGCTGCCGCGCGATCAGGCTCGAATCGTGGAGCGGCTCGGCGCGAATAGCGACATCGAAACCGTCGTCGATCAGATCGACCATGCGGTCGCTCAGCATCAGCTCGACGGAGATTGCCGGAAAGCGCGTGGTGAAATCGGCGACCGCCAGCGCCAGATGCCGCACGCCGAAACTCGGCCAGCAATTGACGCGCAATTCGCCGCGCGGCGCGGCGTGCATGTCGCTTGCGGCGCGCTCGGTATCCTCGAGATCGGTCAGCAGCCGCGTGCAGCGCTCGTAATAGGCGCGGCCGGTCTCGGTCACGCTGACCTTGCGCGTGGTGCGGTTCAGCAGACGCACCGACAGCCGTTCCTCGAGCTCCTTCACATGCTGGCTGACCATGCTGGCGGACATGCCGAGCCGCACTGCAGCGCTGGTGAACCCGCCGCTTTCCACCACCTTGGCGAAGACCCGCATGTTGTCGAAGCGGTCCACAAAACCATCCTCAAGCAATCACGAATAGTTGATCCGGTTCCGCCTTATTATCAGGCGACGCGGACGAGTCATATTTGCGGGCAGGCCTCAGCGTACAAGCCCGCAAAACGCCGAACCAGCCAATCATTAAGCAAGATCGAATACTGCGTTCGGGATCTGCCCGGTTAAAGACACCCAGGGTACCGGCCACCTATCGACACAGCCGCGCTCGGTTGGGCCGCAGCGGGGATCGCAAAGCCGGAGGCGTCACATGCCCTCCCTTGCCGTAGCACCCCGATCCTCAGGTGGAGCTCCCGGTCATGAATTCGCGACTTGACGGAGGCGGCGACCTCGCTTGCGCCGCCGGCGACTTCAGCGCGACGTTATTGGCGATGGCAGGGCACGATTTGCGCCAGCCGCTGCAGGTGATCGTCGGCGCGCACGATTTGCTGGCGCGAATCCCCCATGGCGGCGCGGCGCAGGCGCAGCTCAATCGCGCCGAGGATGCAACGAGACAGCTGGCGGACAAATTGGACCAGCTGGTCGAGGCCCTGCGCCTGCGCGAGTTCGCCGCCAGCGATCATCATGAGCCCGTGCCGCTCGGTCCCGTTCTCGAACAACTCGCGTCCGAGTTTGCCGAACCGGCACGATTGAAAGGGGTCAAGCTTCACGTCAGCCCGGCCAGGGAAGCCGTCTTCAGTCACCCAGTCCTGCTGAACGGGATCCTGCGAAATTTGGCACGCAACGCGATCGAGTACACGCCGCGCGGGGGTCGCGTGCTGGTCCTCTGCCGCCGGCACGGCTCGCGGGTGCGCCTCGAAGTCCGCGACAGCGGTATCGGCATCCCCGGCGCGGAGCTGGGCAAAGTCTTCCGGGCATTTCACCGGGCGGACATGACCCGCTCCGAGGGCCTGGGCCTCGGGCTGTTCATTGTAAAAAGTGCCGCCGACTTGCTCGGGCACCGGATCCAGGTCAGCTCGACCGTCGGTCGCGGCTCGTGCTTTGCCATCGTCGCCGAAGCGGCCCTACCCAGCATTGCCGTCGCCGCCAGCGCCACTTGATGCGTCATGAATAACCGGAGCGTTACCCGCGAGGTGTTGGCTGCCTGGGTCGTAGCCTCGGTTGCCGTCGCCATCGGGCTGTTCTTGCTCGCGCTTCACGACCCGGATACGGATTTCCGCATGTGGCCTCGGACGTACGGGCCGCCCGCTGCCGCCGCTGGGCCATCGGATGACGGCGTGTTCGTCCGGAGCGGCACGAGTTGGAGTCCCCCGCAATCAGGGAGCAGCACCGCTCCCGCAACGCTGCCCAACCACCGGTAGCGACGCATCCCGGCACGAACGGAGAGTCTTATGCTCGACGACACGGACCCTTTGCTGCGTTCGGACCCGGCTGAGCCGCTCGCGCCACGCAGATGCGCGACTTTTCTCGGATCGGGGGAGCCGACGCTCGATCAGCTGTTCGCTGCGCCGATCGTACGACAGCTGATGCACAGGGATGGCATCGACGAGGCGGCGACCCGGCGGCTGTTGCAACAGATGGCGGCGCGAGCGCCGATGGCAGCCGACACGGTCGCGCGGCTGCTCCGCCTCAAATCAGCGATGGGGTCCTGACCGGGCTGATCATCCAGGCGCCGGCGACGATGGCGAGCACGATGAGGCCGGGGATGATGGCGAGCCAGGTTCCGGTCGCCGCCAGGGCGCCGGTGCCGGCCCAGCCGATCGACGACAGCGCCTCGGCAAAGGTGGCGAGGCGCGATGAGACCTGACGGCGCCGGAAAAGGCTGCGCCTTGCCTGGGCACGAAACCAGAATTGGATCGCCGTCGCCGAGCCCGCCGCGACCGCAACGCCACCGGATGCGACGAGTGCGGCAAACGGCGTAAAAAGAGCGAGCACGACGACAAACGGACCGAAGATCATCGCAATCCCGCCGAGTACCGCCTCGACCTTGGCGCGGAGAACGCGGGCGCGCGTCACCGGGGCCGACGCGATCAGCTCGGGCGCGTCCTCGCCCGACACCGCGAGCCAGGCGAGGCCGCCACCCAACTGCCCCGCCGCCATGATCAAAACCGGCACCAAGAGCGAAGACGCGCCGCCGCCGTCGTAGAAGCTGCGCGACAGGAGGAACGCAGCCGGCAACAGATAGAGCAATTGCATCAGCGTCTGCGACATCAGCCACGGATCGCGCAGCAGCAGAACCCATTCCTTGCGGCGCAGGGTCTGCAGCGGCACTGAATTGTGGAAGCGCGCCGGCCGCCGGCTGCGCGAATGCGCGTCATGCGCCACGGCGCCCGCCGCCAGGGCGAGCCGTCCGAAACGCGGCGCGCAAACGGCAATGGTGCCGGCCAGCGCGATGACGCTGAGGCCGCAGAGGGCGGCCAGCGCCAGCGGTGCGCCAAGGACGGCGTGGGCCGGCCACCAGAGGATGCTGCCGGCATCGGGCGCAAGCTCGACCAGCGCCGCCGATTGCAGCGCCGCCGCGCGCGACATCGTCCCGAACGAGAGGATTGCCGCGAACTGGGCGCAGATGACGAACGCGGCGCCGATGACCGCGGCGAGCACCTGCGCGACGAGCCGCGTGCGCCGCGGGCCGATCATCCGGAACAGCGCGACGGTGATCACGACCGAAACCGCGACGGCGTCCATCGCCAACGCGACGGTGACCGCATAGGCGCCCAGCCAGTGCGCTCCGCCGAACCAGACCAGCACGTTGACAAACGGCGCGGCGAGCACCAGCCCCTGCGCCGCGACGGCCACTGCCATCGCCATGATGCGGACGGCAAAGAGGCGCCACGCCGACACCGGGGACGCGAGGATCAGATCGAGATCGCCCCGCGCGTAAAACCCGCGCGTCACCGATTCCAGCGCCTGCGACAGCATCAACGACGACGACATCGCCAAGGAGCCGGTGATCACCAGGAGAACCTGCGCATCCGCCGTGCCGGCGAGGTCCTCAGAAGAACGGACCATCAGGTAGGCAAGACCGTGGAGGAAGATCACGAAGACGATAAAGACCAGCCCCGAGGTAACGGCGCGCCGGCTATGCCCGCCGGTTATCAGATACAGCCAGTCGCGCCAGCTCAGCCGCGCTTCATGCAGCGCGAGCCAGCCGATCGTGCCGGGGCGGGTCATTCGACCGCGCTTTTCGCGACCAGCGCGAGGAACGTGTCCTCGAGGGTGGCGTGGCCGGAGCCCTCCATGCGGCGCAACTCGTCCAAGGTGCCCTCGGCGATCAGCACGCCCTCGGCCATGACGCCGATGCGGTCGGCCATCCGCTCGGCGACGTCGAGGATGTGCGTCGTCATGACCACCGAGCAGCCGGCCTGGACGCGCTGGCGCAGCATGTCCTTGATCAGGCGCGCCGAGCCGGCATCGAGGCCGGTGAACGGTTCGTCGAGGATGATCAGCTTCGGATCGTGCACCAGCGCCCCGGCCAGCGCCACCTTCTGGCGCATACCCTTGGACAGGCTCTCGCAGCGTTCCTCGGCATGCGGCGCCAGACCGAGCCAATCGAGGAGGCCGCGCGCCCGCGCCTCGGCGCTCGCCCCGTCGACCGTCCATAGGCCGGCAACAAAGTCGAGATACTCCATCGGCGTCAGCTTGTCGTAGATCATCGGCTCGTCGGAGACCCAGGCCATGATCCGCTTGGCCGCGACCGGGTCGGTCAGCGCGTCGATCCCGAAGACCGCGATCGAGCCGCGATCCGGCTTGAGGAGGCCGGTCACCATGCACAAGGTGGTCGTCTTGCCCGCGCCGTTGGGCCCGAGCAGCGTATAGAATTCGCCGGCCGGCACTGCCAGATCGATTCCGTCCACGGCCGGGCGCTCGAACCGTTTGGCAAGCCCGCGGATCTCGAGGGCGAGCGGCGCGGATTCGCTCATCGTGTCGGCTGAGGGACCGTCCGAAAAGAAGGGCATCGACTTCTTCCCTATTTCGTCACTCCCGCGCAAGCGGGAGTCCAGGGGACGCAGCTCTGCCGGTTGCCCTGGATGCCCGCTTCCGCGGGCATGACGAGGTAAAACGCGATTTAGGTGAAAAATCCGCTAATCCGGCGGCGTCGCGGCGTCGTATTCGTCGGCGCAGAAGGTGCCGCCCTGGTAGCGCTCGGCGATCGGGTCCTTGCGCTGGCCGGCTTCGGCGGCGAGGACCGCGGCGGCGTGCGGCTCCGAATCGTCCTGTGGCCGGTAGCCGAGGCGGTGGGCGTTCGCATTGTCGTACCAGGAACGCTTGTTGCCCGAGACGCCGTAGACGATCTCGTAGCGGATCTCGGGGTGCTCAAGCCCGATGCGGACGAGCTGAGTGTAGTCGCGCGGACTGATCCAGATCGAGAGGCGCCGGCTGTCGATCGGCGCTGTCCCGAAATTGCCGATCCGCGTGCACAAAAACCCGATGCCGTGCTTATCGGCATAAAGGCTGGCGAGCGCCTCGGAGAACGCCTTCGACACGCCGTAGCGGCTGTCCGGGCGCGGCACGACACGGTGGTCGATGACCTGGGCGCGCGGGTAGAAGCCGACCGCGTGGTTCGAGGTCGCCATGACGATGCGTTGGACCCCGGCAAGGCGCGCGGCCTCGAAGACGTTGTAGAGGCCGATGATGTTGCCCTGGAGGATCTTCTCCCAGCTGTTCTCGCCCGAGATCCCGCCGAGATGGATGATGCCGTCGACACCGGCGACCATGCGCTCGACAGCCGCCATGTCGGCGATGTCGGTGCGGTCGACCTCCTCCCCGTCGCGCGCCGGCATCAGCGGCATCCGGTCGGAAAGCCGCAGCACGGGGTAGATGCCGCGCAACGTCTCGCGCAGCGAGCGGCCGATGCCGCCGCCTGCCCCGGTGATCAACACCCGATGCATCATTCGCCTCCTTAACTCAATCCAATGGTCGGTCCCTGACCATCGAGATTGCTTCGTCGCTGCGCTCCTCGCAATGACAACGGAAGGCTGTCATTGCGAGCGAAGCGAAGCAATCTCGATGGGCTGCGTCGCGGAGAAAGCGTCCCGCGGTATGTCAATCGTCGATTATGATCCGAGCCGGACCAAATTCGTCTCTGCACGCCATCGGGAATGGAGGCAACGGTGATCACGATCGTCGATGTCAAAGCCGAACTCGCCAAGCTGACGACGCTGCGCGGCCGCCGGCCGGAGATGACCGAGGCCGACCGCAAGGGGACCAACGCGTTCGCCACGCTGACGCCGTTTCGCGACGGCAACATCTTCAGCGCCAAATTTGCCGGAAACGGGGCCTGGGAGCGCCATCCGAACGGCGACGAGCTGGTGCAGATCGTCGAGGGCGCCACAACGCTGCACATCGCGACCGACGAGGGATTGCAATCCCATGCGCTGAGCGCCGGAATGCTGGTCATCGTGCCGCAAGGCATGTGGCACCGCTTCGAGGCGCCCGACGGGGTCTGCGTGATGACCGCGACACCCAAACCGACCGAGCATCTCACCGTCGATGTCGAGGATCCGCGGACGCTCAGCGCGGCGCAGCAATCGGACGCCACCGAAGAGAAGTGGCGCTGATGTATTTCGATCGCCGTCTGTGGGAGCTGACAGCGGGGCTGCGCGGCCGAATCGGGCTCGCGATCGGGCTCGGCCTCCTCGCCGCGGGGTTTGGCATCGCCCGCTTTGCGCTGTTGGGCGCGCTGCTCGCCCGCGTCTTTACCGATTCCGGCTTCACGATCATCGCGACCCTGGCGGCCGGGGTCGCCGCCGCGGTGCTGCTGCGCGCGCTCCTCGATCACGCCCGCACGATCATCGCCCATAACAACGCCAGCCGGGTGCAGGAAGCGCTGCGCGGCCGGCTCTACGACAAGATCGCCGAATTGGGGCCGGCCTGGTTCGCCGGCGAGCGGACCGGCGGGGTCATGCTGTCGGTGGTCGACGGGGTCGAGCAGCTGCAGAGCTTTTTCGGGCAATACCTGCCGCAGGTTTCTGTGGCGGCGCTGACTCCGCTGGCGATCTTCGGCTTTATCGTCTGGTGGGACGCGCCGGTCGCCACGGTGATGCTGGTCGCGGCGCTGGTGACGCTGATCGCGCCGACCGCGTGGAACAGCATCGAAAACCACAAGGGCCAGCGGCGTCAGCAGGCGATGAAGAGCTTCGGCTCGGAATTCCTCGACGCGGTGCAGGGCTTGCCGACATTGAAGGCGTTCGGCCAGAGCACGGCCTATGGCAACCGCCTCGCCGAGCGGGCGCGCGAATTGGCCGACACGACGATGCGCGTCTTGTCGACCAGCGTGATGACGCGCGGCATCACCGATGCCGGGGTCGCGATCGGCGCCGCCGCCGCGCTGGCGCTCGGGGTGTGGCGGGTCTCCGAAGGGCTGATGACGATCGAGGCGCTCTTGATCGTGCTGATGGCCGGGACCGAGGTGTTCCGCCCGCTGCGCGATTTGCGCGCGGTCCTGCATCAGGGCATGACCGGCCAGTCGGCCGCCGCCGGCATCCATGCGCTGCTGGCGTCCGAGCCGC
>Ga0137391_10004996_pt1 | contig 10175 bp, 8 predicted proteins | sample 15con2h24BmetaG_FD_101399 | JGI IMG/M metagenome (GOLD analysis project Ga0137391, IMG submission 101399) | Vadose zone soil microbial communities from Angelo Coast Range Reserve, California, USA - 15con2h2.4B metaG | ecosystem: Environmental > Terrestrial > Soil > Vadose zone > Saprolite...
AGCTGAGAACTTTCCGGCGAACGCCGTGATCCGGCAACTTGCAGAAGGCAAACGAGCGCTGCCGAGTGACCCGGAAAAACGCGCCATTTACGAAGCGCAAGTGGCGCGCTATCGCGAGAAGCAGGAGAAAAAGACTAGCGATGCCGAGCCGCCGGAGCCACAACCTTCCAGCGGTGTCGAAGACAAGAAAGCAGAGATGCTCAAACTTGCCCCTGATCTGCGAATGCAAACGCTACTGACCATGACACCTGAGGAAAGGAACGGATTGCTGGTCGCTTTGAAGGGCACTGCGCGCGAGGCCTTCATGGAAGGCATGTCCCCGGAGCAGCGTGAAAATGTTATGGCCATGAACAATCCGCAGCAGGTAGTTGCCGACGAACTGGTGCAAGGTCGGCTTTTGCGCGCGTTCTACAGTGAGCGCCAGCTACAGGAAGTGATGACGGACTTCTGGCTGAACCATTTCAATATCTTCATCGGCAAGGGCGCCGATCGTTATGAGCTCACCAGCTATGAGCGCGACGTGATTCGACCGCGTGCGCTGGGCAAGTTTGAAGATTTGCTGGTGGCGACGGCGCAGAGTCCGGCAATGCTGTTCTATTTGGACAACTGGCTCAGCGTGGGACCGGATTCGGATTTTGCGACCGGAATTCGGCATAACCCAGGCGACGGGCGCTCGCGTCACTTTCCACAATCTGGTTCTAAGAGAGCCCGCAGCGGACTCAACGAAAACTACGGTCGCGAGCTAATGGAGCTTCACACCCTCGGAGTAAACGGGGGCTACACGCAGAAAGACGTCACCGAGGTAGCGAAAGTGTTCACCGGTTGGACGCTCAGACAGCCGCGCGAAGGCGGCGGCTCCAATTTTGACGAGCGCAAGCATGAACCAGGAACCAAAGTCGTCCTCGGCCACAAGATCAAAGACCATGGCGAGAAAGAAGGCTATGAGGTTCTGCACCTTCTGGCGCGGCATCCTGCGACGGCTACGTTTATCTGCAGCAAGCTGGCGATGCGCTTCGTTTCTGACGACCCTCCGGCGCAGCTTGTAGACCGCATGGCGAAGACATTTCTGAAGAAAGACGGTGACATTCGCGAAGTGCTTCGGACCATGCTGCGATCTCCGGAGTTCTGGACGCCGGAGGCGTACCGCGCAAAGGTAAAAACGCCGTTGGAATTCGTGCTGTCCGCAGTGCGCGCAACCGACGCGGAAGTAAGCGACGCCAGACCGGTGGCGCGCCAGCTTCAGAACCTGGGAATGCAGGTTTATGGGGCCCAGTCGCCGACCGGCTATTCCATGAGAGCCGAGGCCTGGGTAAGCTCTTCGGCGCTCCTGGGACGAATGAATTTTGCAATGCGGCTGGCTTCGGGCAAGATAAACGGCGTCGCGGTCCCACCCGTACAGGTGCCCGGAGCGGGAGGAGTCTTCGGGCCCGAACAAGCGCTAGTTTCGCTTGAAACCACCCTGCTAGCAGGCGATGTATCGAAGCAGACCCGTGAGACGATCGCGGCGCAGTTGAATGACCCGAAAATCAGTCAACGCCGTTTGGACGATCCAGCGCGGCCGCCGGACGTCTCCGCGATCGAAGGACTGCTGCTGGGATCGCCGGAATTTCAGAGGAGATAGAGCTTGTGCTAGGTGCGTGGCGGATGGTAGATGCCGGCTAGAAGCGAACAGCTAGGAGCTAAAGGCTTTTTATGATTAACCGTCGAATCTTTCTTCGTAATAGCGCGATCACCTTGGTTGGAACGGCAGCGGTGCCGGCGTTTCTGCGGCGTGCCGCTTTCGGCGCTGAAGCGCCCGGCCTGCGCACCAAACGGCTGGTGGTTATTTTCCAGCGCGGCGCGGCGGACGGTCTGAACATCGTGGTTCCGCACGGCGAGCCTACGTACTACGCCATGCGGCCCTCGATCAGTATTCCGCGCAGTTCGGTACTTGATCTCGATGGATTCTTTGGCCTGCACCCTTCTATGGCGGCATTGCAGCCGCTTTGGAGCCAAAAACATCTGGCGATCGTTCACGCCGCGGGGTCGCCCGATCCTACGCGTTCGCACTTCGATGCGCAGGACTTTATGGAATCGGGCACGCCAGGGTTGAAAGCAACCGAGGACGGCTGGTTGAACCGCAGTCTGCATTCCCTTCCTGCACCCGATTCCGCATTCCGCGCCGTGGCCATGGGACCGATGCTGCCCAGAATCCTCGCCGGTCACGAACCCGCACTGGCCATTAACAGTCTGAGCGACTTTGGAATCGGTGGCCGAAGCCCCAACCAGTCTTCGGTCCAGAATTCTTTTGAGGCCATGTATGCCGGATCGGTGGACGCGGTCCTGCATGGCAGCGCACAAGAAACATTCGACGCGGTGAAAATGCTGAAAGCGGCAAACCCCGCGCAATATACGCCATCTGCGGGAGCAAATTACCCGCGAGGCCGGTTTGGCGACAGTCTGAAGCAACTCGCCCAGTTGATCAAAGCCAATCTGGGGGTGCAAGTTGCGTTTGCGGACATCGGCGGCTGGGACCACCACGTAAATGAAGGCAGCACCGAAGGCCAGATCGCAAACGTGCTGCGCGACTTTTCGCAATCTTTGGCTGGATTCTGGACCGACCTTGGCGATCTGGCGGAAGATACGATTGTTGTGACCATGTCTGAATTCGGGCGAACCGTGCGTGAGAATGGTAATCGCGGCACCGATCACGGGCACGCAAATGTCATGTTCGTGATGGGCGGACCAGTCAAGGGAGGAAAAGTCTATGGCCGATGGCCAGGGCTGGAATCGTCACAACTCTACGAAGGCCGCGATTTGGCGGTGACAACCGACTTCAGATTCGTGCTGGGAGAAGCAGTGCGCCAGCACTTGGGAAACAGAGACTTGAGCGATGTGTTCCCAGGATTCGACGACCGTCCAGAGAAGTTCCTACGCTACCTGAGTTAAGAAATTGTTACTTCTTTTCTGGGGAAACGCCGCCTCAAGGCGGTAACTAACTCGCGGTCCAGCTTGGCAGAAATCATCTCTATCGGCGAGAACCCGCGACGCCACGCCAACCACAGCGTAATCCCGAGCAACACAACTGTGATCACGATATTGGGCCACGCATTCAACTGCCATTGTCCTTGCCACGTCAGTTGTAGTGTTGAAGAAAACGGCTTCAGGTACGGAATCGGCCATTGATATCCATCCGGACCGCGCGCGCCGAGTAAGTCTTCGGCGAGGTGCAGATGAAAACTTAGTTAGCAGGGCAAGCAGGCCGGTCTTCCATCTCTGGGTTGCAAGCACAAAGGCCACGCCGGCTATAACCAATGCAAACCCGAGCGTGTGCAAGGAATGGTGATAGAGGGAAAACCAGACCAGCGGATGCGAAGAGTTGCGAGTAAGCAGTTCTGGAATGATGCCGAGGCCATCCAAGTCAGGCGCCACCCATGCCAGGGTGACAATGGCGCGATCTCTCGGCTTCAACTTGGCACAGTTGGCGAAGACCCATCCGGTGAGGAAATGCGTGACCGGGCTCATGGGCTTCGGCTGGTTTCTAGACTTCTACCATCACATCGCCGTTTTCAATCTTGATGTTATACACGGAGAGCTTTGATTTGGGGTCGTGTGCCACCTCACCGGTCTTGGGATCGTACTCCCAGCCGTGCCATGGGCAGACGACCTTGTTGCCTTCAATGTAACCTTGGCCGAGCGGGCCTCCCATGTGCAGGCAGACGTTGTCCATGGCGGAGATCACGCCGTTTACGTTGGCGACGCAGATGGTCTTATCGCCTAGTTCAAACTCTTTGGCTTCGCCCTCGGCGGGCAGTTCAGATTGGTTGGTCAGTTTGATGTAAGGCATGGGTTCGTGCTGGGGTTTTAGTCTAGGGGCGCTGGAGTTGGGTGTCAATTTGTAATTAGTAAGAGACTATTGGACTCGGCTGGTCGCATGATTCGCAGGACGGGATGGCCATCAACATCTTGCAAAGGAAAAAGACTAAATGGGTTTCAGGCCGGCTGCGCTAGTTTAACTTGATTCTGATGTTTGACTCCGCTCAAGAACCCGCCCAGATGAACTGTGAGCCTGAGAAACACTCCTAGTAACTCGATCGCTATGCAGCAAAGATTGGGAATAAAATGCGTAGTCGGACAGTCTTACCAGAAGGGCCAGGACAATCAGTGGTGTTACAGCCGCACGGAAGTCGGTTTGAGCAGTTGGTGGTTCCGCATCTGGATGGCGCGGTCAACCTGGCACGATGGTTGTTGAGGAACCGCACCGATGCCGAAGATGTGGCGCAGGAGGCTATGCTGCGGGCTTACCGCTTCTTTGATCAGTTTCGCGGTGGGGATGCGCGGGCGTGGTTGCTGCAGATTGTGAGAAACAGTTGTTATACCTGGCTGGAGAAAAACCGCGCAATGGAACTGATGACCGAATTCGATGAGGAGTTACACGTGAGGCCGTCAGCGAATCCTGAAACTCTGGCTACACAAGCGGACGAGCGTGGGAGGCTGATGCGGGCGCTGGAATCACTTTCGCCGCGCTTCCGGGAAGTGCTTGTCTTACGCGAACTGGAAGGCTGCTCGTACAAGGAAATTGCGGAGATTACAGGGATTCCAATGGGCACGGTGATGTCAACGCTATCCAGAGCCCGCGAGCGATTGCAACGCACACTTACCGCCGCAGCAACGAAGGAGGCATCGTGACTTGTGAACTGACGCAAACGACGCTTCATTGCTATCACGACGGAGAGCTTGATGCCGTGCGCGCCGCGGAATTCGAACGGCATCTGGAGCACTGCGGCGACTGCCGTGCCTCCCTGGAAGAAATGGGGGCATTGCGAAATCGTCTGCGGCAGAATGATCTCTATGAACGCAGTTCGCTTCAGCTTCGACAGAAGATTGAAAAACAGCTCGGCCTGGCACGACCGGAGCCACGAGTCGCTGCGCGGGCGGGATCCCTGCGATGGCTGCTGGTGCCCGCGTTTGCCGTGGCGATTGTCGCGATCATCGCAGCCTTGGCGCGATTTCCAATTCAGCCACGGGTGTTGGCGACAGCCACCGCGTCCGAGCTAATTGACGCTCACGTACGCTCGCTGCAGCCGGGACACTTGACCGATGTGCTCTCGACGGACCAGCACACGGTCAAGCCGTGGTTTGATGGCAAACTGGACTTCATCCCGCCGGTCAACGATTACGCTGCGCAAGGATTCTCGCTGGTCGGCGGCCGGCTGGATGTTTTGAATGGGCACAGCGTCGCGGCGTTGGTCTATGCGCGGCGGAAACACACGATCAACCTCTTCGTCTGGCCAGCGCGTCCGGGGGAAGCTGCTCTTTATGGCTGGGGCGCGCGCGAGGGCTACAACTGGGGGATCTGGCAGGCAGGGGACATGAGCTTCTGTCTGGTGTCTGACGCGGGCCAGTCCGATCTTCGCGAGCTGCAACAACTGATCCATCCTTGATGGTTCTCTTTATGAGAAGCTAGATTGCAGATGGGTCAACCTGCAGCCTCGTCTATCCCACAGCAACGGAACGTGGCGCCATTTCTCCACTGGTGGACCGGCGCACGCAAGTCCCTCTTCTGGATTGTCGCGATTGCCTTTGCATTCCGCTTCGGCTACATCCTGCTCGATCACACATATAAGTTCAAAACCCTGGATAACAATTTCAGTTTTGGCTGGGAGATGGGGCGCATTGGGCGCGCCATCGCTAACGGCCGGGGATTCGCTGACCCATTCGAAGGACAAACCGGCCCGACTGCCTGGGAGCCTCCGCTCTATCCCTATCTGATCGCAGGCGTTTTCAAACTGGCGGGAGTTTATACCCACGCTTCGGCGCTGATTCTGCTCAGTATTAACAGTCTTTGTTCTGCACTCACTTGTGTTCCTATTTTTCTCATCGCCAGAAAGTGCTTTAACGAAAAGGTTGCGGTCTGGGCTTCCTGGATGTGGGCCCTGTTGCCTTTCGCTATGTTCTGGTGTACTCGCGCGGTGTGGGAAACCAGCCTCGCTGCCTTGCTCCTAGCGGTGATTTTCTGGCTTGCACTCGAGGTGGAGGAACTGACGGGTGTGAAACCGTGGATTGTGTTCGGCCTGCTCTGGGGAGTCGCGGCGCTGACTAACACTTCCCTGCTCTCGTTTCTGCCTGCATCGGGACTATGGGCCTGGTATCGCTGCTGGAAGAAAGGCAAGTCATCGCTGGCTGGAGTAGCTCTGGCCTCACTGTTTTTTTCCGCCGCGATCACGCCCTGGCTGGTCCGCGATTACGAAACCTTTGGCAAGTTCATCTTCATACGGTCAAACTTTGGGGCTGAGCTTCGGCTAGGGAATGGCCCGGGAGCCGATGGGACATGGATGTCCTACGTGCATCCTTCACAAAATCTGACTGAGATGCGCCGCTATCAGCAGATGGGTGAGATTACCTACATTGCGGAGCGCAAGCGCGAAGCCCTGGAGTTTATTCGCGCCGACTACGAGCGCTTTACCTGGATCAGCATCAAGCGCTTCGTCTACTACTGGGGCGGGCTGCCGCGGTCTTCTGAAATTCCAGCGTTGGCGCCGTTCAAGAATTCCATATTTCTCGCGTCTTCGGTGCTGGGATTCTGGGGGCTGGGACGGGCGTTGCGGAGGCGCCAGCCGGGAGCCTGGTTGTTTCTGTGGCTAATTCTGTCTTATGCCACAATCTATTATTTCGTTTTTCCCCATCCCCGCTACCGGCACCCCATTGAGCCGGAGCTGGGGATTCTGATCGTCTATGTGATTTCAGAAGCGGAGATGCGAAGGCCAAAACCCCGCCCCCTCGCCACCTAACCATTTTCCCGGGCGTCCGTCTAATTGGCATACCGAGGAGGAAATATGGAACGAACCCACCGCTTTGCAACCTGGATTGGCGCTCTGCTGGGAGTCTTTCTTGCGGTGCTGTTGAATGTCGCACTGGCCCGCGGCTCCGACGACAACGCGGTCGTCACCGAGGAATTTCACCATACTTACCCCTTGAGCGCTAGTGGGCGAATCGAGCTTGCGAACATCAACGGCGCGGTCCACGTCGCCGCCTGGGATCAGAACGAGGTAAAGCTGGACGCGGTGAAGCGCGCCGACAATGAAGAGCACCTGAAGGATGCGGAGATTCGGGTTGAGGCACGAGCAGATTCTGTTTCGATCGAGACCCACTATCGTGAACAGGGGGCGGGATGGCATGGCAACCACTACCGCTCAACCGAAGTCGAATACACACTCACCGTGCCGCGCAACGCCCGGCTCGACGAAATCAAGCTGATCAACGGCAGCCTGGATGTTACCGGCGTGACCGGTGAGGTGCATGCGTCGTGCATTAATGGAAAACTGACGGCGCACGGGCTTTCTGCGCGAGTCAAGCTGGCAACCATCAATGGGCCGCTGGACGCAAACTTTGATCGTCTGCCGGCGGCTTCGGTTGAGCTTTCCTCGATTAACGGCCCGGTGGAGTTGACCATGCCTTCCGATGCCAAGGCCAGCATTGAAGCGACGACCCTACACGGTGGGATTGACAACGACTTTGGGCTGCGTACCAACGACCACCGCTTCATGGGCCACAACATGCGCGGAGAACTAGGCGGCGGGGGCGCTGAGATCAGGCTGAACAACGTCAACGGCCCCATTCACGTGCATCATGCTAAGGATGGACACGCGCTCAGCCCGGCGCGGGATATGGGCGACCGCCACTCGGGCGACAGCATTTAGACTGACGCCGGCTGTGCGATTGTCGCCAGTGCCGTGGAAAATGCGGCCACCGCCCGGTCAATCTGCTCTTGAGTGATGATGAGAGGCGGCTGAAAGCGGACCACATTTCCATAAACTCCGCCCACGCCGACCAGGACACCCTGACGCAACAAGGCGTCGCGCACAGCTTCGGCTTCGGAGTTGGCAGGGGTAAGTTTCTCGTCTCGCACTAGTTCGACGCCGATCATCAAGCCTAGTCCGCGGACTTCTCCGATCAGCGGACTATGCTTCTGGATCTCGCGCAGCTTCTGCATCGCGTATTCGCCGTTCTCAGCGGCACGCGCCGGCAGATCCTCATCCTGCAGGAATTGGATATTGGCCAACGCGGCGGCGCAGGAAACTGGGTTTCCACCGAACGTAGAAAGATGATCACCGGGTTTGTAAGTGGCTGCGATTTCGGGACGCGTGGTGAAGGCGCTGAGGGGGAATCCGTCGGCGATGCCCTTGGCAGTGACCAGAATGTCAGGCTCGACGCCATAGTGCTCAATGGCAAACATCTTTCCGGTGCGGCCAAAGCCGGTTTGTACTTCATCGGCGATGAACAGTATTCCGTGTTGGTCGAGGACTTTCTTGATTTCGCAGAAATAGCTCTTGGGAGGAACGACGATTCCACCCTCACCCAGCACTGGCTCGGCGATGAATGCGGCGACATCACCAGAGGTTTCGAATCGAATCACGTCGTCGAGGCACTTCGCGCAATGGCGGGCACAGTGTCCGGGATCGTTGGGCCAAAGCGAACGATAGGCATAGGGCGAAGGAGCGAAGGAAACGCCGGGGGCGTATGGGCCACCGCGCTTCTTGCGACTCTGATTGCCGGTGATGCTCAAGGTTCCCCAGGTGCGTCCGTGAAAGCTGCCGTGCAGGGCTATAAATTCGTGCTTGCCGGTGTAGAGGCGGGCAAGCTTCATTGCGCCCTCGATGGCTTCCGCGCCGCCATTGCCAAAAAATGTCTTAGTCAATCCGCGCGGAGCAACCTGCGCAATTTTTTCCGCGAGGTCGGCGACCGGTTGCACATGGTAGAGGTACGAGCAGCAGTGGATCAGCTTGTCCATTTGCGCTTTGGCGGAGGCGATCACGCGCGGATTGTTGTGACCGGCGTTGACGACGGAGATTCCGGAGAAGCAGTCCAGATACTCGCGTCCATTTGCGTCCCAAACGCTGGTCCCGCTGGCACGATCAATCACAATGGGGGCGACCGACTTCACGAAGCCGGTCATTACGTAGTCTTTGTATTTTTGGATCGTGTCAATCATGCTTCTCTCTCTCGTCCCTTGATGTACTGCGGAGCCGTCGTGAGAACTCCCTAAAATGGCAGCGGTGATGCAATCGCCGGAGGGGTCCTTCGACTCCATCTGGTTTTCACGCTTCGCTTGAAAACCAGACTCCGCTCAGGATGACCATTCAAAACTTGCGCGAGTGTTCTGCGGCCCAGCGCTCTACTACTACTTTCTTCTCGGTGTAGAACTCGACGGCATCGCGGCCCTGGCCGTGCTGGACTCCGAAGAAGCTGTCTTTCCATCCGCTGAACGGGAAATAGGCCATGGGCGCGGCTACGCCGATATTGATGCCAATATTCCCCGCCGGCGCCTCGTAGCGAAAACGCCGGGCTGCTGCTCCGCTCGAGGTGAAGAGCGAAGCCTGATTTCCGTAAGCGCTACGTTCTAGAAACGCGAGGGCGTCATCGAGGCTATCGGCGTGGACCAAGCTCAGCACGGGCCCAAAAATCTCGGTATCGGCAAGATTACTTTTTGCGGGCATGGCATCCAGCACCGTCGGATTTACGAAGTTCCCTTCTCCGCCGCCGGGAATGTTTGCGCCTCGACCGTCGAGCAGAAGTTTGGCGCCTTGCTTCTCGCCCTCGCCAATCAGAGACTCGACCCGCGCTTTACTTTGGCGCGTGATCACGGGGCCCATCTGTATCCCTTCGTCGAGTCCGTTGCCGACCCGCAAAGCAGCTGCGGCTTCGGTGATGAAATCGCGAAACACTTTCTGCGCTTCTCCAACGGTCACCGCAACCGAGACAGCCAAGCAGCGCTGCCCGGCGCAGCCGAACGCGCTGTCGCTGATAATCTGCGTCGCCATTTTCATATCTGCGTCGGGTAGGACTATGACGTGATTCTTCGCGCCTCCCTGGCATTGGGCGCGCTTGCCATTAGCTCCGGCGCGGGCGTAAATGTACTTCGCCACTGGAGTCGAGCCGACAAAGCTGATGGCTCTAACTTTGGGATGGTCAAGGAGCGTGTCTACCGCAGCTTTGCCTCCGTTAACCAGGTTTACGACGCCCTTCGGCAATCCGGCTTGCTCGAGCAATTCGAACGCGCGGCGCATGGTGAAAGGGACACGCTCGGAGGGCTTCAGAATGAAAGTATTTCCGCACGCAATCGCGTAGGGCAGAAACCAGAACGGAATCATGCCAGGAAAATTAAATGGAGTGATCGCGGCGACCACGCCGAGTGG
>Ga0137391_10004997_pt1 | contig 10175 bp, 11 predicted proteins | sample 15con2h24BmetaG_FD_101399 | JGI IMG/M metagenome (GOLD analysis project Ga0137391, IMG submission 101399) | Vadose zone soil microbial communities from Angelo Coast Range Reserve, California, USA - 15con2h2.4B metaG | ecosystem: Environmental > Terrestrial > Soil > Vadose zone > Saprolite...
TCCGGGCCCTTCCTGCCATGTGTGCCGCCGTTGCTCAGCCCGTTCATCGCTCCCGTGCGGGGGTCGATAAATACCCGGGGGCTCGACACCACTTTCGCGTCCTGCGGCGCGGCCACCGGAACTTTGATCACTTCGATGCGAAACCGCGCTGTATTCGGGTCTTTCTCCGGTTTTTCATCCGAGCATCCGGCCAGCTCTTCGGCTTGACGGACAAACGATGTGCCCGACACGTAGATATAAACATTCGCTTTGTCGTTCGGATCGACAACCAGGGTATGCGTGTGCGATCCGCGGCACGTCTGCACCGCCGCGACCTGCTTCGGGTTCGTGACGTCGGAAATGTCGAAGATTCTCACGCCGCGGAAACGATCTTTTTGGGCCGCCGGAGGGCGGGGCTTTTTGTCTTTTTCCTCGCCCGCGGGCGGGGGAGGCTCCGGCGGAAAGCCCTCCGTGCCGCAATCCAGACGTCCGTTCGGCATCTCCACCGACATGAACAGCAGGTTTTTATAGACCGACACATCGCCCTGTCCGCCAGGGCACACCAGTGTCGTCAGCAGGCGGGCATTCGCCGGATTGGAAATGTCATAGATATTCACGCCATAAAAATTCCCCTGAAACAGGTGGGTGCCCTGGAACGCCAGATCGGAGTTTGCGAAAGCCAGCTGCGCGCGCACCAACTGCATCGGCTTCGGCATCTTTGAGGTGTCGTTCATGCCCAGCAGACCCAGCGTCTTCTGCACCTTTGCATCTTCGGCATCGGCGGCGCCCAGTTGAAATGCGGCGGGCTTTTTGGCCAGCATCAGGTGCTTCATGCCCATCGCCGCTTCGCCCGCGTCATAGATACCCGCGGCCAGCTTTGCGCGCGGATCGTTTACGTCCGCGCCCGTCATGCCCGGCGGCAGCACCGGAGAGGGCTCCGGAGCAAAGGGGTCGCGTTTCTCTTCGGCATCTGCCTGCGCAGGGGGTGGGGGTGCGGGCGTCGGCGCCTGTGCCTGCGATCGGCTCACACCGGAAAATAAAAGAATCGCGGCGGCCGTCACGCGAAAAGCTACACTGGGCACTCGGTTCATTGTTTCTCCTCTGGGTTTTTTGGGTCCAACATTTTCCGCATAATCCCGATCTCGGCTCGCTGAGTATTGTCCGCATCGTTCGCGAAGTCGAACAACTCGGCATCCTGCCCCGCGCCCGCGGTGTCGAACAGCTCCTTCACCATGGTCAAAGCGCCGTTGTGGTGCTGAATCATCCCGATCAGGAATAAACGGTCGAAATCCGCGTCCTTCGCCTTTCTTAGCGCTTCCATCTGTTCGGCTGTGAGCATACCCGGCATCAGGGCCATCGGATGCCCTGACCTATCCATGTCCCGCATTCCCGGCATCGCCATCTTCATCGCACCCGGCTCTCCGCGGGTGGCCAGCCAGCGTTTCATAAAGTTGATCTCATCCGCCTGCGAACTGCTGATGCGCGCCCCCAGGAAACGGAGATCCTTGTTCGCCGTGTGCGACGAAATCAGCGCCGTCATGTCGATCGCCTGGGCATGATGCATGATCATGCCGCGCATGAAGTCCGCTTCCGCCTGCGACCGCGGCGGCAGCCTGGCCGTCGTGGAGGCCGGCAGCTTTCTGCTCGGCTTGCCTGGCGCACCCGGCTGAACCACCGCCGGGGACGCAGAATCGATCTGTGCGCCCGCGTTCGCTGCGAGAATCAGGCCGCACAACACAGCAAATGCCGATGCGGGCAGAAGTCTCTGCCTGCGGCAAGAAGGATGGCGCCGGCAGTTCGGGACGGTGCTGAAAATGTTCATTTTGAATGCGATGAAAACTTGTTACGGAATATTAACACTTTCAAAGGTCCTATCCATGCAAACGGAAGCCAAAAGCAATCAATGCCAGGAGAGCGGACAAAGACCAAATGATTCAGACGGATGAAGCGCGAAATGGGTAGCGGCAAAGGCATCCGCGGAAGTTGCTCTTCTCCGTGTCTCCGCGCCTCCGTGGTGCAAAGGTTTTGCTCTGCCGTTACCAAAGAATGTCCGCCGGAACCGTTTCTTCTTGCGCGTCCGCATGACTATCGCTAAGGTGGGAAGCCGAAAAGGTGTACGGTCATGTGTAAATCTGTTCTGCTCCCTGCAATTCTCGCGCTGCCGTTTCTGGCCGGCGTTGCCGTTGCGCAAGATTCTTCTGTCAATCCCTGCCCTCACGCTCAGCCTGTTCCCCGGGAACTGCGTATCCCGCAGAAGCTCCAGGCCGGTGAGCCGGTCGAGTTTGAGAAACAGGTGCTGCGCTATCTGAGCACTCTCGAATACCGTAAGCTGGGCTGGTGTGAAGACAAGTGGGTCCGCGACACGGGGCCGCTCATCAATGGCGCGAATGCCATCGTTCATCCGCCGGTGCGAATCTTTTATTCGCCGGAGGTCTCCCGCTGGCTGCTCAATGGACGCAAAGGCGCTATCCCCGACGGCGCAGTGATTATCAAGGAGCAGTTTGCGCCCGTGCCCGCCGCCCGCTATCGGGACATTCCGGCGGATAAGCTCGGCTGCTCCAACGACTGGTCGTTCATGATCAGGAACTCCGCCGCCTCGCGGGATGGCTGGTTCTGGGGCGAAGTCTGGAACAGCGAGACCTTCCCCATGAATTTTGGCGACCGCTTTCAATATCCCAATGCCGGCTACGGTCTCTACTGCCTGCGCTGTCACGCTTCCGCGGAAAGCGAGCATACTTTTTCATCGCTCAACAACATCAAAGGCGCGCCCGGATGGCCTTTGCAATTCCGCATCGACGATTCCTGGATGAGCATTTCCGCGAAGGCTCCGGGCGGATGCGGCCATGGAAGAAGCGCCGCCGAGCCCGTCGCCGGCGCGGCCTTCCCCATGCACGCGCAGAACGCCACGCTGGCCACGGAGCTGGTTCGGCATCATCTGCCTCTGCTGGCCCTGCCTCCCGCAATCCAGGAGATGCCGCCTGAACCGCTGGATGACGTCGTTGCTCCACCCCAGGGAGCCGGACATCCGGCCGACCCCAACTTCGTAACCTCGCCTCAGTGCCTGGGCTGTCACAGCGGCTTGTCGAACTCGGGACTTGGGCCGAGCATGGTGATTCTCCCCGACGTCAATGTTTCTCCCTACGGCGAATGGCGCTGGTCGCCCATGGGGCTGGCCGGACGCGATCCGGTTTTTTATTCGCAGCTCGACAGCGAACTCTCTTACCTCAGGAGCCAGCCGGCGAAGAGCCAGATGGTCGTCAACACCTGCATGAACTGTCACGGAGCGATGGGCAAAAAGGCTTTTGCCGCCGAACACCCCTCCGAGAATTTCAAGGTGGATTTCGTTTACGCCACCGATCCCTCGTCGCCGGGCTTCAAATACGGCAGCCTCGCCCGCGACGGCATCAGTTGTCTGGTCTGCCATCGCATGGCCGCGCCCGGCAACCCGAGCCTGGCTTACTTCCTGGAAAATAAGATCAACGGCAACTTCGATCTCACGCCGAAAGACGAACTCAACGGGCCTTTCAAAGACGACGTCATCACTACTTATCCGATGGATACCAGCCTGGGGATCAAACCAAAACACAATCCCTATATTCAGTCTTCACAGATGTGCGGAAGCTGCCACACGATCCTGTTGCCGGTCCTCGACAGTCCGGATGCGAAGAAGACTTCGGTGGAACAGGCGACCTATCCGGAATGGCTGAACAGCCAGTATCGCAATGAATATGGATCGGTCGGAACCACGCCCAAATCGTGCCAGGACTGCCATATGCCGGCCGATTACAACAACCATGAAAACAAAGTCGACGTGCACCAGATCCAGACGCGCATGGCCATCGTGCAGGACCTGACTCTTCCGACCACCGAACACCTGGCGACGCCCGACCAGTTGAATGTCCGGTTTCGCACCGAGGGCTACCGCCGTCACGAATTGCTGGGCGTCAACGGATTCCTGCTGCAAATGTTTCTGCAGCCCGCCGACAAGAGCGGCAACAACGAGGTCCTGGGCGTGCGGCTGAAGGACTACATGACCGGCTTCACCACCGATCTTGAGGGCGCGGTCGATAACGTTGTCGAGCAGGCGCAGAACCGCACGGCCACCGTGGCGATCTCGAAGTTCGAAGTGAACGGCGACAAGCTGATTGTCGAGGCCACGGTGACCAACCTCGCCGGGCACCGTTTCCCCAGCGGAGTGGGCTTCCGCCGGGCGTTTCTTGAATTGCAGGCGAGTTTCAACGGTCAGCCCTTCTGGAGTTCGGGAACCACCAACGACAAAGGCGAAATCACAGACTCAAACGGCAAAGTTCTGCCCACCGAATATTTTTCCGGCGGCAAATACCAGCCTCACTTCAGCCAGTCGAATCCCATCCGGACTTCCGGCGACGTGCAGATCTACGAAGAGCTGGTGCAGGACGCAAACCACCACTTCACCACCGGCTTCACCCGGCGCGATTTCCTTGTGAAAGACAATCGCCTGCTGCCCTCCGGCTGGTCCATGGAAGGCCCGCCGGGCCTGAAGATTCCCGAACCGTTTCTCGAAGCCACCAGACCACACGGAGCGGCCCTCGAAGATCCCGTCTATCTTGCGGGCAAGGGACAATCCATCGTGCGTTATGAAATCCCGCTGCCCGCCGGCGCGAATGCGGGCAATGTGAATGCGACGGTTTCCCTGTATTCGCAAACCATGCCGCCCTACTTTTTGGCCGACCGTTATCAAACCGGCACTCCGGCGACGGCGAGGCTGCGGCATCTGGCAAATTCGCTGGGCACGCTGGCCGACACGGACTTCACCAACTGGAAGCTGCTGGTGGCCACGGCCAAACATTGAGGGCGGGCATGTTCCGATGACCCGATGTTCCGATGTCCCGATGTCCCGATGTTCCGATGTTCCGATGACCCGATGACCCGATCTGCACTGAACTAGAACGGGTTGACCGCGGGAAAACGAATGTTCAGCTTAAAGCAAATGAAGAGGACCAGGATCGCGCCCAGCGTTGAAAAAATGAGACCAGCGGGATGAAATCGCTGGTTGGACGGGCGCGAAAACATCTGGGTAACGGCGCCGCCGAGGATGGATCCGATGATGCCCAGCACGATCGTCCAGAACATCGTCATGTGTACGTGCATCGCCGATTTCGCGATATAGCCCGAGATCAGTCCGATAAGAACATACCAGATCAGGTGAAACATACTTTTCCTCCATGATGTTCATTCCGCCGATTTCACCGACGACCAGCGAGATACACCTCCTTATAATCGCCTGGCTTCCTGAAGTCTGAGCAGGATTGATCATCGAATGGAAAGTCCCCTGTTGCGCCCTGATCAAAGCAGCAACGGTTTTTATTCCGCGACGACAAACGATTTTTGATTTCCTCCGTTTCCTCAGATTTTTTCCTCCGTTCCCTCCGTGTTTCAAGGTTTTTGGTTTTGCTTTAGCCGCGGTTTGACTCCTGTCGTCCCCGGTTTATCAGAGCACGAAGAGGGCCTCCGGCGACCTGAGCTTGCTCCGCTGGAGTTGCTGCTGATATCATGATATCGAAATAAGAAGAAGGAGGGGGGCATGGCGCAATTTGTCGTTCGCAATCTTGAGAATGCGGTCAAGGTGAGGCTGCAACGCCGGGCGCAACGCCATGGCCGCAGCATGGAGGAAGAGGTGCGGGAGATTCTGCGCGGGGCCCTGAACCAGGAGGATGTTCCCTCCGGAGGGCTGGGCACGGAAATTGCCGCCCTGTATGCAAAGGGCGGGCTGGATTCCGACATCCCTGAGCTGCGCGGACATAAGATTAAGCCCGCTGCGTTTGAACCATGATCATCCTGGATACCAATGTGCTTTCGGCGCTGATGCGTCAAACCCCGGATCCGCCGGTCGTTAGCTGGCTGGACCGGCAACCTCGGATGTCAATCTGGACAACATCCGTTACCACCCTTGAGATTCGATTCGGATTGCAGATTTTGCCCGCGGGGAAACGTCGGGCCTTTCTGATTCAGGCTTTCGAAGCCGTTCTTGAGAAGATCGGCCAGCGTGTGGTTTCTTTCGATGAAGTCGCCGCACAGCAGGCGGGCAGCCTGATGGCGGCCCGGCACAAGAAAGGGCGCCCCGGCGATCTCCGCGACACCATGATCGCCGGGATCGTGCTCGCTCACCATGCGACTCTGGCGACCCGCAATACCTCACACTTCGCGGATATTTCCGCTCCCGTCATCAACCCCTGGACGGTCTCAAAACCATAAGCCTTGAAACGCAGAGGAAGCGGAGGAAGCAGAGGTCTTTGGGGATTGTAATGTTGGCCAATCCTTTCGCAGCCCCGAGAGATTACTGTTGGCTCCGCGATGGTCCCCCTTTTAAATCCTTTGCTTCCTCCGCTTCCTCTGCAGTGCTAATCCTTAGAACCTTCGCGGATTGCCACGATTTCCAGGATCAAAACCATAAACCTGAAACACGGAGGAAACGGAGGCCTGAAATCTGAGGGAACGGAGAAATGCTTAAGGGATTTTTCCCGGCAAATCGAAGAGTCTTGCTATAGACGAAGATGTCAGACCAACAATATCTTTTTTAAAGAATTCCTCCGTTCCCTCAGATTTTTTATCCTCCGTTTCCTCCGTGTTTCAGGTTTATGGTTTTGACTTTTGGTTGCGGCTCCGTCGCGCTGTGCCTCCGCGGTGCAAAGGTCTTGTCTCCTGGTTCAAAATGCGAGCGTCTTAATTCGATGAGAGAGCTCTAACCGGGAAGCAATTGCCTGACATATTTAAGCTTGACGATTTGGTCCCGATCGGGAAATAATTCCCGCTCTCATCGGCGAGCTTTACAATCCACGAACGAATTGTCGCGAAGAAAGGGATATATGGCAAAACCCACCTGGGAAAACCCAATCAAGTCGTTCTTTCGGCAGTCGGATATCAACGTAATGAATCGGTTTGGCATTAACCTGGCCAGCTACGACGATGTTAAGAATCGGGCGCAGGATATCTACGAACGTCTTGCGGATGGAAGCATGCCATGCGACGGGGCATGGCCGGCTGACAGGGTTGCAACGTTCAAAGAATGGGTCGACGGCGGCGCACCTCAAAACTGAAGGAGTGGCAGAGGACGCAAAGGCCGCAGAGTTCTCCGCTCCGCGCCGAGCCTGCCCTGAGCTTGCCCTGAGCTTACCGAAGGGGTGGTGCAAAGGTCTTGCCTTTGGCGGCGAAAATCGGTTTGCTCTTGACACTCATTTTCCGGCACTCTACGCTTTAGAGTATGGATGTTCATTTGACACCCGATCAGGAAGCGTTTATCCGCCGGGGCATTGAAGCCGGTCGGTTTCAGGATGCGGCGGATGCGGTTCAGGAAGCTTTGTCCCTTTGGGAAGAGCGTGAGCGTACACGCGAGGAAATTCTCGCTTCCGTGGATAAGGCCGAAGCCTCCCTGGCGAGGGGCGAAGGCCGTGCGATTACCCCGGATTCCATGCGGGCGCTGGCCGCAGAGGTTAAAGAGCGCGGACGAACTCGCCTGACGGCAGAACAACCACCCGTTCGCTAAGCCCTGGACCGTCTGGTACCGTTTGGAAGCGCCGGCCCTCTCGATTTCCGGATGTCTTGTTCCCCGTAAAGCATCTTGATTTCCTCCGTTTCCTCCGATTTTTTCCTCCGTTCCCTCCGTGTTTCAAGATTTCTGGTTTTGCTTTTAAAGCTCTCATCCGTTAATCTCGCCCTCAAATGCTCGAAAAAGACATGGAGACCGCCGTCGCCAACTGCCCTGATCTCTTCATTGAGCCGGGCCTCAGGCTGATCCAACGACAGGTCGTCATCAACGGCCGCCGTCCGGACGTTCTGTTCAGCGATTCTCTTTCCCGCCACCTGCTGGTGGAAATTCAGCGCGGACGCCTCGACGAAGATCACCTGCAACGCCACTTCTATTACTACTACGACTACCGGGCAAAATATCCTGAGACGCATCCGCGGCTGTTGTTCATCGCCAACCGCATTGTTCATCAGCACAAGCAATTCCTTGACGATAACGGATACGAGTCCAGGGAGTACCCGGAGAGCGAGTTCTCCCGCAAGGTTGCCGAATGTCTCGGTGACCGGCCCGGCGCCCCGGTTTGAGGTCGAGTTAAGGGAGAGCCCAGGCGTCCTGCCGCCACGCTCTCCGTGGCTCGGTGACTCCGTGGTGAAGCTTTTGAACCCAAAAAGGTTCAAAGGCCGGCTGCCCTCCCAGCGGACCATCGCCGAGTGGAAACGCATCGTCCGTGACCAGCCCGTGCGCTACCTGACGGACAAATTTGTCCTGGATGAGGGCGAATCAATCCGCTGGGCGCCGAGAATTTGGTCGCAATGGAACATCGCCGGCTTCAAAGCGCAGATCCGCGCCGCTGCATGGGACCGGCTCGTGCGGTACTTCACCCGGCATGTTCCTGGGGATTCTGGAACAGAGATGAAATTCGTCGGTGTAGACCTGAGTCGGTACTCGTGCCGACGCAACACCCACAACCGTGGCGTAGAGACGTAACTTGTTACGTCTCAAAAGCGGGAGAACGAAAACACGCACGAGGAAGGGACGCTAAACCCAGGATGAAATATTTGGATAACGACCTGTCTGTCCCCGGTTTATCCGCAGTTCCGTATACGTGTCCAGCCGAGCAACAGATTATGTTTGTAACGTCCTGCCCGCCCGCGCACGGGTGTCCGCGTGGTCGCTGCACCGAAACGGCTCGCGACACCGACGATTAAGATTTCTGGGCAGGATAGAGTGCCATAAAGGAGCAGCACCTACTAGACCGGGCTGATACCGCGCAAGATAAAAGATGGGGAGGTCCCATGGATGTCCCCGGCTTCCGCATGAATTTTTGCTCTCGAGTGTCAAACGAGGACTGCGTTTGCACTTTTTTTGGTGCATGGATGACACTATGCGCCTTCATTCAGAAGGCGATTTATTAATTTATCGCCATCGCAATTATGGTGTTGCAACTTATACCATGTCCACTTATAGTATTCACAATGATCTTAGCAAAAAACAAGTTTTATCAGAAGGGCGGTTGTGCGAGAATCAGGACATTCTATGGATAAACACAGAGGAACTGCTGTGTCGCTTTTTAGTGGAGCGGGCGGCATGGACGTGGGATTCGCACGAGCCGGATTTGAAGTGCTCTGGGCGAACGATATTAATGATAAGGCGTGTGAGACATACCGCCGCAATCATGAAAATCAGATCGAATGTGGGCCGATCGAGGAGCATTTGGATTCGCTAAGGCGATTCCAAGGTGTTGATTTGGTCTTTGGAGGCCCCCCTTGCCAAGGCTTCTCCGTGGCAGGACGAATGGACCCGGAGGACGCCCGAAGCCAACTCATTTGGAAGTTTTTTGACGTGGTTGCGTTGGTGCAGCCAAAGGCGTTCGTCTGCGAAAATGTAAAGGCGTTGGCAATGCTGACCAAGTGGCGACGAGTGCGAACTCGTATGTTTGAGCGAGCGACAGAGCTTGGATACGACTTTCGCCTAGTCATCCTGAACTCTTCGCACTTCGGGGTTCCTCAAGCACGCGAACGAATGTTCTTGATAGGCAGCAAAAAAATGCCCGCAGTACAGCACTGTATTAAGTTATTTACACAATATCGCAACAAACCACCAACTGTCCGCGAAGTTGTGATGGGGCTGGGGCGAGCTGGCTGTGCAACCAACAGTCGCGTCTGTAATGCACGTATTACAATGGCGGCAAACCCTGTTTTGCGAAAATCGCCATACGCAGGAATGCTATTCAACGGCCAAGGGCGACCGATTAATCCTGACGGCTACTCTGCAACTCTACACGCATCCATGGGTGGAAATAAAACTCCGATAATCGATGAAGAACATTTATATGATGGAAAGCCGAGTTGGATTGAGGAATATCATGCACATCTAATGAGCGGCGGGAAGCCGCTCCAGTTCGAGGGTGCCCCCTCGCGTCTTCGGCGGCTAACACTTGACGAAGCAATCAGAATGCAGACATTTCCTTCCAAGTATGAGTTCGCTGGAAGCAAGAGCCAAATCTTTGCGCAGGTTGGAAATGCGGTACCCTGCAAGCTTGCCTTTGCAGTTGGACGCGTAGTCCAAAATATTCTGTCGTCCGCATCCCCTGACCGAGTGGTGCCTAGCTACGAAGCACAAAGTGACCAACTCGCATTCAGCTTGGGTTAGAGTAAGAGCAGCTTGACATGGACAGGATCAGCCGAATTCA
>Ga0137391_10005010_pt1 | contig 10161 bp, 8 predicted proteins | sample 15con2h24BmetaG_FD_101399 | JGI IMG/M metagenome (GOLD analysis project Ga0137391, IMG submission 101399) | Vadose zone soil microbial communities from Angelo Coast Range Reserve, California, USA - 15con2h2.4B metaG | ecosystem: Environmental > Terrestrial > Soil > Vadose zone > Saprolite...
ACATGCGCTGATCCGCGTCCGCTGACTACTTCCAGCAAATGTGTCTTACCGGGACGGCAGACCGAGTAATCAGAGACGGTGGATCCCAGATCAACTCCGTAAAGTTTCAGCAGCTCGGCGTAGTCAGCACGGTAGATGACTGAGAGCACGTAGAGACGGTAAATGCTGGGGATTACGCCCTTGGTTTCAATGTCAGACAGGCGGCTGGGATTGATAACAAATTCCTCAATCCCCCGTGTGTCGGCCAAAGTGATGCTCGCGACTTCCACGTCCCGCAACGTGAGTCCTATCTGTTCCCGTAATTCACGTAGTTTTCTGCCCGCTGACAACACTCAACCATCCCTTGACTTGAAGCTTCTGGTTCCGCAAGGAACAAAAAATCAGAATCTGTTAAAAATCGTTACTGGGGTGTTTAACATACTTCAACGTTTCTCCCAAAACAACCCCAGAGTTCGCCTCATTATAAGGCACATATAAACAGTGAAATGCCGGGAAATCGATTCTCTGTTTTCTTGCTCCCGGGGAATTCAGCCTCCGTGATCGCTGGAGGTCATTTCTTCAGTTACGGAAATTTGCCATCAGGGCTTCAATCTCCGTTTTCTGCGCCGCAGATAACGGCAACAAGGGGAGGCGTGGTGGACCGCCATAGTACCCATTCAGGTCCATCGCGTGTTTCACCGCTGGTATACCCATTTCCGACACTACTTTTTTGGTCGCAACCGCGAGGGCTTCCTGCTTGGACCTGGCCAACTCCTGATCATTGTCTCTAAATGCAGCATAGATTTCAAAGCAAATTGTAGGCGCCGGCGCGGCAAACGCCAGAACTCCGCCGTGGGCGCCTATCTGCAATGAATTCAACAACGTATGCGCCGCACCTACCAGCACCTGGAAGCCTACTTCCTTGTTCCTGGTCTTAAGTCCTGGCGTTTTTGGCGGCGCCGCCACGGCAGTCCCGCCATTAGCTCCGCCGATTTCGCCCAAACCTACCATCTGCTGCCCGTTCTCAGCTCGCCCTGGCGTGGCAAGCATCCGTCCCGTAACCGCCTGCTGGACTTCCGTGACCATTGCGGTCCGCTTGATATGGCGAGTCGCCTGCACCATGGCGGCTACTTTCTCCACGTTCCCGCTCGACTCCTTGATCCCGATGATGTTCCGGTGCTCCGCCAGCTCAGCAATGACCTCCAGAGGCAGATCATAGGCCGTGAAGGGCGGCACGGTGTAAAGCAAGACCGGCAGTGGCGACCGGTCAGCCACAGCCCGATAAAACGTAAGCAGCGCCTCCGGTTTCATCTGCGGACGATAGAAATGCGGCGTGCGCACCAGCGCAACGTCATAGTTCAATCTGGCCGCGTACTCCGTCAGCCGCAGCGTATCAATCACTGACTCCGAGCCCGTTCCCGCAATCAGCACCTTCTCCGGTGACGCCACTTCAGCCGAAATCTTCAGCACTTCGCGACGCTCGTCATCGCTCAGCATTACCGCTTCGCCGGTTGAACCCAGCACCACTATGCCGGCGATCGGCGTGCGCGAATAACGGTCGACGTTGTGCTCAATCTTTTTGTGATAAACCGCACCATCCGCCGTGAAAGGCGTGGTTACAGCCGGAAAAATTCCCTGTAGCAGCATGCCTCTATTCTAAACGCAAAACACGCAGGCTTTTGGCGGCCCGGTGAACCATTGCACGAGTCCTCCCAAAGCGTGGCTTCGTGGGTTCAATTACCCGATTACCACTTCCGATTACTCGATGGAAGTCTACTTCACGGCACAAAAAAACCCTGTCCCGCGGGACAGGGTTTGAGAAATGAGGTTGACTAGATTGCGGCTGAGAGTGGCGCGGCGTTCTGCAGTTGGCCCAGCCGGGCAATATTGTCGCGCAGTGCCTGGTAGCTCGGTTCCAGCATCGCCGGATTGAGTTGCAAAGACGGTACTGCGAATTCGATAGACAACTTGGCAAACGCCACAATGCACTGGAGCCGGATCTGCGACGCGGTTTCTGATATCTGCGCCGCCAACCGGGCCACGTCAGGATTCGCGCTGGTCCGGGCCATTTCACCAATGCGCATGACCACCGCAGCATTGTTGGCCATCCGCTTCACGTAGAGCATGGTCACCCGAATGCGTCTACGCTTCAGTCGTGAAAATTCGGAATGCGGCAGGCGACGGCGCAGAAATACTTCATCATTCCGGCTGGTGATCGCACGGAATGCCTTCATGTCTATGGGGCGAAGATTCTGCCGGGCCTGCTTCTTGCGGCTTCTTAGTGCCGTGAAGAACAGTCCGATCGCGCACAATGCAAGAATAATTACGATCAGAGTCATCATTGATGTATAAGCTCCAGAATTGCCTGGTTCCACTGCTCCAACTGACCACGCTGCGGAAGCTGAGACTCGTCCATAGCTCGTTCTGGTAAGAGCATGTAGGTGCCCCAGACGAAAAGGCTGGTTGTATAAGCAACTGCGCGCAATATCGCAAATTCATTGTTTGCCGCTGCCGATATGTGGGATCTCAGCGTCACCGCTATTAGTTCGACTGAGACGAAAATTCCCAGTCCTAAGGCAATGCCGAAAACCGAGTGCCTCCAGTGCAATCCAAAAGCCCCTGTACATGAAAAAAGTACTATAAGTAGGCCGGCCTCGATTGTTCTTGTAGCCTCTTCGATGACGATCACAGACCTGCTGATGTTATGCGCAAAGGTCTGGCCTTCATGGGCCAGGATCATAATGGCAAATACGCCCAAAATAAGCAGCGAGACGCTGAATATGGTGGTGGCAAGTTTGCGTAACCCCGGGTGGCCGAGGAAAATACTCTTGAATACCTCATAGACGACCAAAAAACCGAGTATCGTGCTAAAACCTTCTCCCACCCAATAAACGTAGAAGTAAAGAAAAGGGTTCCCACGAAAAATCAAGCATGCGGCCGCGTGCAAAAGGTTGATGAGTGAATATGTGAAAAAGAATGGGAAATTTCGCCACGCTCGGCGGTATATCAACGTAGCAGCCAACAACAACTGCAGAACTGCTCCTGCAATCCAAAAGAACTCGACAACGGCTGCCACTCTCATGACTTCCGAGCATACTTCCATATCACTTCGCCATCAAGCTATTTTCCTGTTTCAAATAGACTGGCGCGTTACTCGCGTCACTACTTATTGTGTCGGTGACGTCGAACTCGGGGCCGGGGGAGGTGGAGGCATGGTTCCCTCATATCCAATCTTTGGTCCACCTGATGTACCCAATACCCACAACAATGTGGCGATCGCCACTATCTTAGCCAGGCCAAAATCCATTTGAGTCTCTCCTGATATCGCAATTTTAGACTTTGTTGCGAAGCACAAGTTTTACCCGCGAGAGGGCTATGTTGCACAAAATAATAGACTTTTTAGGTTTTTCCGAATCTGAAACAATCTAGTGCCAAAACCGCACACATGCCCTGAATATCCATGACCTACTTATTGTCTTGAGTGCTCGCGCTGGGCTTCGCAAGTTTTTGCCGCAACTCAACAGCCCGGTTATGTAATCTTAGGTTTTCCATTTACCGGAAACGATATGTAAAAATCCGCAAACGGCTTTCCGGCGACTCTCCTCTTTCGCTGTGACATCACCGTGAAACTGCCAATTATAGAAGGAGTTTACGAAACTTCATGATCAGTTTTTCGATGCAGATCGGTCGCTAACTTTCAGTACGATCACATTGCCAATACCAGAAATTAATTACTTAGGACTAACCCTGGCCTGTTCTTCGAATGATCGAATCTTTCGCAAGTCTTTGCTGCCGTCAGAAAAAGATGTTTTGCATACTTTAGTTCTGTTTTCGTAAAGTCATCCCTGTAAAAACCGCTGCGCGACTGAGGCCGCTCCGAATTTATCTGTTACGGAATCAGGAATGGCGCTGAATGTTTGCTGAAAAGAAGCCCATCCAACCCAGCTCTCTCGAAAATGATGCGAAATCGGCTACAATACTCAAACCAGATCACTTGTCGGGGCGTAGCGCAGCCTGGTAGCGCACCTGCCTTGGGCGCAGGGGGTCACAGGTTCAAATCCTGTCGCCCCGACCATTTCACATCGCCCCATTCCGGGGTGACTACTTTCGGCCATTCTCGCCGGATCCGTACCAGCTTCTACTCCTTGAAAACGACCAAGTACGATTTCTCGACTTGACTTTGCGACGAGCGTCGTACCGCCAGTGGTCATCTGGAGCGCTAAAGATGGTCCCGCTCAGCCAGAAAGCGGTCCTGGCATTGCTTGGCTTCGGCCAGGAGAGCGGGGTATTCCGGCGTTTTGCGAAATTCAGCCAATATCGGATCAAATCGCAAGTTGTCATAGCCACAAAACCCGCCTTCGATTGAGGATTTCAGGAGCCGGGCCGTGAACGCATTTCCCAGACAAGGGTTGAAAGCCCCTGCCTGGTTGAATTTTGGTTCCGGGTCACGGTAGGCGAAAATCTCTTTTTCGAACTGCTCCAGGATCTGCTGGGATCCGGGAGGCCTGGGCGTTTCATAACAAACCTGTAGGGCACGCACATGGAAGAATGAGCTGTCCGGCATTTTGCGCAATCGCTCCACAGCCTCGCTCGTTTTGCCCTCACGCAACAGCAGACTTATCTCCACGTTATTGGACCACTCCGATCCAGCGTCCAGTCTCAGGAAATCCCTGGCCCGGTCGCGCTGTCCGGTCAGGGCGAAAACCGTCGAGCACGAGCGGAACTGGTAGTTGCCCGGATCGAGCCGTATCGCCGTTTCGCACTCCTGCGCCGTCTCCCTGGACAGGCCCGCATACCTTAGTACATAAGACAAAGTGAAGTGGGCGAAACCGCTTTGCGGGCGGTTCTCCACCATGGTCTTCGCTTCCTTGTAGGCCTGGACCAGCTTACCGGCATCGGTATCCAAACTGACAATCTGCTGCGCGGCATCCTCCAGGCTGGGATCCAGCGTGAGCGCCCGCCGCAGCGCGGGTTCAGTGCGCGACATTGTGCCGGTGGCGCCGACCCCATACTCCTCTTCGTAGTAATAACGCTTTCCCAAGGCGGACCAGGCCGGAGCGAATGCCGGATCCAATCCTACAGAGCGTTCGAGCATCCGGACTGCCTCGCGGTTCTGTTCCCCGTCATGGGCTAGTGCCACGCTGCGCAAGTACAGGTCATAGGCTTCTTCGTTTGTGGGCCGCGTTCCGTTATCATTCGCTTCGCCTCTGGCGCCCAGGGCCTGAATCAGACCTTGGCGAACCTTTGCGGTTATCTGATCTCTGGTCGCCACCAGGTCTTCAGCCGGCAGGTTCATCGTCTCTTGCCACAGCACGCGATCATCGGCCACGTCAACGGCTTCCAGCGTCAGCTGCAGCGTATTACGAATCCTCTGGTAATGTCCGGTCACGATCCGGCCCACGTGCATGTCTTTGCCAGCCTGCTGCAAATCCACATCTGCCTTGGCATATTTTGCCGTGGTCGCGAATGGGCGAATGGATAAAGTCCGCACCGCGCTCAATGTCGTCGCAACTTCATCGGGTAACGCCATGCGCAGGAAATCCTCCTGCTTATCCGCGCCAAGATTCTGAAAGGGTAAAACGGCAATCGTGACCGGACCAGCCAATATTTTCCCAGCCGCAGGAGCTGAGCTCTCACGCCAGCGCCACAGCATTAATCCAATCAGGATCAAGAGCACCGCAGCACTCGAACCCCAGATCCAACGATTCCGCTGCGTTGGCCCCGTTGCCGCAGTTCGGTTCGTCGTCGACGAGACTGAGTCCGAGTCCCTGCGCGCTCGCGCCAGGTCGGCTCTTACTTCTGACGCGTGCTGGTAACGCACCGCGCGGTCCTTCTCTAGTGCCTTCTGGATCACCCGATCGAGTTCTTCCGGCACCCGGGGATTTAATCGTCCGGGTGGCACCGGAGTTCCGTGCAGCACCGAATCCGTAATCGCCCCGACGGTATCTCCGGTGAAGGGTAGCCTGCCCGTCGCCATTTCGTAGAGAACTATGCCGAACGAAAACAGATCCGTTCGGGCGTCGAGTTGTTTGCCCAGGGCCTGTTCGGGTGACATGTATGACACCGTGCCCAACGTGGATCCCGGGCTCGTGAGATGGTCGTCTTCTGAGAGCGTGTCTGCCCCGGCAACGCGGCTGGCTGAAACATTTCTCTCCGCCACTTTCGCCAGTCCGAAGTCGAGAATCTTCGCGTGCCCGCGTTTGGTAACGAAGATATTGGCCGGTTTGATGTCCCGATGCACGATCCCTTCGCCGTGCGCTGCGTCCAGCCCGTCGGCGATCTCGATTCCCAGCGAAAGGCTCTCTTCCATTTCCATCGCGCGCCCGCTGATCAGGTGTTTGAGTGTGGAACCGTCGAGGAACTCCATGGCCAGGAAGGTGCGGCCATTTTCCTCTCCAATGTCGTAGATGGTGCAGATATTGGGATGGTTCAGCGCCGAAGCTGCCTCCGCCTCGCGCTGAAACCGTGCCAGGGCCTGCGGGTTGCGGGAGACATCATCGGGCAAAAACTTCAGCGCCACAAAGCGATGCAGCCGCAGGTCTTCAGCTTTGTAGACGACTCCCATCCCGCCCCCGCCAAGCTTCTCGACCACGCGATAGTGCGAAATTGTCTGCCCGATCATTGGAGCAGAATCCTACGTCCCTGAAGTTGGCAAGTCAATGACGGGTCGGGCAAAGCAATTACGTACAGAATGCCCGTAGCTGTTCTGTACCCCCGTGATCAGCCGGTGCCTCCGCGTCTCTGTGGCAGGTTTTGATCTTTACCAGATGCATGCGTATCGGGCCGTGTCTGCAATGCCTTCTGCAATGCAGCCACCGCCCGCGCGATGTGGTCCCGTTCCGCGCCTGACAGCCCCGCCAGGTGACTTGCCAGAAACTGCACCCGCAGCTTGCGCCCTTTTTGCAGAATGCCGGTTCCCTTTTCGGTGGCCTCAATCATCACCGCGCGCCGATCATCAGGGTGAGCACGACGTCTCGCCAGCCCGCCTGCTTCCAATCCATCCACGATGCGGCTCATGGTCGGCGGACGAACCTGCTCAGCCCGCGCCAGATCATTGAGAGAAATGGGCCCGCCAAACACGATCACTGACAGCGCCGAAAGCTGCGCCGGACCAATTCCACTCTTGGCATCCTGCACCCGCACCAGTCTGAGCAGATGGATCGCCGTGCTGTGCAGCCGGTCCGCCAGCGCTTCAATTTCGGATTGCTTTGCCTTTGTCACTGGCATCATTAGCAAGGCTAACTAAAATACTTGACAGCGGTCAAAGGGCCGGATTTAATTAGCTATGCTAAATATTAAACCGACTGCGAAGGAGAACCCGCCATGCCGCTAAAACTTTCACGCGTCGTCAGCGTCATGCTGGGAGTTCGCGATCTTGAAGCCTCCACCCATTTCTATACAGAAACCCTCGGACTGAAAGCCACGTTGCAATCCCCGCAAATCGTCCTTTTAGACGCCGGTTCCATAATCCTGGGACTGAGTCCCGGGCACGCCAGACTCTCGCCCCAGGTGAACGGCGCGACAGAGGTTTCTTTTGCCGTGCAAGACATCCGCGCCGCGTATGCTGCCCTGGCGGAACAAGGCGTAACCTTCCTCAACGAACCACGGCAGGCCACCGAAAAAGAATTTGCCGCCCACTTTCGCGATCCCGATGGCCATATGCTCTCGATTTTTGGCCCTGAAGCCTAGTTAGGTACCCCGGCCATCACCCAAAGGACGCCTTTCCAGCGGCTTTGGGTGTACTATTGCGAGTAACCGGATTGGCTTGATCGCGAGCCTCAAGGTGGATGGGAGTACCATGGCGGCAAGGAATAATACAGAAGCAGCAGCCCTTGGCGTGGCCGAGCGGCACGGCGCGGTCTTTGCTGCCTTAAGGAAAATCCTGAAGCTCTACGAAGGCGAGTTGGCGGTTAAAACCGATAAGCCGGGAAACTGCTATCTTGAGACTCGATCTGGAAGCATCAATGGCCGGCCTCTGTTTTTTGCCGCCGCCAAGGTCAAAAAGAACTATGTGAGCTTCTATCTCCCTTCTTTGTATATGTTTCCTGACCTCTCCAACCGGATCTCACCGGCCTTGAAACGTCTCATGCAGGGCCAGTCCTGCTTCAATCTGACGGTCCTGGACAACGATTGCGTGAATGAACTGGAGCAGTTGACGCAAGCCGGGTTCCAAAGACTCAAGGGTGAGGCCCTTCTTTAGCGGCAAATCTGCGTGGACTGTGCCAAAAATGCAGGCCCCGGCCAGTAATGTCTTCAGCCGTAAGGTTAATAAGCTGGTATGATGAGAGAATGTCAACACAGAATGATTCCAAAGCCGAATTGCTCAACAAGACTGCCGATTTCTACCGTCGTTCGCTGGCAGATTATGGCCAATTTACCAAAACCGAGCGTAAACCACGGACAAAGAAGCAGTTGCAACAGCGCCTGGACACAATCCTCCAAGAAATTGACTCCCTGAAGGCCACTCCCGCTGTTTAATTTTCGTTCCTGAATCCCCCACAGGAACACGCCGTTTTTTCCTGATGTTGTGCTGTTCGCCGTCAACTGCGGCCCGTCGAACAGCGAATGGGGAAGGCAACGGCTCGATTTTATTGCTGCGCGTTATTTTTCGAAAGGTCCCTTGGCTAGCCATAACAATTACGATCATCTCGGGAATCCTCTTGATCCACGCCTGGTGGATGAAGACGACTTGATCATCGAAGATGATGCGCCGGTTCTCCATGGCGAAGCCGACGAGATCGCCCCTGACGGCGATTTTGACGACATCATGTCCACCCTGAGTCAGGAAGGCATTGACCTCCAGGATGGAGAGATGTCACTGGCTCGCGGGCGTAAGATTGATCCCGCACTGGACGATGAAGGCGAAGAAGTTGACCTCAGGATCGTTCCTGAACTAGCTGAAAAAAGCACTGACCCCGTCCGCATCTACCTGCGCGAAATGGGCTCCGTACCTCTTCTCACCCGCGAGGGTGAAGTAGAAATTGCCCGGCGCTTTGAGCGCGGGCACCTGCGTGTGCTCAAAGCTGTTTCCCGCAGCCGCGTTGCCATCAGGGAAATCATCGCCATTGGCAAAGACCTGGAAAGCGGCGTCCGCTCCATCAAAGAAATCGTCATGTTCGATGAGGAAGAGGTCACCGAAGAAATAGCCGAGGCGCGCACCAAAGCCACCATCGCTTCCATTAAAGAGATGGCCGCGCATTATGACAAGACAGGCAAGCTGGAAGAAAAGCTGGCCGGCATCAGCGCCAAGAAGAATCCTAAACAGCATATTCGTTGCCGCTGGAAAATCGCGCGCAACCAGGTGGCTGTTTCCAAGATCATCCGCGGCATTCGCTATACCCATGCTGAGCGCAAAAGGCTGATTGAAAAAGTGACGTCTGTCGCCGAGCAGATGCGGGCCCTTGACCGGCAGCTGCGGACGCTGGAGAAGAAGGTGAACGGCGCACGCAATGAACAGCAGCGCGCCGAATACAAGCAGCAGCAGAAACATATCCACGTTGACTTGAAAAAGCTGGAAGAGGAAAACCGCGCCGGAGCCCAGGAGATGGGCCGCACGCAACGTGAGATTATCCAGGGCAACATGGACGCTGAGCACGCCAAGCGCGAGCTGGTGGAAGCCAATCTTCGCCTGGTGGTATCGGTTTCAAAGAAATACAACAATCGTGGGCTGCAATTTCTGGACCTGATCCAGGAAGGCAACATGGGTCTGATGAAAGCGGTGGACAAGTTCGACTACCGCCGTGGCTACAAGTTCTCCACCTACGCAACCTGGTGGATCCGCCAGGCAGTTACACGCGCCATTGCCGACCAGGCACGCACCATCCGCGTTCCCGTGCACATGATTGAAGTCATCAACAAGCTGGTGCGCGCCACGCGTCAACTGGTGCAGGAACTAGGCCGTGAACCGCTGATTGAAGAGATCGCGCAACGCCTGGATATTCCGGTCTCACGCGTGCGCAAAGCGCAAAAGATCGCGCAGCAGCCGATCTCACTCGAAACTCCGGTGGGCGAAGAGGACGGCTCGCACCTGATTGACTTCATTCAGGACAACACACGTGTCTCGCCCTCAGAAGCCATGATTCGCGTAAACCTTCAGGAACAGACGGCCCAGGTGCTGCGCACACTGAACCCGCGCGAAGAGAAGATCATCAGAATGCGCTTCGGACTGGAAGACGGCTCCGA
>Ga0137391_10005022_pt1 | contig 10148 bp, 5 predicted proteins | sample 15con2h24BmetaG_FD_101399 | JGI IMG/M metagenome (GOLD analysis project Ga0137391, IMG submission 101399) | Vadose zone soil microbial communities from Angelo Coast Range Reserve, California, USA - 15con2h2.4B metaG | ecosystem: Environmental > Terrestrial > Soil > Vadose zone > Saprolite...
CCGTAAACAATCAACTTATACTTCAGCATATATTGATATTAAGACAATTTATGAATCATCTCAGACCGATCCCAGTCTTTTAGCAAAAGTGGATTCCACATCAGGTGCCCTCCCAAAGGAATCGCTTGAAAAGCTTCGTCTCTATAAAGCCTTCTTGCGGGCTGTCATCCGCGAGATCAACGCTGAACTGAAAAAGCGGGTTGCTCATCATACTATGTGGGAACGTATTAAGACGTTCTTTTCAGGATCAGTAGATGAGTTGTTTGAGAGTTTAGATACACTGCTTACAGATATTGACAACAACCGATTCTCTAGCATTACGGGCCTGAGGACTCCTACAATTCACTCCAAAAGCGATTCATCTGAAGTGATGAGCACTGAGGGTGGTTCTAATGTAAGCATAGGGCCAACACCTGGATTGAATGCCTCATTGACAGCAAAGGGTTCTGTGACGCTTTCCTTAGAGCAAGAGCAAACGTATGCGGATATCCTAATGCTCGAATTTAGCATTAAAGACCTCCTATCGCGTTTGAAGATGCTACTGAACCGCATGTTGATCAAGCACCTCTACATTTTCATCGATGATTTTTCTGAGTTACCACAAGATGCGATGAAGATCATCGTTGATGCGCTTCTCGCTCCCCTGAATAATTGGTCAGAAGAGCTCATTAAGTTCAAAGTGGCTGCATATCCAGGAATGGTGTATTACGGTGCCATTGATAAGTCTAAGATTGATGAGATTGATCTAGACTTGTACAGGCTTTATGGCACCTCAAATGTGAACACTATGGAAGAGAAGGCGATTGACTTTACTCACCGACTAGTAGAACGTCGTTTGTATCATTATTGTAAATGTGATGCTAGTACTTTCATTGATTCTAAAAATGAGGATATCTGGCGAATCTTCTTTTACGCCACCATGGCTAACCCTAGGAATCTCGGCTACATACTATTCTATTTGTATGAGTCTCATCTTATCTATAATAGGCCAATTGGCCTACGTGCCCTCCAAGACGCTGCGCAGAAATATTATGAGGAGAAAATTGAACCTTACTTTAAGATGAATAAATTCTTACATGAGAGCTTTTCCGAGCGTTCTTCCATATATAGCCTTAAAGAGCTTCTTGAAGCCCTAGTAAAGCGTGCAAGAGTACTCCGAAATTATAAGAGTTCAGTAATAATGCGTGAAATCCGTGGAACGCCACCTACAAGCCATTTCCATGTGATGTCAGAATTCGAGACTTTACTCTCAACGCTTGAATTGAACTTTTTCCTAACGAAGTATTATGAAATGAGCGATCGTGATGGCCGCAAAGTGTCCGTGTTTGCCTTAAATTATGGTTTATGCCAAAAGTCGGCCATCATATTTGGGAGACCAACCGGCAAAACGGAGTACCGAGTCTATTACATTGAGCGAATCTTTGATTGTACGCCGATTCTTGAGAATTATCTGAAAGTAAACCAAGAAATCATCTGTGACCATTGTCAGACCATTTTCAGCTATAGCGACCTAGCTGCACTAAAGAGGTATCGAATGAAGTGCCCTGAATGCTCAGTTGGCACCTGCCAGGTTGTCAATTTGTCTAAGAAGTATGAGCCTATTCTTCACGCAGTTGATCAAGCATTACTTTTGCCTCGAATTGATCTTGATATCCTGCAGACGCTGCGAGTCGAAAAGGAGCCCATGTTTGCAGGAGATATAGCAGAAGATTTGGATTGCTCTCATCAACTTGTGGGAAAGCGCGGGAAAATCTTAGCTGATCGGGGACTAGTAGAAAGGACAAAGAACAAGGGTCGCTCTCAGTTTAATCTCACAAAGACCGCTGAACAGCAATACTTCAGTAGTAGTACGATAGACGATCTAGATATAGGCGATGAGTAAAAGGTAATCAAGAAGGTTAAGAAGCTAGAGCAAGCAGATCTTTCGTATCCTACTGGTACTTGATTAACTCGGCAATTTCCCTCGCCTCAGAACAATCAATAGATATATTCTCAAGGACGAAGGATACAGGTATAATAAGCCTCAAACGGAAGGATAGATCCTCTGCCTGAACGCTTTACCCCGTGTGAACACATGGGTCACTTGTATTAATAACGATATCGGTTTTCAATGGACGCCTGGGAAATAGAGAGGGAGTAGTTGTTCCCGCACAGGAGCAGGTAGGAGGGGGGTCTCAGTGGGTCAGCCCTGCGCAGGGAGAGGAGCAGCAAGTGAATAGAGAGATCCCTTGAACACAACTGCACCAGGCTTGCGGTCTACAAGGGCCTTGAGAGTGTCATATCTGGTAGTCCATCTCCCAGCTATCTTTGCTGTTCCAACCCTGTGTCAGTTCCTGGTGCTTTTCGAGTGGCTCACCGCGCTTGACCAGCAGTTCAGCAGGCTTGGAGGCCACAACCGAGTTAGGTGGCACCGTTTCGAGCACCAGCGCCATTGCGCCTATCTTGCTGCCCCTGCCTATAGTAATCGGCCCCAGGATAGCGGCTCCCACGCCGATAGTGACATCATCTTCGAGAGTTGGGTGACGCTTCTGCAAGCGTCCCGGGCTGCGCCGCCACCAGCCTGTAGCTCCCAGGGTGACCTGGTGGTAGAGCATGACATTGTCACCGATCACCGTCGTTTCACCGATGACCACACCAGCTCCGTGATCGATGAAAAAACGCTTGCCGATTTGCGCTCCCGGGTGAATCTCGATCCCGCTGGTCATTAAGCGGGCAAACTGCGAAATAAGTCGTGGTATAAAAGGTATATGCGCCATATAGAGAGTATGCGCGATGCGGTGATAGATGATAGCCCACAGGCTCTGGTAGAGCACTGCCTCAAAGATATTGCGACATGCAGGGTCCTTCTCAAAGATCACGTCGATGGCATCGGGCCAGCGCGTCTTGCGGTGCGGGCGACTGCCGGGCGCGGGAATGAACATACCGGGAGGCAACTCCGGTAATTGCGCCAGCTCGGTTTCGGCGTCATGAACCAGTTCCTCGTTACTCGCTTCATCTGGGATGCTGTGTGACATGCTCTAACTTTCCTTTGCTTCTTGCCCGCCTTAGTCTATTTCATATGCGCTATTTGGAGTGTATGGTAGAACAACAAGGCCTGTCAAGGGTTAGAAGTACCCCCGATAAATTCACCTGATATTCCTAAAATATTGCTAATGCCTGTACATCTATGATAAAGTCCTTCCTGGTCGCCCTGCCCATCTGTACATTTTCTATCGAGGAGGAGCGTATCCATGTTATCTCATCGTTCACCCTTGCTGTACTCGAGATATATGATGAGGCTGAAGGGCCCTGTAGGCATCCTCTTGCAAGGGGCTCTTGTCGTGCTGGTAGGCGCCCTGATTGCCGTATTCAGCCTGAACAATACAACCCCAATAAAGAAGGTTACAGGAGCCATACAGCATGATTACGTAGAGTCGCGCACGAACTATGCTTCAGGAAGCCAGATCTATGATAACACCTACCTTGACATCGGCGGGACGGATGGGATTTTTATCTTTGGCAAGAACAACTTTCACCCCGTTTGGGATGATCATGTTTTTGTAGGGCAAAGGGTTGACATTTATTATGTGGATGGGACCCCGAGACAGGTGCTTGCCCTTCAACTCTATGACGAGAGCGGCAATCCTTCCACCAGGTTTACTACTCCCGCCTTTGACCAGGACCCGCATGCCTATCATATGCCTGGGATAGGCGTCGAGGGAGGCCTGGCGGTAATGGGGGTTGGTCTACTTTTTGCCCTCGTGGGGGCCATCCTCATTATCAGGCGTAGACTCCGCGGTGCTGCCCTTGCCCGCGAAATGACGTCTCATGCCGTGATGCAAACATCAAGTCCATATGCTTCTCCACCCCCGAAATATGAACCCCCATCGAGAAGTTCCTGGTAGGAGCTGTACTGTCGAGCGTGTTCATTTTTGCACTGGACGTGGTTCCGTCTCATGGTAGTGGCCACACGGTCGCTGGGGCGACCTCAACCCTCACTGCTGCCATGCATCCTTATGCTGTAGCGCCCATAGCATTGACATTTCCCCCCTTCCATATTACAATTTCGATATATCCACATGGAGATATGACCATGGGGTCAGGATGGCAAAAAAGCCGCCTGTCTCTCAGGTTCTATCCCCACAGTAACGCACGTTAACCACCGGACCTGAATTGATACTTGACCACCGCCGAGGTAGTCTACAAACTTTTAGTAAAGGAGTATCACTATGGCATCCGAAGCAGGTAGTACCTCAACCCCACTCACAGGATCGGGCAGTGCTGCTGGCGTCATTGCCCGCCAGGATCGCATCCCCATCTGGTCGCTTTCCTATCTCTTCATCGGCATCATTGGCGTAGGCTTCTTATTCACCTTCTTCGACATCTTTGACGTCACCGTCTCGTTTATCCAGACCTGTACTCAGATCGTCCCGGGTTGTATCCCTCCAACAGCAGCTAACTATCTAGGTCTCCCGGTCGAGTTGAACCTTGCCGGGTACGTCGTCGGTGCTCTGATCCTGGCTCCGCTGGCAGACAGGTTTGGCAGAAGGGAGATGCTGCTCTTTACCCTGGTTCTCACAGGGCTCGGTTCACTGTACAACGCCTTCGTCGGCGACTACACCAACTTCGTCATCGCCCGCATCATCACCGGCCTCGGCATTGGCGCCGACCTGGCGCTGGTCAATGCCTATATCAATGAAATGGCCCCAACCGCAAGTCGTGCCAGGTATACCTCGCTGATCTTCATCATGTCCTCACTCGGTGCCTTCTTTGGCATCTGGCTCGGGTTGATCCTGACCACGCCGCCAACCCCCTTCCCGGTAGGCCTGCCTTTCGCCATAGCCACTGTTTCTGGCCCGGTGTTTCAAGGACCTGGCTGGCGGATCATGTATGGCATCGGTGCCCTACTGGCAGTAATCGGCATACTGTTGCGTTTCCAGTTGCCAGAGTCGCCGCGCTGGCTGATCTCTCGCGGACGAGTGGATGAAGCTGACCGCATCGTGACGGGTATGGAGGAACGAGCGCGCAGGAGTGTGCCTGACCTACCCGCACCTACTGTGATTCCTGTGCAAGCAGGACCCAGCAAAATTCCTTACGCCGAAATATTCGGTAATCCCCTCTACCTGAGGCGGACGATTCTGCTGTTCTTCGTCTGGTTCCTGGGCTATGTCACAGTCTACGCGATTGCTCAGGGCCTCACGGTCCTGCTGGCCGCCATTTTGCCGGTTCCGCCACAAGCAGCGGCACCGCAAGCAGGGCTGATCGCGGCCTTCGGCACCTTTGGCTTTATTGCGACGGCAGTCTTTGCCTATTTCTATGGCGAACGACTGGAACGCAAACTGTGGCTGCCCATCTCGGCGGCTCTCACCGTGATTGGTGGCATTCTGATTGCGCTGACGGCATCGAGCAGCTTTGCCCTGGCTGCTATTGGCGCGATCATCACCTTCTTTGGCTTCAACCTGTGGGTGCCGATGACCTATGCCTGGTCTGCGGAGAGCTACCCGACGAGGGCACGCGCAACGGGCTTTGCATTGGTAGACGGTGTCGGCCATCTGGGAGGCGGTGTCGGTATCCTTCTCATCGCGCCGCTCATTCCCACTCTGATCGCTTCCCTGGGCCATACGACGGGAGCAGTGGTCATGATGCTGATCATTGCCGCTTTCTTGGTCGCGGCTGCCATCATCGCCCAATTCGGCATTGCTACCAGGCAAAAGCGCCTTGACGAAGTCTCACCGTAGGGCATAGCATGTCCTTAGAACCTTCATCAGGTCCAGTATTAACGTGTTTCGGGAAGTCAGCCAAATTAAAAATAAGTTTAGTGTTCTCTAGTATGCTGTCAACCTTAATTGGAAAGGAGAAATGTAGGGGCGACCCTTGCGGTCGCCCTGCTGGCCAGGTCTCCCTTTCGCGGACTTTCTCACAAGAAACCGGCATGGGCACAGGCTCTGTATAGCGCAGCCTGCCCATGCCGGTTTCTTGTCTTCCATATACCTGCGGACGAGCGCCCTGTTTGCTTCTACTGGCATGAGTATTCTTTAAAATACACCTATACCCTGGTAACTATGCTACAATGGTCATCGAAAACATATGTAACCATAACCGTTGTAGTCTAGCAAGGGGTTTTATTCTTATGGCCGATTCTGGACTGGAAAATCCAAATGCTCCAGTGTCCCCGCCGGAGCCTGCAAAGCTCGAACCTCTGGCAGGAGGCGCATACGCTCTCATTACCGGTGGTGATCCCAACACTGGCTTCATCGTTGGCGAGCGTGGTGTTGTCGTCATCGATGCGCGTGCCACCCCGGCGCTGGCGAGCGAAACGCTTGCTGCCATTCGCAGCGTCACCGATAAACCGGTACGTTACCTGGTGCTGACGCACTACCACGCGGTACGCGTGCTAGGAGCTTCTGGCATTGCAGCCGAGCATATCATAGCTCATCGCGGCACGCGTTACCTCATCAACGAGCGTGGTCAGCAGGACTTCGAATCAGAGGCGCGGCGCTTCCCACGGCTCTTCCTGGATATCAAGTCGGTCCCCGGCCTCACGCATCCCGATATTTGCTACGACGATTTGCTGCTCCTCGACCTGGGAGATCGAGAAGTGCAATTGCGCTGGCTGGGACGCGCTCATACCGAGGGTGATACAGCCGTGTGGCTGCCGGCGGACCACGTCCTATTCGCTGGCGACCTGGTAGAGGCGAGCGCAGCTCCTTACTGCGGTGATGCTTACATCCAGGACTGGATAGGTACACTGAAGGCCGTCCGCGCGTTGGGTGCGCAGGTCATTGTGCCAGGCAGGGGACCTGTCGTACGTGACGCAGCCGTGGAGCAGGCCATCGACGAAACACAGGAATACCTGACGATCCTGCGTAACACTGTTCGTGCGGCAGTCCTGCGTGAGGCGAGTATCGCTGAGACGTACCATGACGCCGAGTCCGCGCTCACCCCGCGTTTTGGCACCTGGGCAATCTTCAAGCACTGCCTGCCCTTCAACGTGCAGCGCATGTATGACGAACTAAGCGGCACCCGCCCGCGCATCTGGACCGAAACGCGCGACGCAGCCCTGTGGAAAGAACTGGCATCGTAATTGGATTTCTTGCATGGCACAGCACGATTTAGCACATTTGCAGGCTCGCCCAGACTGGCACGACTCCATCGTAATCGTAGGCGCTGGCCCCGTCGGCATGAGCGCCGCCCTGGGGCTGGCGCACTACGGTGTACCGTGCATCGTGCTCGATGACGGTGACGGCCCTGCCATCGAGGGCTCCCGTGCCATCTTTATGGAACGGCATGCCCTCGAGATCCTCGGCGTATGGGGCCCCGTCGGTCGCCAGATGGCCGAAAAGGGCATGACCCTGATTGGTGGCCGTGTTTTCTTCCGCAAAACCGAGCTCTACAAAACGCTGACGGCCCCGCCCGAGGCCGACGCTCGCTACCCACGCTTCGTCAATGTCCCCCAGAACCTCCTGGAGTACTGGCAATACGAAGCCCTACTAACCAACGCATACTGCGAAGTGCGCTGGCGACACAAAGTAACCGGCATCTCGCAGGATGACCAGCAAGTATGTGTCGAGTTCAAAACACCGCGCGGTACTGACCGCATCTATGCCCCCTATGTGCTGGCTGCCGATGGCCCTAGGGGCAGCATGCGTAACTTGCTCGGGCTCGATTTCCCCGGCGCATCTCGTGATCACCACTTCCTCATCCTGGATGTGCGCATGCAATTGGAGACCCCGCGCGAACGCTGGTTCTGGTTCGACCCGCCTTTTAACCCCGGGCGCACGGCCCTGCTCCATCCCCAGCCGGATGGTATCTACCGCCTCGATTACCAGCTTCCCCCCGGCGAAGACCTTGACGCTGCCAGGCAGCCCGATTCGCTCCACCGGCGCATCGTCGCCACCGTCGGCGACCGCCCCTATGAGATCGTCTGGAAGAGCATCTATACCTATCAGCAGCGCGTACTCGAACGTTTCAAACACGGGCGCGTGCTGTTCCTGGGAGATGCCGCGCACCTCATGTCCCCCTTCGGAGGCCGCGGCCTGAACAGCGGTGTCCAGGATGCCTGGAACCTCGTATGGAAGCTCGTCCTGGTACGGGCAGGGCTCGCGCCAGAAACCCTGCTAGAAACCTACCACCATGAGCGCTATGCCGCTGCCGTCGAAAACCTACGCCTGACCGACAATACCATGCGCTTCCTTGTACCATCGCCCGGCTTCGCCCGCCTGAAGCGCGACATGATTTTGCGCCTGAGCCTGCCCTTCAAATTTATGCGCCGCTATGTCAACGCGGGCCACATGTCCAATCCCTTCACCTATAGCGACTCGCCCATCATTTCCGAGGACAACCAATCAATTCCAGCCGGTCGCATCCCGCCGGAGCAGCGATCGGTATTCAAACGTTACCAGCTCGGCCCGCTGGCAGGCGCCCTTGCCCCCGTGGTAATATTGACTGACGCTAACAATAATCAACCTGTATCGCTGCTTGATCGCTTTGGCCAGAGCTTTGTAGTGTTCTACTTCTGTGCCAACGCCGGCGCGGGCCTCTCTGCGCTGCAAAAAGTGCTTGCCCACCTGCCGCCTATTCCCACATCACTCTACCTGGTTGTATCCATACCACCCGCAGCGCCTGTTACCAACGGTTTCTGTGTACTGTTGGACACAGAAGGCAAAGCCGCCTCCGCGTACAATGTCGGCCCGCGTACGCTCTACCTCATACGCCCCGACCGTCACATCGCCGCCCGCCGCTTCGAAAGCGACTTAAGCGAACTACCCAGGCTTTTGCGTCATGCGATAGGTACTGAAACGTCCTAGGCATGTTGTTTGAGTTTTTAAGAATAGCATGCCTTTCTCCTGGTCATCTTCGCAACACCTTCCATCTTTTATATGTTCTAATAATTAGAAGCGACAAATAGCAAGGTGGCAAAGCCCGGCATGGAGCAGCATCACCAGGAGTTGCCAGCACTACTGGCAGCCGATCTCGATGGTCACTTTGGGCAACTGATAGTAAGATAGGCAGCCTGTCGGCCGTATATCCTTTCAGGTTCATTTCAGGTCGATCAATTATACTGGTGTTCAGAGGACAGGCAACACGCTGACAGTAGAGGCAAGTTATGGATCAGATCGAACAAGAAACCCAAAAAGATGACCCGGCCATCGAAGTCACCGACCTCCCATCTATTGGAGGAGAAAGCAATGGAACGGCGCCCCTTGTGAGTGCCAGGCCAGTGAGTTCCAACCCTGCCAGCATCTGGCGCAACTGGCCCCTTGTCACGGCAGGAGGCATTCTACTCTTATTGATCATCATGATTTTACCTATCCTCCCAACGATACGCAATCAACTGAGCCGTCAGGCTGCTCCCGGGTCGTCTCCTGGAGTAACTCAGACGGTGCTGATGCCAACTCAGACGGTGCTGGCGCCTACAAACACTCCGATCATTTCGCTGTTCATCGGCGACCACATTGTCAGCCCGGCCATCGTTGAAGGTGTGGCCTACATCGGCGCGGCTGGAGGAGCGGTCTCGGCGGTACACATCAGCAATGGTTCTTTGCTCTGGCAGTACAAAACAAAAGGTGATACATCGGCAGCGCCGCTCGTTGTCAATGGTGTGGTCTATGCAGCCGCCAATGTCAACAACGGCCCTGGCTCTGTTTATGCCTTGCGCGCCAGCAACGGCACCCTGCTCTGGAGCTATAAAGCAGGCAGTTATGTATTCATACCTGCGGTGGTGAATGATGTAGCCTATATAGCTTCAGAAGATCATACTGTCTCAGCTTTGCAGGCGAGTGACGGTCGATTGCTCTGGCAATTCAGGATAAAAGATCGCGTGTTCGGCTCGCCAATAGTGGACAGTGGTGTTGTATTTGTCACTTCAGACAAGAATTTGTTGTATGCGCTGCGAGCCAGTGATGGCGCACAACTCTGGCGATATCCCAGCGATACTGGTTTCCCGTTGGCGCTCAATGGAGTAGTATATGCCGGGTCGGGTCAGACGCTGGTGGCGCTAAAAGCCGGTACTGGCGCTGTACTCTGGCATACATCCCTGGATGGCTTTCCCTGGTATCAGCCGATACTGGACAATGGGATCATGTATCTCGTGGTGGCCAAAATCACCGAGCAGACCTCTTCTGCTCCCACTCACGGTGGCGGCTACGAATTGCGCGAGGCCATTCCCA
>Ga0137391_10005032_pt1 | contig 10138 bp, 10 predicted proteins | sample 15con2h24BmetaG_FD_101399 | JGI IMG/M metagenome (GOLD analysis project Ga0137391, IMG submission 101399) | Vadose zone soil microbial communities from Angelo Coast Range Reserve, California, USA - 15con2h2.4B metaG | ecosystem: Environmental > Terrestrial > Soil > Vadose zone > Saprolite...
CGCCGTTCGACCGCGGCCCGCACCCGCGATGCGACGAGCTCGACTCGCCCCAGCAGATATGCAAGGGAAGCCGCCTCGCCCTGGCCGGCGGCTGTGGCCGGCGGCGCGGTCACCGCGCGGTCGTGCCCCGGAGGCGAATGACGCGGCCGGGTTTGTCGGCTGCGCCAGACACACGCTCTTCCTCTGGGATGGCCGGTGGCTCAGGTGCCGGCGCGGCTTCGCGCCGCTTCCCACCCCGGCCTCCGGCGGCCTCGCCGCCCACCCGAATGCGCGGCGTTTCCAGCACAGGCGGTCCGGCCTCCTCAACCCGCGTGTCCACCACCGGCGCGGTGACCACCAGGTCGAGGGACGGTTTGAGCTCCCCACCCAGCGCTGTCCAGACGTCGGACAGCGAACGGTCGGCGGGGGGCGGCAGGGCGATCGTCATCAGGACGGGAAGGTCGATGCCGGCCAGCGATCCGGCGAGCAGGTCCGGAGGGATGAACTCGTTGCTGAGAAAGCATGAAAGGAGCGTGGAGAGCAGGCGATGCTCGTCTTCGGCACGCTGGGTCCAGGCCGTGACCAGGTAGGAGAGCTTGAAGCGCCGTGCGGGCGGCTTGCGGTCTGTCACCCGGCCGGCGTTGTCACGCACCTCTTCCCACGCCATCTCCCGACGGCTCATGTCCTCGCGTATGTCGTACAGGTAGAGGTCGACTGTTGGCGTGTTCCGGCGAGCAGACCAATCCTTGGTCGGCGCGTCGAATGAGATCTCCACGTCGGAACCGTTCAGCGCCTCGCGGCGCACGAGCCCGCGGAGGGACTCATCCAGGTCCTCGATCACAACTTTTAGAGAGTCCCGGGACGGCTGTTGCCTAACAAGTCGCCCGCGGGCAGTCCTTCGGGCCGACGTGGCTGCACCTTCGCGCAACCGTCCCGGCCTCACAGGTAAAGCCCGAACTCAGGACGTTCCCGGGCGCTCGATGGCCTTGCACCTTAGGGCGGTCCCGACTACCCCTACGTCGGTCCGGTCGCCCCTTGCCCGGCTCCAACTCCAATGAGAGCCTCAGCGCGTCCTGACTGAAACCAACTCGGAGGTCGATGCCTGATGGCTCAATTACTTTCGCCCGGCGTATACATCCAAGAGGTCGAAGCCGGCTCGCGCCCGATCGAAGGCGTCGGCACATCGGTGGCTGCGTTTGTCGGACTTGCCGCGAGAGGCCCCTTCAACAAGCCGACGCTGATCACGAACTGGAGTCAGTTCACGGACCAGTTCGGCAACTTCATCGAAGGGTCGTATCTCGCCCATGCCGTCTATGGCTATTTCCTCAATGGCGGTGGGACATGCTACGTGGTGCGAATCGGCGCCAACGGCTCTGAGCCGGCGGCTCACGCGGAGATCCCGCTTGGGCGGGATCGTGCGCTGCCGTATCGCGTCACTGCGTTGGAGTCGGGCGAGGGTGGCGACAAGATCAGCGTCGAGGTCCAGGACGCGTCCGATCAGAGCGACGAAACCCTCTTCAAGCTCGTGGTGAAGAAGGGTGACAAAGAGGCAGAGGTTTACGACAACGTCACCACCAAGCGCGGCAGGCGCAACGTGGTGACTGCGACCAAGACCTCGAAGCTGATCCAGCTCGAGGAGGTAACGGGGGCCACAGCGATCGAACCCGTGCCGCAGGCGCGCGCGGCCCTTGCCGGTGGCGGCGCCCACACTCCGGTCCGGGTCACTCCAGATGCGTACGTCGGCAATTCGGCGGATCGCACCGGATTCGGCGGACTCGAGGCGATCGAGGAAGTGACCATGCTTTCGGTACCCGACCTGATGGCTGCGTACCAGGCTGGAGCGATCGACCTCGACGGCGTCCAGGCGGTCCAGAACGCAATGATCTCCCACTGCGAGCTCATGGGCGATCGGCTCGCCATCCTCGATTCACCGCCAGGCCTCAACGCTCAGCAGATCAAGGAGTGGAGGGTCGACAAGGCTCGCTACGACTCGAAGTTCGCCACCCTGTACTGGCCTCACCTCAAGGTCTTCGACCCGCTTACCGGCCAGCTGACTTTCGTGCCGCCGAGCGGGCACATGGCCGGGATCTGGGCGCGCAGCGACGACACGCGCGGCGTCCACAAAGCACCTGCCAACGAGGTGATCCGCGGAGCGCTCGACCTCGAGGTGCTCGTCACCAAAGGTGAGCACGACCAGCTGAACCCCGTCGGCATCAACGTGATCCGCGCGTTCCCCGGCCGCGGGATCCGCGTGTGGGGCGCCCGAACGCTCTCCAGCGATCCGGCTTGGCGCTACGTCAACGTCCGCCGGCTCTTCAACTTCGTCGAAGAGTCGATCCTGGGCGGCACTCAGTGGGTCGTGTTCGAGCCGAACGACATGGCGCTCTGGGAGCGTGTCAAGCGAACAATCAATTCCTTCCTGGTGCGCGTGTGGCGCGACGGCGCGCTCTTCGGAGCCACGCCGCAGGAAGCCTTCTATGTGAAGTGCGACTCCGAAACCAACACTGCCGAGACGATCGACGCGGGCCAGCTCCTGGTCGAGATCGGTATCGCCCCGGTGAAGCCGGCGGAGTTCGTCGTCTTCAAGATCGCCCAGTTCTCGGGCGGCGCATCGCTCACTGAATAACCGAACAGACAGCCAAGGAGGATTGACTAGATGGCAAATGGACTCCCAGGACTCGGCAGCGACGCGCTCGCCGGCTATCACTTTTCGGTCGAGCTGGACGGCGTCTCGATAGCGCAGTTCCAGGAGGTGAGCGGGATCACATCGGAGCTCGACGTGATCGAGCTCAAGGAGAACACCAAGGACGGCAAGTACATCCTGCACAAGCTCCCGGGCAACCGAAAGCCGCCCACGATCACGCTCAAGCGAGCCAAGAACTCATCGACCGACCTGTGGGAGTGGCACAAGAAGATGTACCAGGGGAGCGTCGCCGACGCCCGAAAGAACGGCTCCATTGTCATGTACGACTACGGGAACCAGGAGGTAAGCCGCTATAACTTCATGAACGCCTGGCCCTCCAAGGTCACCACCAGCGCGCTCAAAGCAGGCGCCAACGAGATCATCACCGAGGAAGTGACCATCGTTTGTGAGGAGCTGGAGCGCGTCAAGTGACGGCTGGAACACTGGCGCGTCCTTCATCTGGCGAGCAGCTGCGCACGGAGTTCGCGTTCACGCTGCCTCGTGGATACGTGGACGACAGCGGCGCGGTCCACCGAGACGGGGTCATGCGCCTCGCGACGGCGCGCGACGAGATTCAGCCTCAGCGAGACCCTCGGGTCCGGGAGAACGAGGCATACCTCACCGTCATCCTGCTCGCGCGGGTGGTGACCAGGCTCGGGTCCGTCGGTCAGGTCACGCCGGCCACGATTGAGAGTTTGTTCGCCTCCGACCTCGCGTTCCTGCAGGATCTTTACCGCCGCATCAATCAAGAAGGCCACACGCACGCCGCCGTCACGTGCCCAGAGTGCAAGCACGAGTTCGCGGTCGACGTGGCGGGTGGTAGCGGCCTGGGAAAAGCATGACGTACGCGACCGACCGAATGTTTGAGGAGATCGCGTACGTCTCCTACCACTTTCACTGGTCACTTGACGAGATCCTCGACCTCGAGCATCCGTTGAGGCAGCGGTTCGTGGAGGAGATCGGGCGGATCAACCGGCGCCTGGCCGAAGAGGAGTAGCCCCGACATGCGGTGGCCATTCCACTTTGGAAGATCTCCTGACGCGGGCAAGGCGCGGGCTCAGGAATCCGCGGCAAGACGGCGCGACTGGGAGTCGCTGCCCCCGATTCAACGCGCCGTCGCAGACCCCGAGCTAACGGCTCCGACGATGGATTTTGTGGAGTCGCTCGCCGGGTCACACGACCCCGCCACGAGCATCGAACCGCTCGGGCATCACGTGTCGATCGAGGCTCCACACGGATTGGTGAGCGGCATCGTGGCCACCAATAGCTACTCGCCCTCGATCGAGATGATCGGCCGGCCGCGCCGGGGGCGTCAGGGGCTGACCGCCCAGCGGAGCATCGACGAAACGCAGCCGGTGCTGGAGCCCGGTGGGACCGCTGAATCCGAGGATGCGGTCGAGCCGATGGCGCCGGTCCGCGACCTGCCGCCTGTCGAAGCCGCAGCCGCCAGCCCGAAGCCGCTGACGCGCCTGGCCGAGTCCGACAGGACCGCGGTGTTGTCGCTGGCATCGGTCCAGCGGGCGCGTAGCCAGACCGCTGAGCCGGCGGTCGATCGATCGGCGACACAGGAGCGGTCACCCGCGGCGGAGCGACCACCGGAAGGGGCGACCAGGATGCCGTCCTTCCCTGTCGCCGGGCAGGCGCCGGTTGCGCAGCGATTGACCCTCGGCCAATCGCGCCGACTCGGCCTCGGGCCGCCGCTCGCGGCCGGCGCGCTGCCTGCGTTGCAGAGATCGGCGGCGACCCCTCCACCAGAACTGTCCGCGGCGCTTCCTCTCGCACGTCCCGCGGCGTCCATGGAAACCACACCCCAGCCGTCACCCGAGCCGAAGTCGGACGCGCCTCAGACGGCGCCGGAGAGCGTGGCGGCCCCGAGTGCTGATGCGGCAGTGGGATCGATGTCCTCCGTCGCGGCCGCGCCTTCGCCCGTCTCGCGCTTGCCAGTGCTGCCGCTGATCGAAATGCACGCCAAAGGCTCATCCCCAACGCCGTTACCCGCGGTCCAGAGGGTTGCCCCGGACGAGCCCGCTGTGACCCAGCGGCTTGCGGCCACGCCGCAGGCCAGACCCGCAATGGCTCAGCCAACGATCACAGTTCCGCTCGTCTCAAGCCGCCCGCCGCTGTTGGCCGGCCGGTCGACGGTGACGGGCGCCGCGGAGGCCGCGCCAGACGGGGAAGACATAGCAAGCGCGGCCACGGTACAGCTGATGCCTGTTTCGCCCATCGCGCTCGAGCCGATCGCTCGACCCTCCGAGCGGAACCAGCCCGATCTCCCCAACTATTCGGATTCCCTCCCGACGTCGATGGCCCAGCCCGCGCGAACGCCGATCTCTCCGCACGCGCCTGAACCGCCGCAGCTCTTGATGCGGCCGGCGGTGCAGCGGGCGGTCGCGGCTCCGGAGCAGGAGAGTCCCGCGCCGCCCGTGTTCCAGCCGGCGTTTTTCGCCGCCTCGCCTTTCGCCGGCGGCATGCAGCACGTCCAGGTGCAGCGGCAGCCGGAGGCCGCTGAAGCGCCTATGCAGGCGCCGGTCGCGGCCGAGGTTCCGGCGGCGGCGCCGGTGGCGCCGGCCGGCGGCGCCGCTCCAAGCCACGACAGCGAAAAGGAGCTCGATGAGCTCGCCCGGAAGCTTCACGACCGGATCAGCGACCGCATCCGATACGACCTCCTGTTGGATCGAGAGCGCGCGGGCATGCTGACGGACTTGCGATGAGGAGGATGAATGGCCGACTTCGCCCTCGCCCTTAGATTCAGCGTGACGCTCGACGACGTTGAGATCGGCAACCTGGGTACATGGAGCAAGTGCGATGGCCTCGCCGTCGAGTACGAGGTCCAGGAGTACCAGGAAGGCGGGCTGAATGAGTACGTGCACCGACTTCCGGGTCGCTGCAAGTACACGAACATCAAGCTGACGCGGCCGCTCGACAAGTCGTCGGCCGATGTGGCGAAGTGGGTGTCCAAGGGGCGCACCAAGGTCGAACGGAGCAACGGCGCGATTTCAGTGCTGGATGCGGGCGGCGAGGTTGTCGCGCAGTGGAACCTGCAGGGGATGTACCCGGTCAAATGGACGGGTCCGTCGCTCGACGCGACAGGAAATCAGATCGCGACCGAGACGCTCGAGCTCGCGCATAACGGCTTTCTGAAGGAGTAGGTCATGGGGAAGGCTCGTCTGGTCGAGGTGGACGGAAACAAGTCCGAGCTCGAGTTTCACTTCAACCCCAAGGAGTATTCGCTCAGCAAATCCGCGACCTGGAATCGGCCTACGAACAAGAGCGCCAAGCATGCGGCCAAGCCCGAGTTCGGTGGGGTGGGGCCGCAGACAGTGACCATGGAGCTTCTCTTCGACGACTGGGAGAACAAACAACCCAGCTTGATCAAGAACATCAAGACATTGATGGGCTGGCTGAAGCCAAGCGACAAATCGCTCGACAAGAAGAAGCCGCAGCCGCAGATCCTCAAGTTTCAATGGGGCAGCAACGAGTCGCTGTCCGAATTCCGCGGCTTCCTCAAGTCAGTGGGCGTCAAATACACGATGTTCAAGCAGGACGGCACACCGGTCCGCGCCACGGCGAATGTCACTCTGGAGGAAGTTCCCACCGACCCTCCAGGGACCAACCCGACCTCCGGCTCCAGTGAGGGCCGCCGGACCCACGTGGTTGGAGCCAGTGACAGCCTTCACTCGATCGCCTATGCGGAGTACGGGAATGCCAACCTCTGGCGCGCGGTGGCGGTGTTCAACGGGATCGACGATCCGCTTCGGGTGGCCGCGGGCACGCGCCTTTTGCTTCCGAGCGCCGACGAGGCGTCATCGCTCGCATGAGGAGGCTGCCTCGTGGCTGAGGGAGAGTTCGCGCTCCGGCCGCGCATCGAGATCGACGGCAGCCCGTTGGCGGCGGGTGTCGAAACATTGATCGAGCGGGTTGTCGTCGACGACCACCTCCACACGCCGGACATGTTCGCCATCACCTTCCGCGATGCCGAACGGCAGGTGTTGAGCCAGGCCAAGGTGAAGATCGGTTCGAAGATGAAGGTCTCCGCCCCGCCTCTGGGGGGCAGCAGCCCCGAACTGCTGATCTCCGGGGAGGTCACTGCGCTCGAAGCCGAGTACGACCCGGGCGGCAGCCGTGCAGTGGTGCGCGGTTATGACGGATCGCACCGACTGCACAACGGCCGCGAAACCCAGACCTATCGAAACGTCAAAGACTCTGACATCGCGCAGACGGTCGCGAGCCGTCACGGTCTACAGAAGGGAAAGATCGACGACTCCAAGACCACGCACGAACACGTGTCACAGGTGAACCTCTCGGACTGGGATTTCTTGAGTGCTCGTGCGGGTGAGATCGGTTTCGAGGTCGCGGTGAGCGACGGCAAGCTGGACTTCCGCAAGCCGACGCCATCGTCCAACGCGCCGGCAAAAGGCGATTTCCGCTCGACCAATCCCCTGCAGCTGGTCTTCGGGCAGGACCTGATCGAGTTCCGGCCCCGAGTGACCGCGGCAGAGCAGGTGAAAGAGGTCAAGGTTCGAGGCTGGGACGTGAAGAACAAGAAGGCGCTGATCGGCTCTGCGCCGGCGAGCACGAGCAGCGCCGCCCTTCCGACGACGCCGTCGTCGATGGCGAGCAAGGTCGGGGACCGGACGTTTACGGTGGTCGACAGACCACTGTCCACGCAGAGCCAGGTGGATGCGGCCGCGCAGGCGATCGTGGACCAGATCGGAAGCGCGGCGGCCGAGGCGATCGGAATCGCGAGGGGCAACCCCAAGCTCAAAGCCGGCCAGGCGGTGAGCGTCTCGGTGGTGGCGGACGATTTCGTCGGTAGCTACACGCTGACCCACACCCGCCATGTCTTCGACTCTGCCGGCTACCGCACATATTTCACCGTGAGCGGCCGGCAGGATCGATCTCTGTTCGGGTTGGTGTCTGCCGGCTCGAACGGCAATGGGAGTGGCGGAGGGGCGCCGATCTACGGGGTCGTGGTCGGGATCATCACGAACAACGACGACCCGGATCAGCTGGGACGCGTGAAGCTCAAGTTTCCGTGGCTGTCCGACACCTATGAGTCGGACTGGGCGCGCATCACGCAGCTTGGCGCGGGTCCAAGCGCCGGCGCCGTATTCATCCCCGAGGTCAACGACGAGGTTCTGGTCGCCTTCGAATTTGGTGATGCGCGGAGGCCCTATGTGGTCGGCAGCCTCTACAACGGCAAAGACAAGCCCTCTGTCGGAAGCGGGCTTTTCAATCAAGGCAAGGTGAAGCGAAGCGGTTTCGTCTCCCGCCAGGGCCACCGATTCGTTTTCTTCGACGACTCCGGCAAATCTGGCATTGCGCTGATCACCGCGGACAACAAGACGCGCATCGCTCTTAAGCAGACCGGCCCCGAGATCCACATCTACTGCGAGGGCAAGGTGACCATCGAGTCGCAGGGCGACATGAAGCTGAGCTCGAAGGCCGGCCTGAACATCGAGGCCGGCGGTCAGTTGCAGATCAAGGGCGACGGCGGGATCAAGGTCAACAGCAACGCGATGGTCGAAGTCAAAGGCCAGATGGTCAAGCTCAACTGAGAAGGAGGACGTCACGGACGTTTTGATCGGATGAGGAGGGCGGCGACGTGAGCGAGGAGTTCATCGGTCGTGGCTGGGGATTTCCCCTCGAGACTGACAACACGGGCTCCATGAAGCTCGTCTCGCACGACCGCGAAATTTGGGAGAGCATCAACCTCATCCTCAGGACCGTGCCCGGGGAGCGTCCCATGCGCCCGGACTACGGATGCGGGATCCATGACTACGTCTTCGCCACCATCGATCCGGACTCCGCGGGACGAATGGCGACCGAAGTCCGCAATTCGCTGGTGCGATGGGAGCCCCGCATCCGGGTCGAGGGTGTCGACGTCACTGTTGATCCGGACATCCGGACCCTGGCTTATGTCCAGGTTCGCTACTCGATTGGTGAGACGAATGACCCGCGCAACCTCGTGTTCCCCTTCTACACCATCCCGTCGGAGGAATAGCCATGGCCCTTCCTGTCCCGAACCTCGACGATCGCCGGTTCCAGGACCTGGTCGACGAAAGCAAGCGCCTGGTTCAGCAGAAGTGCCCGGACTGGACCGACCACAACGTGCACGACCCCGGCGTGACCCTGATCGAGCTGTTCGCGTGGATGACCGATCAGATGGTCTACCGTCTGAACCGGATACCGGACCGGAACTATGTGAAGTTTCTGGAGCTCATCGGGGTGAAGCTGTTTCCGCCCACCGCGGCGCGAGCGCCTGTAACGTTCTGGCTTTCGGCACCGCTTCCGGACAAGGTTCGCATCCCTGCCGGGACAATCGTCGCGAGCACACGCACGGAAACCGAGGAGTCGATCAACTTCGCCACCATCGACGACCTGGATATCATCCCGTGCTCCTTGCAGGACCTGGCCACGATGGCGCAGGGCAAAGGTGCCAGCCCGGTCTGGCGGCACGACGCCATCGACCGCGGGGAAGGATTCCCGTGCTTCAGCCGGGTGCCGGTTCCCGGTGACGCGATTCTCATCGCGCTGAGCGAAGCGGTTCCAGGGTGCGCGGTCACCCTCCGTCTCTCATGCCGGATTGAAGGAGTGGGGGTCGATCCCAAGAACCCGCCCCTCGCGTGGGAGGCTATCGGCGCCGATGGGGACTGGAATCGCTGCGAGGTCGATGTCGACGGCACCGGCGGGCTGAACAAAGACGGAGACGTCGTGCTCCACGTTCCTCGCACCCACAAGGTCGCGGTGATCGAGGCGCAGCGTGCAGGCTGGCTGCGGGCGCGAGTTACCGAGGCCAAACCCGATCAGCCCAAGTACGGCGCGTCGCCGCTCATTCGGTCTGTGTCCGCCTTTACGATCGGCGGCACAGTCGACGCGGTAAACGCCGAGCTGATCAAAGAGGAGTGGATCGGCGTCGCGGAGGGAGTGTCGGGACAGCGATTCCAGCTCAAGCGCCGTCCTGTCGTGGCGTCGGAGAGCACGATGCTCCTCGAGGTCAGCTCGGACGACGGTTGGCAGGAGTGGAAGCAGGTGCCGGACTTCGGCTCAAGCTCCGCAGACGACAGGCACTTCGTGTTCGACCCCGTCGCCGGTGAGGTGCAGCTTGGTCCGGCTGTGCGTGAGCCGGACGGCAGCTTCCACAGGTACGGGGCAACGCCGGCCAAAGGCGCTGAGCTCCGCGTCGGCTCATATGCAACCGGCGGAGGCAGTAAGGGGAACGTCGCGAAAGGCGTGCTCAACGTGCTCAAGTCTTCGATCCCGTACGTCGCCGGCGTGGTCAACCGTCGGGCGGCGTCGGGCGGCGTGGAGGGAGAGGACATCAACGACGCGAAAGTCCGGGGTCCGATCCTCCTCAGGACGCTCGGACGTGCAGTGACCACCGAAGACTACGAGCACCTGGCGCGAGAAGCGGCGCCAGAGGTGGCGAGAGTTCATTGCGTCGCCCCCGACGCGGGCGCGGAAGCCGGGTCGATC
>Ga0137391_10005034_pt1 | contig 10137 bp, 8 predicted proteins | sample 15con2h24BmetaG_FD_101399 | JGI IMG/M metagenome (GOLD analysis project Ga0137391, IMG submission 101399) | Vadose zone soil microbial communities from Angelo Coast Range Reserve, California, USA - 15con2h2.4B metaG | ecosystem: Environmental > Terrestrial > Soil > Vadose zone > Saprolite...
GCCGCGGCGAGCAACAGCACGACCCCGAGCACCGTGAGCGCTCCGGCCGACGCGCTGAACACTCCCAGCAACGGGCGGGAGAACGCCGCCGGTGAGAACAGCTCCGCCAGCCGCAGCGACCCTTGGAGTGCGCGCGCGCCGCTCCAAGCCGCGCTCAGTACCACGAGCCAGCGCCACCGGCCGGCCGGCGCCGCGACGAACAAGAGCAGCAGGGCGAGGGCGAGGGCCGCCCCGGCGCGTGTGGTGGCAGCGCGCCGGGCGGCGAGCCGCGCGGCGCCCTCGGAGGGCAGCACCGGTTGCACGCTCACGAGCGTTTCGCCGCGGTCGCACCGGGTGGGGCAGAAATCGAACACGTCGCTCGTGTGCGGTCCGAGGCGCGGGGCGTAGAACCGCAGCGCCACGCCGTGGGCCTGCTCGAAGTGCGCGCTCACCGTGCGGCCCCGATCCGGCGCGGCGGGAGCGGCGTCGAGCAGCACGCTGCCCACGGCCGTGCCCCCGACCGGCGTCTGGCGCCGAGCCTCGAGCGATACGTAGAATGGTGTGATGACCGCGCGCAGCTCAGCGGTGTCTCGTGCGGGAACGAACCGGTGGCGACCCGCCCAAGCGACAGGCTCGCCATCCGGCGCGAGGAGCGCGACACCGCGCTCCACGCCGGGCGTGCGCGTACCCGACGTCACGGCCTCGCGCAGCCGGTCGAAGGCGACCTCTCGGGGCTCGAGCGCCGCGGCCAGGCCACGCTCGGCGAGGCGGCGAGCTTCTGTGACCGCGGCGGCGAGCGCGCTCCTCAAGTCGGATGAGTCCGCGGGGCTGCGGTTCGCCTGCAGCGTCGCCCAGCAGCAGTCGATCCGCCGTAGCGTGAGGGCGCCGAAACCGAGCACGCCGCCGAGCACGAGACAGCCGAGTGCCGCGATCGCCACGCGGCCCGGACGCGGTCCCCGCCCGAGCACCAGCAGCGTCGTCGCCAGACCCGCCGCGCCCGCCGCCGCCGCCCATCCCCACGCGGCGGCGTTGCCGTGCAGCCATTCGGCGGCGGCGGCGACGGTCGCGCAGCCGACGAGCGCTACGTGAGCGCCCCGCTGCTCCTGAAGAACCTCGTCCCTGACGAGGTGCGTTTCATTCTCGAGCGTGATGCCCGCCTCCTCGTCCCGGTGGGGACGTGCGAGCAGCATGGCCCGCACCTCCCGCTCGGCTGCGACACGATCATCGTGGAGCGCCTCGCCGATGACCTCTCGGCCGAGCTCGAGATCCTGCGCGCGCCGACCATCGAGTACGGCGTCAACAGTGCCACGAAACGGCCGTTCGCCGGCAATGCCTCGGTCCGCCGCAAGACCCTGCACCGCTGGATGAACGATCTGCTCGGGTCGTGGGAGCAAGCCGGCATCGATGCGTTCATCATCCTCACCGCCCACGGCCACGACCCGCACCAGGAAGCCCTCTCGACGCTGCGCACGCGGCGGGCACGCATCTTCACCGTTGACGTATTCGACCTCGACTTCAGCGGCCACCTCGAGGACAGCGAGGGGCCGATGCACGGCAGCGAGCTCGACACCTCCCTGCTCCTCTTTCTCGCCCCGGAGCTCGTCCACATGGAGCGCGCCCAGGACTTCGTGCTGTCAGAACGGGAGCGCACTCGCTACGTCCGCAGCCGGCTCCGTGCCCTGCCCAAGCACTCCCCCGGCTCGCTCGGCCGGCCCTCGGTCGCGACCCGCGCGAAGGGCGAGCGCCTGTATAAGATGATTCGCGAGCGTATCGCGACGCGAGTCCTCGGGGCGCCGGTCCCGTGACGGCCCTGCTTCTGGCGCTCGTCGCGCTTCAGGGTTCGGTTGACGAGGGCACCCTCATCGTCCGCCAAGACACGGTCGAAATCGCGCGCGAAGTGTTCCGGCTGACCGCGGCCCGCAGCGGCGCGGGCTGGACGCTGGCGTCGACGGTCCGCTACGATCGGAGCCGGCCGGTGGTCGTGCTCGATCCGATCGTCGAGCTCGGCCCGGATTCGAACCCCACGAGCCTGGAATACACCGTGGCCGACCCGCGCGCCCCGCTGCGCATCTTGGGGCAGCTCACCCGTGGCCGGTTCATGGTCCGCCTGCTGGGCCGGCGCACGGAGCACGCCCGCGAGTTCCCTGCTCCGCTCCCGGCGGCAGTGCTCGACGACTCGGTGTACGGCCTCTATCTCCCGGTGGCGTGGTTCGGCGGAGCGCGCCCCGGTCCCGTCCCGGTGACGGCGCTCTTCCCCCGGGCCGGGCGCCGCGAGCACCTGTCCGTCCAAGATCTGGGCGTCGAGGCCACCACGCTCAACCGCGACCCGGCCTCGCTGCGGCACATCACGGCCACCGGGGGCGAGAACCGACTGGTGCACGTCTGGGTGGGCGGGGACGGCCGGCTGGCCAAGGTCGAGATCCCCTCGCGGCGGCTGATTGTGGAGCGCCAGCCTGCGCCCTGACCCTTCGTTCCCGCGCGCCGGGGCGATAGATTCCCGCCGGCCGGCCGCCCGCCGTACGGCGACTCGAAACCCGCAGCGCCCGCGCCGCGTACGAGGAAACGTCCCTACGACTGGTCCAAGGACTCTCATGAGGCCTCTGTTGTACTCCGTCGGGCTCGCCGTCTGCCCGGTGCTCGCCGTGTGTCAGCGCCCCGTTCCGGCGAACCTCACGCTGGCCGACGCCATCACCCTCGCTCGGGCCAACAACCCCACCTACCGTCAGGCGATCAACGATCGGGCGCCCGCAGCCTGGGAAGTCCGCTCGGCGTGGGCCAGCCTGCTCGTGCCCACGGTCACGGCGTCCGGCGGTCTGGGCTACGCGGGGCCCGGGCAGCAGACGTTCCTCACGTCGAGCTTTTCGCAGAGCGTCTCCACCTGGTCGTCGAGCTACGGCTTCAATCTGGCGTGGGCCCTGAGCGGGCAGACGCTCACGCAGCCCGGGCTGCGGAAGGCCCAGTTGAACGCGGCCGACGCCGACGTACTGGGTGCGGAGACGAGCGTCGTCAACGCCGTGACTCAGGAGTACCTGACCGTGCTCCAGGCACGCGACAACGCCGAGGTGGCCCGCCAGCAGCTGCAACACGACGAGGAATTCCTCAAGCTGGCGCAGGCGCGCTACGACGTGGGCCGCGCGTCGCTGATCGACGTCCGGCAGGCGCAGGTCGCCCGGGGGCAAGCGCAGGTGGCTCTGCTGCGGGCGCGGACCGCCGTCCAGGTCGAGAAGCTACGCCTGTTCCAGGCGATCGGGGTCGCGGCGCCCCTAGACATCGCGAGCGTGCAGCTGAGCGACAGCTTCAGCGTGCAGACCCCGACGTGGCAGTTGGCCGAGCTGCTCACGCTCGCCGAGCAGCAGAACCCGCCCCTCAAGGCGCTGCGAGAGCGGGAGCGCGCGGCCAGCTGGGGGGTGCGTGCCGCGGCGACGAGCTATGGTCCGTCGCTGTCACTCACGGCCGGCTGGTCGGGGTTCACGCAGAAGCTGTCGGACCTCACGCCCTCGCTCGCCGGGATCGACGCGAACGCCGCCATCAACGACTCGACGTGCCGGTACGCGAACAGCTACTGGCTCAACTCGGGGTTGCCGCCGCTGTTCTGCGGGGTCTACGCCACCCAGGCCGCGACGCAGAAGCAGGCGCTCCGGACTCAAAACAGCGCCTACCCGTACCACTTCACGCCGCAGCCGTTCCAGGCCCGGCTCACCGTCAGCATCCCGCTGTGGGGCGACTTCCAGCAGCCGCTACAGGTATCGCAGGCCAAGGCGCAGCAGGCGGACCTCGAGGAATCGGTTCGGGCGCGCGGGCTCCAAGTGCAGACCGACGTCAATCAGGCGTTCTTGCAACTCGAGACCGCCTATCAGGCGATCGCAATCCAAGACACGAATCGCATCCGGGCGCGTGAGCAGCTGCAGCTCGCGACCGAGCGCTACCGCGTCGGCTCGGGCACGTTCTTCGAGCTGCTGGACGCCCAAGTGGCGGCGCTGCGCGCCGAGACTGACTACGTCAGCGCGGTATACGACTATCACAAGGCGCTGGCCGCGCTGGAAGCGGCGGTCGGCCGGCCGCTGCGGTAAGAGAGGAAGCGATGGCCATGTCCAAGCGGACCAAGGTATTGATGGGAGCGGGCGCCGCGGCGCTGCTCGTGGGCCTCGTCGTGATCAGTGCGGGGGCCCGGCGCGACCGCGGTCAGGAAGTCCGCTTCGAAGCGGTCGGCCGCCGCGACCTCGTAGCGGTGGTGACGGCGAGCGGCAAGATCCAGCCCAAGAAGAAGGTGGACATCAGCGCCGATATTACGGGCCGGATCACGAAGATCGCGGTGCGGGAGGGCGACTTCGTGCGGCCGGGGCAGCTGCTGCTCCAGATCGACCCCACCATCTATCAGGCGACCCTGCAGCAAGCGGAGGCCAACATGGCCTCGGCGCAGGCCTCGGCCGTGCAGGCCAAGGCGAACCAGGATCAGGCCGAGCGGGCCCTGCGGCGCACCCGGCAGCTGCACACCGAGAGTTCCAATCTCGTGCCCGAAGAGCAGCTCGAGCAGGCGCAGACGGCGTTTGACATCGCCGAGGCCAACCTCACCGCGGCGCGGCATCAGGTCGATCAAGGGCGGGCCGCGGTACAGTCCGCTCGCGACAACCTCCGCAAAACGACGCTCATCGCCCCGATGGCGGGTCGCGTCACCCGGCTCCCGGTCGAGGTCGGCGAGGTGGCCGTCCCGAGCACCTTCTCCAAGGACATCGGCCTCCTGATGACGATCTCCGACCTATCGGTGATCCAGGCGAAGGTGAAGGTCGACGAGACCGACGTGGTGCGGGTCCATCTCGGCGACTCGGTCGAGGTGTCGATCGACGCGTTCCCCGACGCCACGTTCACGGGCCACGTGACCAAGGTCTCCGACTCGAGCGTGCTCGGTGTGGCCCAGTCGGCGACCGGGCAGAACGACCGAGCCGTGGACTACGAAGTGGAGGTCACGCTGGACAAGCCACCGAGCGACATCCGGCCCGACCTTTCGGCGACGGCGCGCGTCGTGACCGCCACGCGCAAGGACGTGCTCTCGATCCCGATCATCGCGCTTACGGTGCGCGAGCACAAACCGGTCTCGACCGAGAACCGGCCGATCGACACCACCACCAGTCGCAAGAAGAAGGAAGCCGAGGGCGTGTTCCTCGTCAAAGCCGGCGTGGCGACGTTCCGGGCCGTGAAGGTCGGGATCGCGGGGGACGAATACTTCGAGGTGGTGGACGCGCTAACGCAAGGGGACACGATCGTGGCGGGTCCCTATCAGGCGATCCGCGATCTCAAGGACGGCGCGCGAGTGCGCGCGATGAAGCAGTCGGCCGACTCGACCAAGAAGAAGCCCGCGGCATGAGCGAGACGCAGCCGTTCCGGACCGGCGACACGCCGCTCCCCGAGATCATCATCCTCACGCACAAGTTGACGCGGGAGTACGACATGGGGGGCGAGGTGGTGCGCGCGCTGCAGGGCGTGAGCTTCCAGATCAAGAAGAACGAGTACGTGGCCGTGATGGGCCCCTCCGGCTCCGGCAAGTCCACGCTCATGAACCTGATCGGCTGCCTGGACACGCCCACCGCCGGCGAGTATTGGCTCAACGGCCAGAAGGTCTCCGACTTGGACGACGATGCGCTGGCGCGGATTCGCAACAAGGAGATCGGGTTCGTCTTCCAGACCTTCAACCTCCTGCCCCGCGCCACCGCGCTGCACAACGTGGAGCTGCCCCTGATCTACGCGGGGCGCGCCACCCGGGAGCGGCGCGCCCAGGCGGTCCGGGCGCTCGAGCGGGTGGGGCTCGGCGACCGGATGGCGCACCGCCCGAACGAGCTGTCAGGCGGCCAGCGTCAGCGGGTCGCCATCGCACGCGCGCTCGTGAACGAGCCCTCGATCCTGCTCGCCGATGAGCCCACCGGGAACCTCGACTCGGCCACGAGCGGCGAGATCATGCAGGTGTTCCGGGATCTGCACCGCCAAGGCCAGACGATCGTGATGGTGACCCACGAGCACGACATTGCCGCCCACGCCGCGCGCGTCGTGACCCTCAAGGACGGCGCGATCGCCACGGACCAGCTGCGGGCGGCCTAGATGCCGGTCTTCGAGGCCGTCCGGCTCGCCCTCCAGACGATCCGGGCGCAGAAGCTGAAGAGCGGCTTTTCTCTGCTCGGCGTGTTCATCGGTGTCGCGTCGCTCATCGGCGCGTGGTCGATCGTGAACGGCGTCAACCGCTACATGACCGAGAAGTTCGCCCAGACGCTCTTCGGGGTGAACACCTTCCAGCTGCGGCGCCGCCCGATGTTCACACCGAACGTGCCCGACTCGGTGTGGCGGGCGTGGGCACGACGCCCCCGCATTCGGTTCAGCGACGCGGAGGCCTTGAGCGCCGCCTTCACCGTGCCCGTCGTCACCGCCTGGCAGTCCAGTGAAAACACCACCGTATCCTACCGCGACAAGCAGGCCCGCGACATCGAGCTGACGACCGCCAGCGAGCGGTACTTCGACATCAAGAACCTGCGGCTCGCGATCGGGCGGGCGTTCACGGCGCAAGAGAACCGCTCCGGGGCCGCCGTGGCCGTGCTGGGCGACGCGGTGGCGCAGCGGTTGTTCGCGGATCGCTCGCCGCTCGACCGCGGGGTGCGGATCGGGGGCATCGCGTATCGCGTGATCGGCGTAGTGGAGAAGCAGGGGAGCATCCTTGGCTTCCCGCTCGACCGCTTCGTCGTCGTGCCGGCCCTGTCGCCCGCGCAGAATCTCGTGAATCCCCCCGGGATCCTTGACGCCTTCCTCGTGAAGGCGCACAGCGAGCCCGAGATGCACCTGGCGATGGACCAGGCCGAAGGGATCATGCGCGGCCGCCGCCATCTGCGGCCGCGGCAAGACGACAACTTCGCGCTCGACACGTCGGAAGGCGTGCAGCGGTTCTGGGCGGGTATCAGTCGGATCCTCGTCGTGGTCCTGCCCGGCGTCGTTGTGATCTCGCTGGTGATCGGTGGCATCGTAATCATGAACATCATGCTCATGTCGGTGGCGGAGCGGACGCGCGAGATCGGCCTGCGGAAGTCGCTGGGCGCGCGGCGCCGCGACGTGCTGCGGCAGTTTCTCGCCGAATCGGCGGCGATTGCGACCGTCGGCGCCGCGTTCGGTGTCGTCGCCGGCATCGGGCTCACCTTGCTCATCGCCGCGGCCTCGCCCCTCCCGGCCAGTCTGTCGCCCATGTCGATCCTGCTGGGCGTGGTGATGGGCGCGGGCGTCGGCGTGATCGCGGGCGTCTATCCCGCCAGCCGCGCGGCGCGGCTCGATCCCATCGCCGCCCTGCGCCAGGAGTAGCCGTGACCGCCCTGTTCGAAGGGGTCGGCATCGCCCTCGCGTCGCTCCGCGCCCACAAGATGCGCGCCGCGCTCACGATCCTGGGCGTCGCCATCGGGGTCACGGTCGTCATGGTTATCGGAGCACTGATCAGCGGGTTCAACAAGGGAATCTCCGACAAGCTCTCCTCGCTCGGCCCCAAGACGTTCTGGGTGGGGCGCTACTGGGGCGGTCAGGGCGACGTGGACCCGGAGGACCCGGATCCGTGGCGGCGGCGTCCTCCCATGACGATGGACGAAGCCGCCCGCCTGGGACGGCTGCCCTCTATCGCGTTCGTGGTCGTCGACGAAAGGACGTCGGCCGACGTCGACTTTGAGGGCCACCGCATGTCGGCCATCAACATCCGGGGCCGCAACGCCGATTGGCCGATGATCGAGGGCGGTACCATCCACCCCGGGCGCTCCTTCAGCCACGTCGACGACGCGGCCAACGGTCACGTTGCCGTGGTCAACACGAAGCTTGCGGAGAACCTCTTCGGCCAACGGGACCCGATCGGGCGGCGCATCAAGATCAGCGGCATGCCGTACGACGTGATCGGTGTGTACGACCCGCCCCCCCACCTGTTCGGCGGGGAGGAGCAGCCTCAGGCCATGATCCCGCACGGGACCTTCACTAAGGATCTGCAGTACTGGCGGGGCTGGATGGACATGTTCGTCGTTCCCCAGGACTCGGTGTCGCTCGAGCGCGCGATGGACGACGTCACTATGGCCCTGCGGACGATGCGCGGGCTCCGGCCGGGGCAGCGGAACAACTTCGACGCGGTCACGCAGGAAGTCTACGTGAAGGCCATCAACAGCTTTACCCTGGTGGCCCGGGTCCTGATGATCGCGCTCTCGATGGTTGGCCTGATGGTCGGGGGCATCGGGGTCGTCGCGATCATGATGATTTCGGTCACGGAGCGCACCCGGGAGATCGGCGTGCGCAAAGCCCTTGGCGCTACGCGGCGCGAGATCCTGTGGCAGTTCCTGGTCGAAGCGGCGACCCTGACGCTGGTGGGCGGGATCGTCGGCATGGTCGTGGGCTGGCTCGTGTCGCTGGTGCTGGCCCGCGCCACACCGGTTCCCGCCTACGTGCCGCTCGGCTCCGTCATCCTCGCCCTGGGCGCCGCCGCGGTCACCGGCCTGCTCTTCGGTATTTATCCTGCGAGCAAAGCGGCGCGACTCGATCCGGTAGAGGCATTGCGGTACGAATAGATGGCCTTCTTTGAGGCTGTCCGTCTCGCCCTGCAGACCATCCGGGCGCAGAAGCTCAAGAGCGCGTTTTCGATCATCGGTGTGTTCATCGGTGTGATGTTTCTCATCGCCGTGGTGTCGGTCGTTCAAGGGATGAACCGCTACATGACCGACAAGTTCGCCGGGACCATCCTCGGCGTGAATACGTTCCGGTTGCGGCAGTTCCCCGATGTCCAGCTGGGCAATGTGACCGATTCCACGTGGCGGATATGGCGCCGGCGGCCGCGGGTGACCTACGACGACGCGCAGGCGGTGGTGCGCGGCGTGACGATCCCGGTGCTCGCCGCGTGGGAGTCCAGCACCCGCACCGCTATCACGGCAGGGCACAAGCGGGCAAAGGACGTAGAGGTCACGGCCGCGACGGAGCGCTACTTCGACATCCGCTCGCTGGACCTCGAGCGAGGCCGCCCCTTCACGGAGCAGGAGGTGCAGGCCGGTGTGCCGGTGCTCGTGCTCGGCTACGAGTTAGCCGATAAGCTGTTCGAGGGCCAGGATCCAATCGGCCGCGAGGTGAAGATCTTTGAGCTCCCCTACCGGGTGATCGGCGTGGTCGAGAAGCAGGGCAACCTGTTCGGCCTGTCGCTCGACAAGTTCGCGGTGGCGCCGGCGAGCGCTCCGCTCAAGCACTACGTCAACCAGCCGCGGGTGGTGGACGCCGTGGCGATGAAGGCGCGCTCGCAGCTTGAGATGCGCGACGCGATGGCGCAGGCCGAGGCGATCATGCGCAACCGGCGCCACCTGCGGCCGCGTCAGCCCGACGATTTCACCCTCGAAACCGCGGACGAGGTGCTCGATTTCTGGGGGAAGATCAGCCGCGTGCTGTTCGTAGCGCTCCCGGGCCTCGTAGCCGTCTCGCTCGTGGTCGGAGGGATCGTCATCATGAACATCATGCTCATGGCGGTGGCCGAGCGGACCCGCGAGATCGGCATCCGCAAGTCGCTGGGCGCGCGGCGGCGTGACATCCTGCGACAGTTTCTCGTCGAGGCGACGCTGCTCGCCACCGTGGGAGCCACGGGGGGCGTCGCCCTGGGCATCGGACTGGCGGGAGCGGTGGCCGCGCTCACTCCGCTTCCCGCCGCGGTCGCGCCCTGGTCGATCCTGGTCGGCATCGTCCTGGGCGGCGGCGTCGGAGTCGTCGCCGGCGTGTACCCGGCGAGCCGCGCCGCGCGACTCGATCCGATCGCCGCCCTGCGGCACGAGACATGACCGGTCTGTTCGAAGGCGTCGGCATCGCGCTCGATTCGCTGCGCGGCAACAAGCGGCGGGCGGCGCTGACGATTCTCGGCGTTGCCATCGGCGTGACGGTCGTCATGGTGATGGCTGCGATGATCAGCGGGGTCAACCAGAGCGTCTCGAACGTGATCGAGTCCATCGCCCCGCGGACGTTCCTGGTGTGGCGCTTCTTTCAAGCAGGGGTCAACGTCTCGGACGGCTCTGACGAATCGAGCCCGTGGCGGCGGAACCCGGAGATCACGGACGTCGAGGCGGACCGGATCGCCCTGCTGCCCTCCGTGCGCTACGTCACCCGACGCGACGAAAGCTCCGCGACCGTGCAGTA
>Ga0137391_10005037_pt1 | contig 10134 bp, 8 predicted proteins | sample 15con2h24BmetaG_FD_101399 | JGI IMG/M metagenome (GOLD analysis project Ga0137391, IMG submission 101399) | Vadose zone soil microbial communities from Angelo Coast Range Reserve, California, USA - 15con2h2.4B metaG | ecosystem: Environmental > Terrestrial > Soil > Vadose zone > Saprolite...
AGGATTCATCGTAGAACCACAAGCCGCCGTGTTTCTGAAGGACCTCGCGTGTTGCCTCGATATAGCGGCGATCACTGTTTACGTCCGACAGACGGTCATCTTCAACTTGTGCGACATAGATCGCCGCATTCCATGCGGCGAGCAAAGTCGAGGTACCGATCGATGACGATATTTCCGACGGCAATGTGTGCATGTCATAGCGAAACAGCGAGCGCTGGTCGGCATAGGCATTAAAATTGAGATCACGGCCGGCCGTACCCAAGTCGTGCTTCACTTCCTTGAGCAGGTCGTGGCGGCTATGCACGAACGGATTATCGTTCGGCCAGACCTTTTCGATGATCTCCATGCCCGGGTCGTGCCCATAGGAATGGATCGCAATCATGCGGCCGCCGGGCCCGAGCGCGCGCGCGAGCGGCGCCAGCACACGTTTAGCCTTGAATTCGAGCGAAGCGCGCGCGCGATAGGGCTGCGACGCAATCACAAGATCATAGTCTGCAACGGTGCCGCCCGGTTTGGGGACGATCTGGTCGAGCAGGAAGCGGTGGTCGTTGCGGTAGATAACCAGAATGACAGGGCGCTCATATATCGGATTGCCGCTTTTCGCGCTCACCCGCGCTTTCCAGTTTTCAGCCAGGAATGGCTCCAGATCTGTGATCTGCTTTTCGAAGCTGTGCGCTGTGCTGCCCTCCATTGCTAGTTCTTTCCAGACCAGGCTGGTGGCCGCGCTCAGAGACTTTACTGCCAGCCAGGGCGCCTCGGCATAAGCAAGGTTGGTTAGCACCAACACGCTGGAAGGATGTTCGACGAAGCGGTCGGCCATCTTGTGAAGCGTGAGGCGGATATCTTCCAGGCTGATCTCCTTGCCGACGATATAAAATGGCGTGGTCGGAAAGCGGTCGTGCATCGATCGCATCACACGCGCCAGTACCGTGCCGTCGCCGACGCCGGCGTCGAACACACGCACCGCAGGCGGACGTGGATGAATGTTGGCGAGCTCGAGATTGACGCGCGATGCGATCTCCCATTTCTCCGAGCAGGTGTTCACGAACAGCAGATATTTCTGGCGGTTGTCGAAGAAACGAAAATTGCGCTGCGGGTCGTCAGTGGCGAGTCCCGATGCGACGGGTGGCGCAGGCGGTTTTACGACAGGCAGCACTCCGGGCGGAGTTGGCTCGAACAGCATGCGGCGGCGCGCCGGCGCGCCGTCGAAATTGCGCGCCATGAACGCGCGGATGCGCTCGAGTGTGTCCGTTGTGATGCGGCCACCATTGCGCAGGCGGTTCGCCAATTTGCCGTCGTTCACGGCGCGGCGGCCGAAGGTCGACTCGGCGAGCCCGCGCGCGCGGCAAAATTCGCTGATCTCCTGGAGGATTTGTTCGTTCATCGCGGCGTTCCCTGACCGGCTCTCGATGGCCGTTGTTTCAAAGCGAACCAAACTCCACCCGCCCCCGTCAACCACAAAAATCATGTTGGGAAAGATGGGCAAAGTGGGTGGGCGCCTGCCCACCACGTAATATGCTGAAATATAGCGATCCTCTAACAGGAATTGAACAAGCAGGCGTATTTATCCCCCGAGTGTGGGATACTGCCCCACTTATAAGGCCTGACGTTGGGCAGGATGGAGCCAGGGTGCCGCGGAAAATCCGGCCAAAGCCCTGTGAACCAGGTTCGGATCGTTCAGATGTCGAAGAAAATCGTTTCGTTTGCGCCCTGAACGCGGATGTCGAACCGGTAGACGGGCAGCTCGCCCCGCATCTCTTTGTGGGCAACGAGAGTCCCCCGCCGGTCGGCCGGGACCAACGTGAGGATGGGATCGCTACCGTTTGCCGCCTCGTCGGCGAAATAGAGGCGGGTATAGATTTGCCGCAACATGCCGCGCGAGAAGATGCAGAACACGACGTGTGGGGCCTGCGGTTTGCCATTTGGGCCCGGCACTGACCCCGGTTTGATCGTGTCGAAGCTGTAGACGCCATTCTTGTCGGTTGCCGAGCGGCCAAAGCCCATGAATTTTGTATTTGGCCGCGGCCGCGTGTCGCCCGGATGGGCATAGCGGCCCTGCGCGTCGGACTGCCATATCTCGATCATGGCGTCGTTGATCGGCATGCCGTCTCCGTCGAGGATTTGACCTTCAATGCGGATCTTGGTGCCCGAGGCATCCGGCGTCACCAAGTTAGCCCCGGCCGTTTCCTTCCAATTGTAAACGTCCTTGCCCTGTTCTGGCCGCCACTCACAGCGACTGTGCGGCGTCAGACCGTAGGCGAAGAACGGGCCGACGGTTTGTGAGGGAGTGATGTCCGACATGGCAAAATCCGTTTATTGCGCTTGAGCGATTCGGACTCTGAGGACACCGCCCCGCTCATTCCCGCGCAAGCGGGAACCCAAGGTCGTGATCTCATAGCCTGCGACGTTCCGCTCTGGATCCCCGCTTTCGCGAGGACGTGCGGAGGATTGGAGAATTCGAACTCTGCAGATCATGCGCTAGTGCTTGTCCGTATCTTGCGGGGTCTGTTCGCGTCCGCGCAGCACGATATCAAAGCGGAAGCAAAGCGCCCAATCGGGAATGGTGTTTTCCAAATCGAACTGCGAGACCATGCGTTGGCGCGCCGTCTCATCCGTCACCGAGTTAAAGATCGGATCGAACGGAAAGAGGCAGTCGCCGGGGAAATACATCTGCGTCACGAGGCGGGACAGGAATGAGTGGCCGAACACCGAGAAGTGGATGTGGTTCGGGCGCCACGCGTTGTGATGGTTGCCCCATGGATAGGCGCCAGGCTTCACCGTGATAAAGCGATAGTAGCCTTTCTTGTCGGAAATGGTGCGCCCGGCGCCGGTGAAATTCGGGTCGAGCGGCGCCGGATGCTGGTCGACATTGTGAACATAGCGGCCGCAAGCGTTCGCTTGCCAGATTTCCACCAGCGTATCCGGGACCGGGCGTTTGTCCTCATCGAGCACATGGCCATGCACAATGATCCGTTCGCCCAACGGCTCGCCTTTGTGCTGCTTGGTGAGATCGGCATCGCCTTCCTGCACTGCGTCGTGGCCGTAGACCGGCCCCGACAGCTCGGACAATGTATGCGGGACGACGATCAGCGGCTTCGACGGCGAACGCTTGACCGTGCTTCGGTAGCCGGGCGTGAGATGCTTGGGAAAGGCACTCAAGCTCTCTTTCGGGAAAACCAGCGTCATTCTCGTGTCCTTATGTCAGCGCTTCAGCTTATTCGTTCGATCGCAAGCGATACGCCTTGACCCACTCCCACACACATCGTGGCAAGACCAAGCTTGCCGCCGCTTTCCTCCAGGCCGTGAGCGGTCGTGAGCGCCAGGCGCGCGCCCGACATGCCAAGCGGGTGACCGAGCGCGATCGCGCCTCCATGCGGATTGACGTGTTCGGCATCGTCGGCAAGTCCCAGCTGCCGCAAGCATGCTAGCGATTGCGAGGCGAAGGCTTCGTTGATTTCGATCAAATCATAGCTTCCAATTTTATGCTGAAGGTGCGCCATCAGTTTTTGCGTCGCGGGCACCGGCCCAATGCCCATGATGCGCGGAGGCACAGCCGCCGAGGCCATGCCGAGAATGCGCGCGCGCGGCTTTAATCCGTGTGCTTTTACTGCCGCTTCCGACGCAACGATGATGGCGGCGGCTCCGTCATTGACGCCGGAGGCGTTACCCGCGGTCACCGTGCCGGGATTGCGGAACGGCGTTTTGAGCTTGGCCAGCTGCTCAAGCGTGGTGTCGGGACGGGGATGCTCGTCCTTGTCGACCTTGACCGGCCCAGCTTTGCCGCCCGGCACTTCGACCGCGACGATTTCTTTGGCGAAATAGCCCGAAGCAATTGCCTTTCCGGCGCGCTGCTGCGATCTGACGGCAAACGCGTCCTGGTCGGCACGTGTAATCTGGAAATCCTCCGCAACATTTTCGCCGGTTTCCGGCATCGAATCGACGCCGTATTGCTGTTTCATCAGCGGATTGATGAGACGCCAGCCAATGGTCGTGTCATAGATCTCAGCCGAGCGCGAGAAAGCCTCCTGTGCTTTACCTTGCACAAAGGGGGCGCGCGTCATCGATTCAACGCCACCAGCGATGGCAAATTCAATCTCGCCCGCGCGGATTGCACGCGCAGCGGTCCCGACAGCGTCCAGGCCCGAGGCGCACAACCGGTTTAATGTCACTCCCGGTACGCTGCTGGGAAGCCCCGCGAGCAGCAGCGCCATGCGCGCGACATTACGGTTGTCCTCGCCAGCCTGATTTGCGCATCCATAATAAACTTCGTCGAGCTTTTCCCAGTCGATCTTGGGATTGCGCGCAATCAGCGCCTTGATCGGCACCGCGGCGAGGTCGTCGGCACGGACCTTCGCAAGCGCGCCACCGTAGCGCCCGATCGGAGTGCGCACGGCATCGCAAAGAAAAACATCGCGCCCAGCCATCACGCAGCCTCCATTTGCGCGCGCTCGGTGCGCGCGTGAAGCTCGCGCAGGACGTCAAGCTCGCGCTGCGTCGGCGGTGCTGTTTCGCCGACATTGGCCGCAAACTTGACCCGCCAGCCAGCGTTTTCCTGAATCTGCTCGCGCGTCACGCCAGGATGAATGGAAACGACAGTCATTTCCTTCGTCTCGGGATCGGGCTCGAACAGGGCCAAATCGGTGATGAGTTTGGTGGGACCCTTCGTCTTCACCCCAAGCTTTGTGCGACTGTCGCCACCGGAAACGTGACCGATCGACGTCACGAAATCGAGCCTGTCGACGAAACTGCGTTTGCCCTGCGCCATGATAATGAAAATTTCGCCGCAAGACGTTGCAATCTCGGGTGCGCCGCCGCCGCCAGGCAACCGTACCTTTGGTTTATCGTAAGGACCGACAACGGTTGTGTTGAGATTGGCGAATTTATCGATCTGTGCGCCACCGAGAAATCCGACCTTGATGCGGCCGCCTTGCAGCCAATAGCGAAACATTTCCGGCACCGACACCGTCGTCAAGGCGGTCTCGCACAATTCGCCGTCGCCAATCGACAGCGGCAATATATTCGGTTTTGTGGCGAGCGTGCCCGACTCATAGATCAATGTGATGTTTGGCGCATGGGTGAGCCGCGCGAGATTGCATGCGGCCGATGGTTGGCCAATGCCGACGAAACAGACATCGTCATCTTTCAACGCGCGCGCCGCCGCGATGGTCATCATTTCATTCGGCTTGTAGTCGGCCATTCGATTTACTCCGCCGCCACACGATGCTGGCGTACATATTGAGCGAAAGCGTCCGGTCCTTTCGCCAGCACGTTCTCTTTCATCCAGACATGGAAAGAATCGCGCTCACGCGAAATTGCATCCCATTCCTTATAGAAGCCATTGTTGCGCGGGTAGTAACCCTGCGCGTAGGACGGATAGGCACCGCCCGGAACTTCAACGACGTAGCCGACGGTCCAGTGCGGCAACACCACCGCATTGAGGCTACGCTCGGGCAGCTCGTCGACAATCTCCTCGACTGTCACCACCGACCGCTTGGAAGCGAGCACGGCCTCTTTTTGCACACCAAGCACGCCTTCGATCATCACATTGCCGGCTTTGTCGGCGCGCTGGGCATGGATCACCGCGACGTCGGGGCGGTGCGCCGGAATTGCAGCCAGCTCCTCGCCGGTGAAGGGGCACTTCACGCGTTTAATATTTGAATTCACCTTCGGCAGGTCACCGCCGATGTAGCCGCGGAATATCGCGCAGGGCAGACCGGCGGCGCCGGCTTCATATGCATTGGCCATGGCGGCATGGGAATGCTCTTCCAGCTCGAGTTTGTGTGGCCAACCGTTCTCGATAGCGTCTCTTAAGCGATGCAACGACCCGACCCCGGGGTTGCCGCCCCACGAAAAAACCAGTTTGCTTACGCAGCCCATTCCGATGAGCTGATCGTAAATAAGGTCCGGCGTCATGCGGATGAGCGTGAGCCCTTTGCGGCCCTGGCGGATAATCTCGTGACCGGCGGCGTGGGGAATTAAGTGAGTGAAGCCCTCGAGCGCGACGGTGTCGCCGTCCCGGACGGCGGATTTAATAGCTTCCGTGAGGGACGTGATCTGCGCCATACGAACTATTGTCCAAAAATGCCTTTGCGATCCCGTATTTACGGCTGGTGCCAAGCAGGGTCAAATACAGATATTGGAGCGAGAGCTCTGGGCGAGCGCACATAGGAGACCACAGTGGCTGCGACTCCGGCGATCGGCGCCAGTGACGTTCTCCTGGTCGTCGACATCCAGAACGATTTTTGCACGGGCGGAAGCCTTGCGGTGCCGAAAGGCGACGAGGTGGTGTCGCTCGTCAATCGTCTCTCGCGGCGATTTTCGCACGTGGTACTGACGCAGGATTGGCATCCGCCCGGTCACACGTCGTTTGCCTCCACACATCCGGGCAAGCAGCCGTTCGACGTCATTTCGCTGCCCTATGGATCGCAAGTGCTGTGGCCGGACCACTGCGTTCAGGGTGGCGCGGGCGCCGCATTTCACAAGGACCTGCAAATCCCGCACGCCGAACTCATCTTGCGGAAGGGCTACCAACACGCCATCGATTCCTATTCCGCCTTTTACGAGAACGACCACAAAACCGCGACCGGACTGGGCGGCTACCTGCGCGAACGCGGACTGAAGCACATCGTGCTCGCGGGGCTGGCGTTTGATTTCTGCGTGCGCTACTCCGCAGAGGATGCATGTCGCGAGGGCTTCGAGGTGACCGTCGTCGAGGATGCCTGCCGGGGCATTGACATCAATGGCTCTGTGAACCAAACCCGCGAGAGTTTCGCGCGCTCGGGGATAAAGGTCGTGACCGCCGGCGCGATTCTGTCCACATGATGAATCGTTCGCAAAATAGTTCTGCTTTCAATTTACCGCCTTCGCTCAGGGCCGAGCAGCACGACAAGGTGGCGGTCCTGCGGCTCAACCGCCCGCACAAACGCAATGCACTCGATGACGAGACGATCATTGGCATCGAGCAATTCTTTACCTCGCTTCCGGACGGCATCGGCGCCGTGTTGCTTGCAGGCGAGGGCGAGCATTTCTCCGCCGGTCTGGATTTGTCCGAACTCAAGGAGCGCGATGTGACAGAGGGCATCGCTCACTCCGGCCTATGGCACCGTGCTTTCGAGAAGATTCAGTTTGGCAAGGTGCCGGTGGTCGCGGTGCTCCACGGTGCAGTGGTCGGGGGCGGACTGGAGCTTGCGGCGGCGGCACATGTGCGCGTTGCCGAACGGTCGGCCTATTACGCGCTGCCCGAGGGCAGCCGAGGCATTTATGTCGGTGGTGGTGGCTCGGTGCGGCTGCCTCGGCTGATCGGCGTTGCGCGTATGATGGATATGATGCTCACGGGGCGCACGTATTCGGCGGAAGAAGGCCAGGACATCGGGCTGACGACGTATCTCGTCGAAGCGGGCAACGGCTTCGCCAAAGGGCTCGAGCTGGCCCAACGCATTGCGGGAAATACGCCGCTCACAAATTTCGCAGTCATGCACGCATTGCCGCGCATCGCCGAAATGGGTCCGGCCAGCGGCTACGCGGTCGAAGCCTTAATGTCTGCGATCGCGCAGGCCGATCCCGATGCAAAGGAGCGCTTGAAAGATTTTCTCGAGAAACGCGCGCCGAAAGTGACGCGCAGTTAACCCATGACCAGCGTCGTCAGAGAAACTGAAAGTCACACGGCTGCACCGCTGCGGGTCGTGCGACTCGGTAAATTCGATCCTGTGCTTGAACAGCGCGGCGGAGGCATCATCCATATCCGCGCAACACAAGAGCTCGGGCGTTACTACGACAAACTCAGTCAACCGCTCGAACATTGGGCAAAGGTTGCGCCAGACCGGATATTCCTCGCGCAGCGCGATTTGCAAGGCCAGTGGCGCAAGTTGACCTACGCGGAAGTTCTTTCCGACGTCAAACGAATCGGCGGAGCGCTGCTGCGGCGCGGATTGTCGGCGGAACGTCCGCTCGTAATCCTTTCCGGCAATGACATCGAACATGCATTGCTCGCTCTGGCAGCGATGTATGTCGGTATTCCCTATGCCCCGATCTCGCCGGCCTACTCGCTGATGTCGACCGATTTTGGAAAGTTGCGCGCGATCATTGAGCTCCTTACGCCCGGTCTGGTGTTTGCCAATGATGGCGGCCCATTTGCACGGGCGCTCTATGAAACCGTGCCGGATGAGATCGAACTGGTGGTTGCGCGAAACCAGCTCGGCGACCGCAAGACGATAATGTTTTCAGAGCTTAAAGGCGCCGAGGATGCAACGGGCGTTGCCGACGCACACACGCGCGTCGTGCCCGACAGCATAGCCAAATTCCTGTTTACCTCGGGATCGACCGGAAACCCCAAGGCCGTGATCAATACGCATCGCATGCTGTGCTCAAACCAGGCGATGCTCGCATCCGGCTTCGCCTTCGTCGCCGACGAACCGCCGGTGGTGGTCGATTGGCTGCCGTGGAGCCACACGTTTGGCAGCAATCACAATTTCAATATGGTGCTGGCCAACGGCGGCTCGCTCTATATTGACGACGGCAATCCGACGCCAGCGGGCGTACCGAAAACCGCGAAAAACCTGCGCGAGATTGCGCCAACGATCTATTTCAATGTCCCAAAGGGTTATGAAGCGCTGATTCCATATTTCCGCGCCGACGATACGTTACGCCGCAACTTCTTCAGCCGGCTGAAAGTGCTGTTCTATGCCGGCGCAGGATTGAATCAGACGACGTGGGACGAGCTCACGCAGCTCGCAGTCGAGACCACAGGCGAGCGCATTATCTTCTTGTCTTCGCTCGGCTCGACCGAAACTGCGCCGCTGGCGCTCGCCTGCTCATGGGATTTCGATCGTCCAGGCAATATCGGACTTCCGGCACCGGGCGTCGAACTCAAGCTGGTCCCAAATGAAGGAAAGCTGGAAGCGCGGCTGCGCGGACCGCACATCACGCCGGGTTACTGGCGGCAAGAGCATTTGACCCGCGACGCATTTGACGAAGAAGGCTTCTACAAGATTGGCGATGCGCTGAAATTCGTCGACCCGAACGACCCAAGCAAAGGTCTTTTGTTCGATGGGCGTATCGCCGAGGATTTCAAGCTCTCCACCGGGACATGGGTCAGCGTCGGCCCGCTGCGCGCGCGCCTGATAGATCACTTTGCGCCGTATGTTCGCGACGTGGTGTTTGCCGGCGCCGACCGCGACGACATCGCAGTCTTGGTATTCCCGGACATCGAGGCTTGCCGCAAACTCGCCAATCTCGCCGCCGACGCATTGCCTGCAGCGATTGTGGCGTCACCTCCGGTATGTGCAAAATTCGCTGACCTGCTTGCAAAACTCGCCGCTATCAGCCCCGGCTCGTCGACGCGCATCGAACGCGCCATTCTGATGGCCGATCTTCCTTCCATGGACAAAGGCGAGGCGACGGACAAGGGCTCGATCAACCAGCGTGCGGTGTTGAAGAACCGCGCCGCGTTCGTAGACGAACTCTACGCGGTGCCTTTATCCTCTCGCGTGATTTCGGCGGAAGGAGACTGTTGATGGACATCAAGGGACAGGCCGCGATCGTCACCGGCGGCGCATCGGGTTTGGGTGCCGCCACGGCACGCACATTGGCCGCTGCCGGCGCTAAAGTCGCGATCGTCGACGTCAACGAGAAGGCGGCTAACGAGATCGCAGGCGAGCTCAAAGGCGTCGCGGCTATCGGCGATGTCGCCGACAGCGCCAGCGGCGAAGCGGCAGTGAAGAAGGCCGCCGCCGCGCATGGTCCGGCGCGCATCCTGGTCAATTGCGCGGGCGTTGGCCCCGCAAAGCGCATCGTGGGGCGCGACGGACCAATGCCGCTTGCCGACTATGAGCGCGTCATTCGTATCAATCTGATTGGCACCTTCAACATGATGCGGCTGGTCGCCAACGCCATGCAGGCGGCGGAGCCACTCGCCGGCGGCGAGCGCGGTGTGATTATTTCGACCGCTTCCGTCGCCGCCTTTGAGGGCCAGATCGGACAGGCGGCCTATTCGTCATCCAAAGGCGGCGTCGCCGCACTCACGTTGCCCGCCGCACGCGAGTTTTCCCAGTTCGGTATTCGTGTGCTGGCAATTGCGCCCGGCATTTTTGGCACGCCGATGCTCCGTGCATTGCCGCAGGAAGCACAGGATTCCCT
>Ga0137391_10005038_pt1 | contig 10133 bp, 5 predicted proteins | sample 15con2h24BmetaG_FD_101399 | JGI IMG/M metagenome (GOLD analysis project Ga0137391, IMG submission 101399) | Vadose zone soil microbial communities from Angelo Coast Range Reserve, California, USA - 15con2h2.4B metaG | ecosystem: Environmental > Terrestrial > Soil > Vadose zone > Saprolite...
TCAGAATTCTTCAGCGGGACAGGCTTTCCAGCCTGTCATCTGCTCTTGTCCATTTCCGGAAAAAGACAGGCTGGAGCGCCTAACGATTCGTGAATGGGACCGGCCCACAGCCCTGGCGAACGAGCGACGGCTGATTGCAATCGCGCGTCACTCTTCTCCTTCTTTTCGAGCGGAGGCTGCCGGAACCGGACACAAACCCACGCAATATAAGCAGATATGGGCCGGCAGGGGCCTACGAAGCTACCCGACGAGGGCTGGCCCCGACCTCTCCTCGATGCTGCAACAACGGATAAGCAAATATCTGCTTATTAGCGGGAAGGGCCAGCGAAAAATAAGAGCTAATAGCTGCCGCCCAAAAGAGAAATAGGCAGAGGTAACAGAGCGTTAATTCATTCCGCTAGGCGTGGTAGTTGACAGCCAGTAGGCGACTGCTGCACTCTATAGAACCAAAACGATGGAAAGGTGCGCAATCCTCCCTTATCCGGTGCCATTTCCACCGTATTTCGCCAGTGGAGGGATTTTCGATGAAACGACTCGCTATGAGTCTCGCGCTCGCGGTTTTCGTCGGCGTCGCAATGACCGCGCGGGCGGCGGACGAAACTGAATTCAACTTCCTAACCATCAACTTCCCGGGTGACACCTTCACCCAATTGCTTGGCATCAACAAGGGCAGCATAATCGCCGGCTATCACGGTGCGGCTGTCAACAAGGGATTCGTGCTCACTAAGCTGAGCGTCTTTACCTCCGAGAACTTTCCGGGATCGGCGCAGACACAAGTCATCGGGATCAACAATTTGAACCAGACCGACGGATTTTATATCGACACTGTCGGAATCAACCATGGCTTCCTGGACAAGAGTGGTACTTTCACTACTGTCGATTTTCCAGGCACCACCTTCAACCAACTTCTGGGCTTGAATGACATCAGGCAGGAGGCCGGTTACTTCGCGGACCCGAAAGGCAACGACCACGCCTACATATACAACGAGATAGGGAAGACGTTCCTCCTGATCGTGATTCCCGGTGCCGTCAGCAGCCAAGCCACGGGTATTAACAACCTCTCGCAAGTTAGCGGCTTCTATATTGATGGCAAGGGGGTGAATCACGGATTTCTGCTGCACGCCGGGAGTTTGCGAACACTAGATTTTCCAGGGGGTACGTTCACGCAGGCCCTGGGCTTAAACAATAATGGTCAAGTGGTCGGCGTCTATCTGGACGCAAAGGGCCTTAGCCACGGCTTCGTGTTCAACCCCACTGTCTATGATGAGGTCTTCGATTCGATCGATGATCCGGCTGGGGTGGGTACCACGGTTATCAATGGCATCAACGACCTTGGGCGCGTAGTTGGGTTTTTCGTTGATAACGAGGGCAATACCGACGGATTCGTGGGTACCCCGTTCAATTGAAACACCAACGGGCGCATGGTGGTTCCGGTAACTCGGATTTTAGCAAGATGCCCCACCATGTGCCCGAAGGGCTTTTCGTCAAGCATGCGATGCGTCCGCCCGTGGCGCGCCGCTCAATTCCTCGGCGAAATTGATGCGGTGCGCCGCGCCACCCGATAGTTTAGGGAATCGTCGTTAGCATTCGGCGAGCACCCTCGCTTCATTCTGGCAGCGCCCTTTGAAGATACGGTTCTTCAGCATCACTGTTGACGCCACAGCGAGCAACGGGCGTGGCGAATCGTGCCCACCCGACCGCGCGGAAGATCGCGCAGCGGATCGGACTTCTTCTCGTGGGACAGGCTTTCCAGCCTGAGTAGCTATCAGCGGTCAGCGCTCAGCCATCAGCCAGACTGGCTGATAGCTGACGACTAATAGCTGACCGCTACTGATGTTGGAAAGCCTAGTCCCACTCACAGATCTGTCGGCGCTCGCACCGCTGTCGTCCTGCAGACACTTCACTAGCAGGGTGCGGAAAAACCTATTTCTTTATGAAAAATCTTTCCGAACCCTGCGATAAAGCTGACTTCCTTCCTTTTTTGATTCGCACCTCGCGGACTCGTTAGCTCGCTCCGCCTTTCGGCTCCGCTAGTGTTTGGTTCTCCCCCTGTGGGGGAGATTACAGAGAGGGAAAGCAGGCTGCGGAAGACCTTTTTCCGCAGCCTGCTAGGCCTAGGAGCCCCTATCACCTCGACGCTTCTTCCGCCGGCCCTTGCGATCGAGCGAGGGCTTATGGTGCAATCGCGCGTCGCTCCGAATTGCGGCGATCGGCAAAGACCGTTCGCATGCTGGTGGAATTGGGGAGATTACAAATGGCTGAGAACTTTCGCAGCAGGCTTATCACGGAAGGTGTTCAACGCTCGCCGAACCGCTCGATGCTACGGGCGGTGGGCTTTAAAGACGAAGATTTCAAAAAGGCCATCGTCGGCATTGCCAACGCCTACAGCACCATTACGCCTTGTAATCTCGGCCTTAACCTGCTGGCCCAACGCGCCGAACGCGCGCTCGCGGCCGCCGGCGCGATGCCCCAGGTGTTCGGCACGATTACCGTCAGTGATGGCATCTCGATGGGCACCGAGGGGATGAAGTATTCCCTGGTCTCGCGCGAGGTAATCGCGGACTCAATTGAAACTGCCTGTAATGCCCAGGCAATGGACGGCGTAGTGGCCATAGGCGGCTGCGACAAGAACATGCCCGGTGCGATGATCGCGCTGGCGCGCATGAATATTCCATCGATCTTTGTTTACGGCGGCACGATAAAGCCCGGCCATTACAACGGCCGCGACCTGACGATTGTTAGCGCCTTCGAAGCGGTTGGACAGTACAGCGCCCACAAGATCGATGAGAAAGAGCTGATGGAAGTCGAGCGCCGCGCCTGTCCGGGTGCTGGTTCGTGTGGTGGAATGTATACCGCCAACACGATGTCATCTGCGATCGAAGCAATCGGGATGAGCCTGCCGTACTCATCAACCATGGCGGCCGAAGACGAGGAAAAGGCGAGCAGCGCCGCCGCTTCGAGCGACGCAGTAGTTGGCGCAATTCACCAACAACTGCTGCCACGCACGATCATGACCCGTCAGGCATTCGAAAACGCAATCGCGGTCGTGATGGCGGTCGGTGGCTCAACTAACGCAGTCCTGCATCTGCTCGCGATGGCGCATGCAGCGGAGGTTCCGCTGACGATTGACGATTTCGAGACGATTCGCCAGCGTGTGCCGGTGCTGTGCGATCTCAAGCCGTCGGGACCGTATGTCGCCACCGATCTTCATCGCGCCGGCGCTATCCCGCAAGTGATGAAGATGCTGCTCAACCACGGCCTGCTGCATGGCGACGCGATTACCATCACCGGCAAAACGGTAGCTGAAAATTTGGCTGAAGTGCCCGACGCGCCCTCAGCGAATCAGGACGTAATCCATCAATGGGACAAGCCGGTATATCCGCAAGGTCACTTGGCAATACTCAAGGGTAATCTTGCGCCGGAAGGCTGCGTCGCCAAGATTACCGGAATCGCCCACCATCAAATCACCGGCCCCGCACGCGTTTTCGAGCGTGAGGAAGACTGCCTGGCGGCAATCCTGGCCGGGAAAATCAACCAAGGCGAGGTGCTCGTGATTCGTTACGAGGGGCCAAAAGGCGGACCCGGAATGCGCGAGATGCTGTCGCCGACCTCGGCGATAATCGGTGCCGGTTTGGGTGATTCGGTAGGCTTGATTACCGATGGGCGCTTCTCGGGAGGCACCTACGGCCTGGTGGTTGGCCACGTGGCCCCCGAGGCCCAGGTCGGCGGGCTTATTGCCCTGGTCCGCGAAGGCGATTCGATCACCATCGACGCCGACCGGAGAGTCTTGCATCTGAGTGTCGCTGCCGAGGAAATCACGAGGCGGCGTGCCGCCTGGACTCCGCCGCCCGCGCGCTATACGCGGGGCGTCCTCGCAAAATATGCGGCGCAGGTGTCGAGCAGCAGTGTTGGTGCGGTCACCGACTAGCTGCTCGAAAAAAGCAACCGCATTGCGCCAGAGAGAGTGGCCCCACGGGGCCGTTCTCTCGGGCCGGCGCAATCCTAAGCCTGCCGGGCAGTATGCAAGTTCAATGGAGCTGCCGCGGCACTCGTAGCAGGCGCTGCTGACGCCGGACCAGCAAGTAAGCCACGCGTAGCAGCGACTGAGCGTCCTCGGGTAGCGCCAAATATTCAGTGGCGGTGGTGGGACGCAGTGCCAGCCCTTGGGCTGATTGCGTCAGAACGAGAATTTCGGCACATCCCCGGCAGATGCTCACATCCTGCACGCCCGGGTCCCGTCGGCCAGCGATCTTACCCCCATCCGACAACTGCGTTCCGCAGGTCGGGCAATTGGTCTCCCCCACGCTAAACCTCCCAGTTGCTCGCACCTGAATGCCGGACATCCGGCACTTCCATGTCGAGGTCACCTCCGACTTCTGGTCAACCGATTCAACGCTGCCTTCCCCATCCGCTAACATCGAGTTCGCATCGCATCAGCGGCACTTCAAGCACACCTCGAGCGAACGATTCCGTAAAATGCGCGCACAAACAAAATCCGCAAATGAGCCCTCATAAGCGCGCCGGGGACGTTCACAACATCCCGTTCAGAAAACCCTCGCTGCAGGGAATGGCTTTTTGAACCCACCTTTTTCGTTGTCGATCACGCACACCAAACGGGCGTGATTTTGAAAAATTCAGGGGGGAGACAGCCGGCCTGCCCGCCGGCTCAGCAAAGTGGCGTTCAGCCGCCGCTTACGATGCAGCGTCCGCTGCCAGGCAGTCCCCCCCGGGAATTAAACTCGACAAGTATCACCAGAAGCGCAAACGCGAAGCAAGTGTAAAACTGAACAGGGCGTAAGATCCTTAAGGACCCAAGGCGGTTGCGCCCTCGGGCGTCCGCAGGCAGCGGACGAAAGCGCAACCATCTGGTGTGCCGACAGCGCGAAGCGAGGCCGCAGCCCTGAGCGGAGTCGAAAGGAAGCGAGTCTGCTAGTTGCGCATAGGACTGATATAAGTAGCAGAGGAGCAAAGGCTCCAATCCTGACCGGGTTTGTAAGGGCGTGAGCCAATGCCGTGCGTAAGGCACAAGCGCGAGAATTCTTGACTGGAGATTATTGATCGTGCGTTCGGACGAAAATTTCTTCAATTTGTATAATCATGATTTCATTCGGGTGGCGGTGGGCGTTCCCCCCGTTCGTGTCGCCGACCCGGAATTTAACTCCCAACAGACAATCGAACTGATGCGAGCGGCCGCAGGCCGCGGTGCGGTGCTGGTGCTGTTCCCCGAGCTTGGCCTCTCCGCTTATAGTTGTGACGACCTGTTCCATCAACGTGCGGTCCTGGAGGCATGCCGCGATGGCATCGCGAGAATTGTGGAGGCCTCGCGTGACCTGCCGCTGGTGGCGGTAGTGGGCTGTCCGCTGGCGTTCGACCATCTACTTTACAATTGTGCAATCATTATCCAGCGCGGACGGATACTGGGGGTAGTGCCGAAGATTTACCTGCCCAATTATCGCGAGTTCTATGAAGCTCGCCAATTCAATTCCGGTGAAACCGCACTTCACGACACGGTCGAGCTTTGCGGCCAGCGTGAAATCCCCTTTGGCTCGCGGAACCTTTTCGCCTGCCGCGGCCAGCCGCTGTTCACTTTTCATGTAGAGATCTGCGAGGACCTCTGGGTGCCAATACCGCCGTCAACCGATGCCGCGCTAGCCGGCGCGACAGTACTGCTGAGTCTGTCAGCCTCCAACGTTACGGTGAGCAAAGCCGGCTACCGCCGGCAATTGGTGTCCAGTCAATCGGCCCGTTGTCTGGCAGCTTATCTTTACTCCGCCGCCGGCGCCGGGGAATCGACTACTGACCTGGCCTGGGACGGTCATGCACTCATCGCCGAAAACGGAAATCTGGTCGTAGAGTCCGAGCGGTTTAAAGATCCGCCCCAGCTAATCTGCTCGGAAATTGACCTCGAACGGCTTTCTCAGGAGCGTATGCGGCAGACCAGCTTCGGCCAGGCGGTCCGGCGCGAGGCGGCCCGTGCACGCGAGTTCCGCACGGTGCGTTTCGAGCTTGCCCTGCCCCAGCGCGAGCGGCTTCTCCTGGAGCGGCGCTATGAACGTTTCCCTTATGTTCCGGCCGATCCGCTCGGCCGCGAAGAACGATGCGCCGAAGTTTATGAAATCCAGGTGCAGGGGCTGCTGACGCGCCTTCGCGCAACTGGTTTGCGCCATGTCGTCATCGGCATCTCCGGCGGCATCGATTCGACTCATGCACTGCTGGTATGCGCTCAAGCCATGGACCGGCTCGGCTGTCCGCGCAAGAATGTTATCGCTTACACAATGCCTGGGTTCGCCACCAGCACGCGGACGCTCGAGCAAGCGCGGCGGCTGATGAGCAATATCGGTTGCGACCCGCATGAGCTCGATATCCGGCCAGCGGCGCACCAGATGCTGGCGAATATCGGTCATCCGTATAGCAACGGAAGCGACACTTTTGACGTGACGTTCGAGAACGTACAGGCAGGCGAACGCACCAGCCATCTGTTCCGGCTCGCCAATTTGCATGAGGCGCTGGTGGTCGGCACCGGCGACCTGAGCGAATTGGCGCTGGGTTGGTGTACCTATGGCGTGGGTGACCACATGTCGCATTACGCGGTGAATGCGAGTGTGCCCAAGACTCTGATCCAGCACGTAATCCGATGGGTCGCGGAGACTGAGCGCTTCGGCGCCGAAACCAGCACCACGTTACGCGATATTCTCGCGACCGAGATCAGCCCTGAACTGGTGCCCGGCAAGGCCGGCGCAATTCAGGCAACCGAGGCGCTCATCGGGCCCTACGAATTGCAGGATTTCAACCTCTATTACACGGTCCGCTTCGGGTTTACCCCAAGCAAAATCGCTTTCCTGGCCTATTGTGCCTGGCATGATCGTTCGCTCGAGCCATGGCCCGATATCCCCGAGGACAAACGTCACGAATACGATCTTGCCGAAATCAAGACTCATCTGCGTACTTTCTTGTTTCGGTTCTTCAAGCTGAGCCAGTTCAAACGAAGCTGCATTCCGAATGCGCCTAAAGTCGGCTCAGGCGGGTCGCTGTCTCCTCGCGGCGACTATCGCGCTCCCAGCGACAGTGAGGCGACGGCATGGCTCGCCGAACTTGAACTAGTACCCGACATAGATGGCGAGCAGTTATCTGTGAGGTAATTGCGCCGTGCAAAATTTGCCCGATGCAATCGGTTCATGTGGAAAAAGTTCAATCCCGGCCAACCAGTCAGCACCGCCCGCAACCAGATGGGCATGCTCCCAGCAAGTCAGCTGATAATTGCATTAGCCGCAAAACGTCACAGAAGATTCTCTGCGGCAAAGGCGGCTTCTGAACACCTAAGCGAAAATTGCGATCCGATAGAATCAAGGTCTCTTCTCGATCAGCGTTCGGTTGCAAAGCCAACTGTGAGGACTCACTAACTATCGTCCGAGCCACTTCGATTGCGATCCGATATATTCCCCATGCGATTGCCGCGTCCGGCATATCGATTGCACCTGCACTATCTTAACCGGAATCAGATAATGGTCACGCGACTGGCGACCGAAGCCGCACACAAGCTGCCGGAGATGGAGCAGGGCGAGGCTGAACTGGGACGACGAGGAAGCCGGCGCGGAGCACGATTATTGATTCGGACCGACAGCTCTGCGCGTAAACTGGGGAGTCCAAGACACTTTATCGCTCCGCCATTGTTGACGGCCTGGCCTGAGGAGCGTCAAGCGATGAAATAGGAGGAGAGCCAAGAGAGCGGCTCATCATCTAGCGCGCGGCTCAATCATCTCCCCGGTCAGCCGTAAAGAAGCTTAGCCGGCCAACGACGCCCGGTTCCGCGGTCGTCGCGCAATTCGCTACAATCGGATGGCCGGGTTCCCTCGGCCTGTTATCAGGGAATCTGGGCCGACGTGGCAACCGACCAACTGACAGAGAGTTCTGCGGACGCCGGCGACGGGCGGTTCGAGGCGGGCCGTGCGACCCGGCCGTTGCTTGGTATAATCCTCGCCACCGCAGTGCTCTACTATGCCCGCGACATCCTGCTGCCAACTTCGTTTGCTGCGATTCTCGCCGTCGTCTTTAGTCCCGTAGTGCGCCGCCTGGAGCCTTGGGCAGGACGCGCGCTGAGTAGTGCTATCGTCGTAATCACGGGGATGCTGGCTATCGCTGGCATTTTTTATTTCCTGACGGTCGAACTCACTTCGGTCGCGGTCGAGGTTTCATCGTATTCGTCCAATATCGCAACCAAGCTATCGCATCTCGAAAGGAGCACGCCGGCTTGGTTGCGCGACGTTGAGAGCGCCTTTCAGAACATTCAAAAGGAGCTGGAGCGAAATCAAACGAATCGGCAAGCGGCGCCGTCGCGTACGGTCCAAACCACCGAGGCCTGGTCACCGTTGAATGAATTTGCCAAATCGGCCGGGTCATTAATTTCCGGTATCGCCGAGGCGGCACTCACCATCGTGTTGCTGTTCTTTCTGCTCTACAGCCGGGTGGATTTGCGCGATCGCTTTGTCCGCCTGTCCGCGCGTGCTGGAATACCCGTTGCCGCGCAGGCTATCGATGCCGCCGGCAACACCGTCAGCCGCTACCTCTTTCTGTTCTCAGTGGTGAATCTTTCCTTCGGGATCATCAGCGGCATGATTCTTTGGGCATTGGGCATGCCCAATCCCGAATTATGGGGCACGCTGGGATTCGTCTTACGCTTCATCCCGTACGTGGGCGCCACGGTATCGGCACTGATGCCAACCTTGGTAGCTTTCGCGGTGTTCCCCGGCTGGACCAAAGCCATCGAAGTGGTGGCGACGTTTGTGGGGCTCGATCAGATTGCGGCGCAATTCGTCGAACCGTTTTTCATTGGCGGCGGAGTCGGCGTATCACCCGTGGCGCTGCTGTTTTCGGCCGCATATTGGACTTGGCTCTGGGGTCCGGCCGGTCTTGTGATCGCGACGCCACTGACCGCGTGTATCAAAGTTGTCGGTGATTACATTCCCTCACTCGATTTTTTTTCGCTGTTGCTCGGCGCGGACGTCGCTCTGGAAGACTGTCACGATTATTATCGCAAACTGCTCGAACTCGATCGCCAGGGCGCGCAGGCTCTTGCCATCCGCTACTGTGACGAGCACGGCCTGGAGGCGACTTTCAGGGAGATTTTTGCACGCGCGCTGCAGCTCGCAGGGCAGGAATTCGAGGACGGCCATTTGAGTTCGGCAAACGAGCAATTCATTATTGACACCACGCGCGAATCGATTGCCGACCTCGGCAGCCGCTTCAGCAAACCGCGGCTGCCGGCACCATTCCGTGTGCTGGGCGTCTGCGCGCCCGGTGAGTCCCACAGTCTCGGACTGATGATTGTGCTGGAGTTGCTGCGCCTGGACGGAATTGCCGCGAGCTTTGCTGGCGAGAACAAACCACTCGCAGAGATCCGCGACTTCGTCGATCGCTACACGCCAGACCTGGTCTGCCTGACTTGCACCCTGCTGTCGAATCTACCTGCGGCTGTACAGACCGTGCGTGCACTCAAAGCCGACCGGGCCCAACTCACGATTATTGCTGGTGGCCCCGGCGCTGTCAGGTCCACAGGCGAGTTGCTCGCCGCAGGATGTGCCCGGGTATGTGCGAACGACAACGAGGGGCGCAGAGCAGTGCGACAATATGCGCTTAACCGTTCTCGGATGCGTCCGCCCGACCCGCGCCGCTTCCCGATTCGGCTGCCCACGAGGCGAGAGGCAAAGTGAAGAAAGCGAGCGGGAAAAACGAAGCGGGAGGGCAATGAGAAAACCGGCCGAGGCCGCGGAGGCTGAACTCTGTGGAGCCAATGCTCCGCCCCGTGCTACTACCCAATACCTAATCTTTGTGGCTCCTTCAGTTAATACTGCTTCGGCCGGCTGAAACAAAAGTATTGTTTTGTGCGTGCCGCAATTCTTGGGCTGGTTCGCGTCAGGTTTTTCACGGTACTAACCGCACAGAACGCACTCGCGGAGACAAACAATGTATCCGCGAGTTGCGTTGGGATATAAATTAGCCGTGCGACAACGACATATTGCGCGGCCGCGATTTAGCGCGTTATCGCCCTACCCGCCGCAAGTCCGACGATTAGCAGTGCGATGAAGACAATCAGGAACAGACCAAATAACAGCTTCGCGATACCCGCCGCACCTGCA
>Ga0137391_10005039_pt1 | contig 10132 bp, 4 predicted proteins | sample 15con2h24BmetaG_FD_101399 | JGI IMG/M metagenome (GOLD analysis project Ga0137391, IMG submission 101399) | Vadose zone soil microbial communities from Angelo Coast Range Reserve, California, USA - 15con2h2.4B metaG | ecosystem: Environmental > Terrestrial > Soil > Vadose zone > Saprolite...
GCAACCAGCCACTACGTCACCGAAGTTCTGGATGACGGTCCCATCATCGAACAAGATGTGGTCCGCGTCTCGCACCGCGATACCGTCGAAGACCTCATCCGCAAAGGCCGCGACTTGGAGAAAGTCGTACTTTCCCGCGCCGTTCGCTGGCACGTCGAGAACCGCATTCTGCTTTACGGCAATAAGACTGTGGTCTTTTAATAACAAGCTTTCCCACTTACCCAGAAGTCCATGCACTTCCGCGGACCTAGCGTGCAAAGCGTTTCATCGTTCCGGTGGTAACTTGCGAGCCATGTGACTTTGGTCTTTACTTGAACAGCAGTAAAGAATCCCTCAACCGACGGGGAGATCCCACTCGCGGGAGTGTTTCTTGGCCGAGGACCTTAAATTTGAATTATCGATCCTGGCGACCGTCCAGGGTTTTTACCAGAAGCTGATGCGGGATTCGCTCGGCGGCGATGTCCCCATTCCGACCGGGCTCGACGAGGTGTCGCTCCGCCAGTCGGAGGGCGACCTGCCCGAAACTCTTTCCCGGATGTATCGCTGGCTCCATCTTCTGGATATGGCGATTACGCCCGCAATGCTGCGCCAGGCGCTCACGCCAGAGACTGATTCGGAAGTCGCTGAGGCTTTGCTGCGCTACTTCGTGCGGCGCCGCGAACCCAGCGAGGTCAATCGCGATAAGACCGACCTGATTTCGACTTTTCTTTATCGCCATCCCCGCGTCCCCGGTCAGTGGCAACAGCATGGCTACGGGCTGGATGGATCGCTGCCCCTTTCTCCGTTCGAGATTGCACTGATCGAAATTCTTGCCGACACCGACGTTCCCTCGCTGCCGGAAGAACACGTACAACTGCTTCGGAACTTCGACCCGCTGCGGGAAGAAATTTCTCGGTATCGCGATTTCAATGCGCTGATGGATTCCGGAATCGTTTCGCGAGTGCGCGAGTTGAAGCGCTGGCTGGATTCTTCCTTCTATCATCCCGGAGTGCTGGCCACGGTGGCCGCCCACAATGCCGCGTTCGGCGAGCGCTTTGACCAACTTTTCACCAAAGCACTGGGAGAAATCAAACAATTCGCCCAGGCCCTGGACGAAATGGGAGGCAGCATTCTCAGCACCGTGGATGGCGTGGAAGTCACGGTCGAGCATGTGGCCGCAATCGAGCAGAAGGAAATGCTCGAGGCCGAGTACGGCGGTGCGCTGGAAAAATTTCGCCGCGTCTCGCGCTTGAAGAAAGAACTGGATCGCCGCCCGCCCATCCGCAGGTCGCTGCTCGCGCCCAGCGCCGGCAATGCCATACCATCCTCCAGAGGCGGCGCAGCCGCGAAACCAGCGCGGAATGCCGCCGCCAAGGTACCCGTTCCGGCTCAGGCATTTCAGCCTCCGGTCGTCACCGCACAGCAAGTGTCAGCCGAAGAGGGCAAGCTGCGCCGGATTGAGGAATCGATTCGAGTCTTCGTACGCGTAGCCGATCCAAAATACCGGCAGATAGTCCCGATGCGTTATTTCAATCTCACGCTGACCGCGGCCGAAGCCGAGGCCTACAATGCCGGCTTCCTCGAAGAGAAGAGCCTGCGCGCCGATGTGGCCCGCACGCTGATCCGCCTGGTGTCGTGCGTGGCGCGCGTCAATACAGAACTCGAAGAACTGAAACGGAGCCAGAGCATGTCCTCGCTGTGGAAACTTCATGCGGACGCGCTTGTGGTCTTGCTCGACATCGCCAGCAGTACTACGGAACAAGCTGGAAGTGTCGCCAAGATGGCAGAAAAGAGCGAGGATGGCGCCTGGTCCAATGCCATCGACGAAACCGCGCAGAAGCTGCGCATGCGGACCGATCTCGCGGTCAAGGCCATGGCCCATACGGGGAGCTAGCCAGTTCTCAGTTCTCAGTTCTCAGCCGTCAACTTCAGCTCCCACTTGCTGATCTGATTGGCAACTCTGTTTCCCGCTTCGGGAAACGGCTATTTACTCTTTTATAACTGGGGGTATACCCCCTGATCGATTGGAATCTTCGACTTAGCGCCAAAATCGGATTTTATCTAGTGGGGCTCAACAACTTGCGGGCAAAATCTTGAGCCGTAAGGACGCTAGGCGGGTGGATCTGGGTGTCAAAGAGCTTGTCCGAAACCTATAGCATTGGCTGACGGAAGTGCTTACGTCAAGTCCTCGAAAGTAGGCTATGGTAAACGCTAAACCTCACGCAGCCGCCGATTGAGCCAGAGCGCCCGATTTGCCTTCCTTGGCATTTTCCGCAACGTATCCAAGAAAGCTTAGCAAGCGATTACAGGCGATACACGCCGCCAACGACACAAACGCGAACTCTGCCCGATCGAGTGGATCTTTGAAAATTAGCAACCATGTAACCATAGACATGATCAGCACTGCGATTGCGGCAACATAGCTTGTAATAAGAAGCCGGGCCTTCGATGTACCTAGATTCGGCACGGGGAAGATTGCTTTGGTGAACGCAGTGTGTGGCGAAGGCGCTCCATGCCGCCATTCTGCGGCGGCCCAGGCTCTGCATATGCCAGCGCCCAGCAAGGAAGTCAGAAGCAGAAAAAGGCCACTCTTGGCAGCGTCTCGTGCCTGCTTCGCTGCATCTGGTACTTCCAGCGGTTGACGTTTTGGTTCACGACCGCTGGTGTTCGCAAGTGTTGCTTTTCCTGTTCGTTCCCCTTGGGTTGCGGCCTTGCTGGCGTCAAGGGCGGACAAGAATATGTCTTCAAGACTCTCCACGGCACAAAACAAGCAGGTCCACATGCAGATTTGCCCCACCAACATTCTCCAACCGCACGATTTCCTCAGCACGAATAGAGTCTGAAGCGGACCGGATTCTGCCTGTACTCCTTGATCCGATCCGTCCGCCCGTTGCAGCGATTCCATTGCCCATTTTCTTTCGGCCAGTGCCCACGCCCGGAAAGCAAGGCTGCCGAAAATGAACATTACCATGACATCGCCAATACTGCCGGCGTCGCCGATCCCAAACAGCACCAACAGGAGAATAACCAGAGGGCCTCCCGCTATGAACACATAAGCCAAGGCATGGATGATCCAGATGCTAGGATCGTGCGGTGGAAACAAAACGAACAAGCGCTGCATGAGCGTGAGACCGTGGTTCGGTCGTTCCGCCAGCTTGGATTCCTTCGCTCGAAGCTCGTCCAATTCTCTGAGACTCCGAGCAATTTGCAGCTCTAGTTCTTTCCTGCAGGCAGAAAACGAGTCCCCCGGTGGCACCTTAGCCAGCATATCGAGCAGTTCCGCGATCTTTTTGTTCTCCAGTTTCCTGGCAGGCGTGGCGTGGCCCTCACTGATCTCGCTTAGATTACGCTGCACCGTGACGGCTGTTCCCAAGGCGCCGACGACCGCAGAAGTAATGAATTTGGCATCAAAAATGACGCCATTGCCCCAATTCCAGACGAATGAGGAAACCAGAGTCGGCTCCGACATATTTCACCGTAACGCTGCGCAAAAGACCTTGGAACCGCATGGGGAGAGCGGTCGTGTCGAACTTCGTTGCAGGTTCCTTCCCTATACATTAGTGACAGAAGTTGTCAATCCGTTACATGAAATCCGTTACATGAAATCGGGAGTTTCGTAATTCTGTTGCTTCTCGGCGCTCGCCGACCCGCTGGCAGACCTGCTCGATATCGCCAGTGCCACGATGGAGGAAGCCGAAAGTGTTGCGAGATCGCCGAAAGCGGCGATTGCGGCGCGTCGGTCAAGGCCATTCGTAAAACCGCGCGGAAACTGGCCCGCGCTGCGATCTGGCTGTGAGGGCCCTCGCCCAGAGGGGGAACGTCCCTTAGGGGCTGACGCCCTTGTCTTTATTGGCGTTGGACGGCACGCCTGAAGCCGCACCCTTCCCGAACCATTTCGAAGCGAGTTGACCAGTTCCAGTCAATATCTGAGACCAGCAGCTAGTTAATATCGAATTGCTCCTGGTGCAGCGCGGGATCGCTCTTCACAATAATCGTCCGCTTGGTAAGTTCTTCCATCTCGATCAGCAGGCGGCCGTTGTTGCCCTTCAACTCTTTGGCTACCTCCGGATTAACGCGCAGCATCACGTCTTCGTGCTCCAGATGCTTGGCGATCTTGCGCATCTCCACGTAAATCTCGTTCGCCACGGTGGTCAGCGATTTCACGTAGCCAGTGGATTGGCAATAGGGACACGGCGCGCCAATGGTGCGTTCGAGCGATTGCTTCACGCGCTTGCGGGTGATTGCGACCAGCCCGAAATCGTTGAACTGCAGCACTTTTGACGGAGCACGGTCGTGGCGGAGTTCTTCTTCAAGCGCCTGCATTACGCGCTGGCGATTGCGGCGCTCATCCATGTCGATGAAGTCGATGATGATGATGCCGCCCAGATCGCGCAGGCGAATTTGCCGCACAATCTCTTTGATCGCGTCCACGTTGGTTTTGACAATCGTATCTTCCAGCCGCGAGGTCTTGCCTACGTACTTGCCGGTGTTGATGTCGATTGCGACCAGAGCTTCGGTCTGGTTGATCACGATGTAGCCGCCGCTCTTCAGCCAGACTTTTGACTTGAGCGCCTTATTCATTTCTTCGGCCAGGCCGAATTGCTCGAATAGCGGCGTCTCTTTGGTGTAGAGTTTCACCCGCTTGACCAGCGCCGGCTGGAAGCGATTAAAGAAGCGCAGAATGCGCTCGTATTCCGGTTCCGTGTCTACCCAGATCACGGAGAAGTCAGACGTAACCTGATCGCGCAGCACCCGCTCCACAACGTTGAGGTCGTGGTAGATCAGCGCTGGTGGCTTGGAAGCTTCCGCTCGCGTCTTGATGTCGTTCCACAAACCTTTCAGGAAACGAATGTCGGCCCGCAGTTCCTCTTCGCTCGCGTTCTGCGCCGCGGTGCGGACGATGAAGCCGCCATGTCCATTTTCGCGTTCGCTCATCACGATGCGCTTCAGCCGCTGCCGCTCTTCGTCGGACGCGATCTTGCGCGAAACGCCGGTATGGTTCACCGTCGGCATGTAGACCAGAAACCGTCCCGGGAGCGCGATGTGGCTGGTAATGCGCGCGCCCTTTTTGCCAATCGGTTCCTTGGCAATCTGTACCAGGATTTCCTGGCCTTCCTTCAGCAAGTCGCTGATCTTCGGAACTTCATGGGACTCGCGACGCGGAAAGCGCCGGCCACCGCCACGGCGCCCGCCGCGCTGGCGGTCAAAGCCGGGCCGCGGACGGGGCGCCCGCTGCGTATAACCAGCGGTGCCCGTCGGAGCGCGAACTTCCGCCCGTGCATCAACCGCGCCGGCGCCGCGAGCTTCGGCATCGAGCATGGCCTCCGCTTCGGCTTGTGCCTCCTCCAGTTCCAATTCCTCGGTGTCTTCTTCGCCCTCCGCCGCAGCGCCTTCGCCCCCCGGCCCAACGCCCGACTCGGCTAAAGACGACATATGGATCTCGGCAACGGTTTCGCGGACATCGGAAAACTCGCGCAGCCCGGTTTGCGAACCCGGCTGACCTGCCGCGCGCGTCTCTTCCTCGAATTCGTCGTATCCCTCATCGGACGATCCTTCGTAACGAACGGCATCCGCTTCCTCTTCGTCGATGGTCTCTTCCTCCAGCGTTCCCGGAGCTGCGAAGACCGGCGGCTCGGGCTCCCGCGTCGAAGGAAGCGGCCGGTCCGAATGCTCGGATCGAGGTACGACAAGTTCCTCGTCTTCTTCGACAAACTGATGTTCCACCGTCTGAGCCGCGTCAGTGGCGGCTTTTTCCGGCTCAGGCTGGCGAAATTCACGGTTCCACTCCACCGAAGTTGACGCCTTCGATGGGGCAGAATCGGCTTGGCCTTCCGGCATGTGGCGGGAATCGTCGCCTCGCCCATGCGGCGCCGCGTCATCTGGAACCGCGTCCGCAAAGATGGGTTCATCGTCCGGGAAACCCGCACCTGCAAGTTCGGCGGGCACTGAACTGGATGGGGTGTACGTCGCTTGAACTCTATCGTTATCGTTCTCGAGATGCCGCTGCCGCGCGGCTGGTGTCTGTGCCAACCCCCGGTATTTGGAAATGGATTCTCCGGGAAGCAGAATCGGCTGATATCCCGCGGGCGGTCCGAACTGCTGAGTTCTTCCGGATTCCTGCGGACGAGGTGGTGCAGGAGTTGGGGGTACGTCAGTTTCATTCACAGGCCGCGCCAGGCGCGGCTCCGATCCCCGATCACGCCCATCGCCCCGCCCATCACGACGTCCGCCCCTACGCCTGCGGCGTCCGCGGTACCCGCCCCGCTCGCGGTCGGTCGAACTTCCGCCGCTTGAGCTCTCCGGACCAGCCGCGGCAGCTTCCGAAGATTGAATTTCGGGCTGTCCTTGTGTTTCCTCAAAATTACGGCCGGAACTGTTCTCAAACCCGGTCTGGGGCTCGGTCCCATGACTTTGCCCAGGCGATTGCACTTCGGTGGAAGACTCCGCCCTCGCCGGTTGTGCGCGCATATCCGGGACTCCGCGATTCGCCGGCACAATGTCGGTCACATCCTCATCGTGCTCTTCCAACTCCATAAAGTCGGAAACGTAGAGGAAGGCATCGCGCTCCAGGCCAACGTCAACGAAGGCAGACTGCATGCCAGGCAGCACGCGGGTTACGCGGCCTTTGTAGATGGACCCTGCCAGCGTGTATTCATTTTCGCGCTCGAGGTAGATTTCGGCGAGAAGATCGTCTTCCACCAGGCCCACCTTGGTTTCGTGGGGCGTGGAAGAGACAAACAACTCCTTATTCATGGACACTCCGGTCCCGCCCTGACTCATTCAAGAAAGCCGGGTGGGCTTCACCGGGGCGGAGCGAGGAAGGAAACGGGAGGATCGAGCGTCGCGATACTGGCCCCACATGGGGGACGGCTGGGGCGGGGAAGGTTTCTCCCGGGCCGAGTCCGCTGCACAAGCTTGGGTATCTTCTGCACTTTTCGCTTTTTGTCTGCCAGATTTGTGACCGCACTCTCAGACCGTTTCCGGTCGGGGGGCCGTTTCCCTGCCAGCAGACTTATAGCTTCAATCCTGCCCGGCCTTCTACTGCTCGACTGGCCGGTAAAATGCCCCCTTTACGCGAGGGCGATCGATATTTTTGGGGCTGTGCCTACCGGCACAGCAACTGCTCTCTGCCTTCTTCCCATGTTCAACAAGCCATGTTCAACAAGCCAGTTCAGGAACCTGGGATTTAATCCTGTTCAATTAGCCGGCTCAGCCGGCTAATTCACAAAACGGCGCATTCGGACGTTCATAACCATCCCTAGCGCCAGAAACATGAACAACACGGAAGACCCGCCGTAACTCATCAGTGGCAGAGGTATTCCGGTGACCGGCATAAAACCGACCACCATGCCGACATTGACAAGGATATGGAAGCTAAGCACAGCCACCACACCCATCACCACAAACGTGCCAGCGCGGTCGGGCGCTGTTTGCGCGTTCTGGGTCAAACGCATCAGCACTATGAAGTATAGCAGCAGAACTCCCAGAGCGCCCACGAATCCATGCTCCTCGGCAAAGGCCGCGAAAATGAAGTCCGTTTGCGGAACCGGCAGGAAAGCCCCGTGTGTTTGCGAGCCTTTACCGCCCCAAAGGCCCCCCGAACCCACCGCAATCAGGGATTGCGTAACTTGATACCCCGATCCCTGGGGATCGGCGTCCGGCTCAAGAAAGCTGGTCAGGCGCTGTTTTTGGTACGACTTTAAGACGTGCACTCGTGGCGTGAAAAACACTGCTCCTACCCCGATGGCGGCCAGCAGCACCACTACCAGCCCTTGCTTCCATTGCAGACCGCCCAGAAATACGCCCATCACGGCGATCGGGACATAGGTGAGGGCTGTGCCCAGGTCGGGCTGCGCCAGCACCATCAACATGGGGATACCGACAATCGCGCCAGCCTTAATGAAATCCGGCCACGAAAGGTCGCGATGCCGCAAGTCGGCAAAATACTTCGCCACTGCCAGGATGAGAATAAGCTTCACCCATTCGGAAGGCTGGAAGTGATTGCCGCCGGGCATCTTGATCCAGCGCCGCGCTCCCAGATACTTCTGTCCCAGCAACAGTACCGCCATCAGCGAGGCAACCGCCGCAATGTAAAACCAGTGAATCCTGTCCAACAGTGCCTGGTAATTCACCGCACTAACCACAAACATCGCCCCCACGCCGCCCAATATCCAGTAAATCTGCCGGATATGGGACCCGGCAAACTTGGTGTGGACGGTGGCGCTCTGGATCTCCATCACCCCCAGCCCGGAGATCATGAGTACGAAGACCAGCAGCAGCCAGTCAAAATCTCGAAATGAAACGTAACGGCTCATGAGTACCGAGTACCCAGTACCAAGTACCGGTCCAGACCCTCCATCCGTAGATTCTTTTCGCTCGTTTTCGTCATTGCACCTTTCCAGTACTAGGTACTCGGTACTCGGTACTGGCGAGCCCCGGTGCTGCCGCGGCCAATGCCAAGCGCTTCTTCGGCAATTTCACAGAGAAGCGTCCGCCTTCCAGCTTGCCGCCATCGGGCATTGTCCAGAGAGCGCCTATATCCACTTTGCCATCGCCGTTCGGCTTTTCCACCATTTTGTTGGGTATGCGCCGCTGTTTGTCGACGTAGGCCTTGAGCACCTGAGTCGCCAGACGCGCCGCCAATTTCCCGTGTTCGCCGCCTTCGAACAGCACGCAGACAATGACGTCGGGATTACGCCGCGGCGTGAATCCCACGAACCATCCATTCTGTGCCAGAGCTTCACTGTTCTTGAATTTCGCCCGGGTGGCCAGCGAGACAATCTGCGCTGATCCCGTCTTGCCGGCTATATCAAGCCCCGGAATATACGCGGAGGGAGCTGTACCCTCCGGCAGCAGCACTCGCGACATCGCGTCGGTAATAAAGGCCCACCCGCCCGGATCGATGGAAACGTTCTTCGTCTCGGTAACGCGACTCGCTTCGACGTATCCGGGGGGAAGCCCTTCCGGCTCGACTACGTGGGGCACCACCATGCGCCCGCCCATGGAGATCGCCGCAATGGCCCGCATCAACTGCACCGGCGTGATTGCGATCGCACCCTGCCCAATGCCCACCGAAATGGTTTCCCCGGCAAACCACTTCTGTTTGAAATTCCGGATCTTCCATTCTTCCGAGGGCATCACGCCGCTCACCTCGTTGGGCAGGTCGATGCCGGTTTTCTGTCCCAGGCCAAGAGCGCTGGCGTATTTCGCAATACGGTCAATCCCCAGTTTTTCCGCCAGGGTGTAGAAGAACACGTCACAAGACTGGTAGATGGCTTTCTCCAGTTGGACGGCACCGTGGCCACCCTTTACCCAGCAGCCAAATCGCCTTCCGTAAAACTCGGCACTGCCGGTGCAGTTCACGTGGAGCGACTGTGCAATCCCTTCCTGCCAACCCGCCACCGACATGATGATCTTGAAGGTCGAGCCCGGCGCCAGTTGCGCCTGTATCGCTTTGTTCAGCAGCGGCTTGTCCGGGTCGGTCACCAGCTTGCTCCATTGATCGCGCGATACGCGCACCGCAAAATCGTTGGGATCGAAGGTCGGCCGGCTCACCATGGCCAGGATTTCCCCAGTCCGCGGATCCATCGCAACGATGGCGCCGTTCTTCCCTTCCAACGCTTCCTCGGCTGCGATCTGCAAATCGATGTCGACCGTGAGCTTCAATTGTTTTCCCGGAATCGCTTCCGTTTCGCTCAGCAACCCCACTTCGCGGCCGTGGCTGTTCACCAACGCCCGCCGCGCTCCGTTTGTGCCCATCAGTGCGGTGTTGTATTGCCGCTCCACGCCGGAGACTCCCACAACATCGCCCGGACTATAGAGTTCGAACTGCGGCTGGTTCAGCATGTCTTCCGTCACTTCGCCCACGTAGCCGATCAGGTGCGCCATGAAGCCGTTGCGCGGATACAATCGCCGATGGGCGACGATGGTATCCAGTTCCGGCAATTCGTTGCGATGCGCATCGATGAATGCCAACTCATCCTGAGTGATGTCTTCTTTCAAGAAGATTGGCAGGTACTGCGGCATGGACGAGAAATGACGGATGCGCGTCCGGACTTCGTTCGGATCCAAGTGCAGGCCTTGAGCAATCAGGTCGGCGTCGACATTCAGGTCGCGGGTAGAATCGCGCAGCAGCAGCGCCGAGAACGATGGA
>Ga0137391_10005045_pt1 | contig 10130 bp, 11 predicted proteins | sample 15con2h24BmetaG_FD_101399 | JGI IMG/M metagenome (GOLD analysis project Ga0137391, IMG submission 101399) | Vadose zone soil microbial communities from Angelo Coast Range Reserve, California, USA - 15con2h2.4B metaG | ecosystem: Environmental > Terrestrial > Soil > Vadose zone > Saprolite...
ATACAAGGGGGATCTCGAACTCATCAATCACTCAGCGGGCTCTCTTACTTCGCAGGCCTATCACAAACGCTGGATCATCAAAAACGAGCTACTGGGGGATGCCGCCGAAAAGGCGTCGATCGCAGCCGCGTGGATGGGCGGGCGGACGTATCCACAACAACGTCTCAATGATGCATGGATGCTGGAGCTTGCGGGGCATTTCCACGATACCGGAGCCGGAACCGCGACTCCACGGTCGTATGAGTTTGCGTGGAACGACGACGCCATCGTGGGGAAGCAGTTTGCGGGCATCTTGACCGATGCTACTCAGGCGATCGCCTCAGGACTCGACACTGACGTCAGCGGCGTGCCGATTGTTATCTTTAATGCTCTGAATATCCCACGCGAAGACATTGTGGAAGCGACAGTTGTCTTTCCCGGAGGCATCCCGAGGGCGGTTCGGGTGAGTGACTCGGAAGGAAGGGAAGTACCTTCGCAAGTTGAAAACGGCAAAGTTCTTTTTCTGGCCAGCACACCTTCCGTAGGCTATTCCGTTTATAGCGTTTCACCCGCACAGGCTTCGAACTCGCATTCAACACTTAAGGTGACGGAGTCTTCCCTTGAGAATTCTCGCTACCGCATAAAGTTGAATCCAGGCGGCGATGTTTCGAGCATCTACGACAAGTCTCTGAATAAGGAGTTGCTCTCAGCTCCAGTCCGACTGGCTATCTCCAATGACAGCCCCAAGGTGTATCCGGCGTGGAATATGGACTTTGACCAGGAGCAGGCAGATCCGCGTGCTTATGTTAGTGGCCCAGCCCATATTCGGATTAAGGAGAGCGGCCCTGTTCGTGTCTCCCTGGAAGTAACCCGCGAGGGCGAAGGCTCTAAGTTTGTTCAGACGGTGAGTCTTACAGCAGGAGATAGTGGCAATCGCGTGGAATTTGGCAACGCAATCGACTGGAAGACTCTGTCGGCCAATCTAAAAGCAACGTTTCCGCTCAGCGCATCGAATGAGAATGCCACTTACAACTGGGAGATTGGCACCGTAGAGCGCCCTAACGCTAACGAACGCCAGTTCGAGGTTGCATCCCATCGCTGGATCGATCTCTCGGATAAGAGCGGTCTCTTCGGAACGACCCTTCTGACCGATTACAAGAATGGATCCGACAAGCGTAACGACAACACCCTCCGGCTGACGCTTATCCGGTCTCCGGGAATACAGCCTCCTGCCAACGGCCGTCCGTCAGGATATAGCGATCAGGCCAATCAGGACTGGGGTCACCACGAGTTTGTGTTTGGTTTGGCCGGACACGCCGGGGATTGGCGCAAAGCTCAGACTGACTGGCAAGCTTACCGGCTGAATGACCCTTTGATCGCCTTCCAGACCGTAAAACATAAGGGGGCGTTGGGTAAGAGTTTTTCTCTTGTCCATTTAAACAACTCGCGTATTCGCGTGCTTGCTTTGAAGAAGGCAGAAGCGAGCGATGAGATCATTCTTCGGATGGTTGAGCTCGACGGAAAAGATGCACCGGACGTCCACGTTTCTTTTGCGGGCCCGATCGTTGCTGCACGCGAAGTGAACGCTCAGGAACAGCCGGTTGGATCCGCAGAGATAAGTGGCGGCGAACTCAAAACGTCCTTTACCGCGTATCAACCCAGAACCTTTGCGCTACGTCTGAACTCGGCGCCCACGAAACTGAGTTCGGTGAAATCGCAACCCATATCGCTTCACTATGACTTAGCCGCCGCGAGCAATGACGACACAAAAACCGAAAACGGCTTCGATGGCACCGGCAAAGCTTTGCCAGCGGAGATGCTGCCCTCCAAGATCACGTATCACGATGTAGTGTTCGATCTCGCGCCCGCCAAGACAGGCAATCCAAATGCGCTCGTTGCCAGGGGCCAGATGATCGAGCTGCCCCAGGGCCACTATAACCGCATCTACATCCTGGCTGCGTCCGCGGATGGAGATCAGAAGGCCTCATTCCAGGTTGATGACGCGAAGGTTGATCTTAACATCCAGGATTGGACCGGCTTTGTCGGTCAATGGGATACCCGCCTCTGGAAGAACCAGACGGAACGCGATTGGGCGATCTCGGCGAATCACGCAGTCTGGCCGCCGGCGGATCTACAGCAGCGGGAGCAGCGCCCTGTCTCCCCAAGATATCCAGAAGACTATGTCGGCCTCCAACCAGGGTATGTAAAGCCCGCTGACCTTGCATGGTATGCCTCCCACCAGCACACTGCCGATGGGCTCAATCAGCCGTATCGTTACTCCTACCTTTTTGCCTATCCTATAGAGGTGTCCGGCAGCGCAAAGACACTCAGGCTCCCGAACAACGATAAAATTCGTATTCTAGCGATTTCTAGCGTGGATGGGAATCCAGAGCTCGATGCTGCACAATCGCTTTACGATACGCTGAACGACATTGCACCGCCAAATCTATCAACAAGAACGACTCGCTAATTGCGCTCGGTTCTTGCTTTTGGTCAGGATCATGGTCGCCCAAAACCAGAGAGAAATCTTGAGGAAGAGATGCGGCATGCTCCGCCCGGCGCGACGCAAGCAGATAGTCGCTGCCGCGCGCGGTCTTGATGTGGTCGAGGCTGCGATGGGCGTCCAGCTTATTTCTGAGATTGCTGATATGGACGTCGATCGTGCGATCGAATGCCCCCAGCTTTCTTCCCGGTGCAGTATCGGTGAGGTATCAGCAGGTGGGGGCCCGTCCCGCATTACGGACCAAGACCTCAAGCAAAGCGAACTCGACGGTTGTGAGGTGCAGCGGAGTGCCGTCGACCAGGCTTCTCGTTTGGCGATGTCGATCATGGTGTCTCCCGACGTGAAGCGGTCGGGCCCTGCACGCCGGTCGTCCAGTCGGCGCGGAATCGCCCTGATGCGGCAACGAGCTCTCGCGGCTTGAACGGCTTCGGCCGCATTGTCGGCCTCCACCTCCAGGCCGACGATGCGGCCGATATCATCTCCGCGGGCTGTCAGCCTCAACACACGAACGAAGGACCGCGAGTGCAGCTTTTTGAGAAGCTCCATGCCGCCCATGCGCGGCACCATCGCCTCCAGGATGACAAGGGAGTACTCACCTGAACTTGCCAGCGCCAGACCGCGCCGCCCGTCGTTAGTTGCGTGAGCTCGGTATCGTCGTCGACAATCAGCCGGTGGTTCATGGCGGTCGTTCGTTCTGTACTTCTCCAGATACTTGTCGGGGGAGCCACACCGTCCGCAATCTTTACCAACCTTTACATTCCTTCACCAATCTTTATCGCACGCGCTTCTTCGGAGTGCTGTACTCAAGCAGACAAGCAGACGCATTGCGAGGTGTACCAATGAAACGCAAAGGACTTTGGACAGTAGTTGGATTGGTTGTAGTTGCCGTTGCCATAACTGCCGGGCGGGCGGACTTCAGGAGAGCATACGGCTGGTGCCGTAACGGATGGCATCAAGGGGGGCCGTTGGTCCACGTAGCTCGTGAAGTCCGGCTCAGCAATGCCTAGGTCTCCCAGGTCCAGTCGATATGGACGGAGGAGCACCCCACAGTGACAGTACTGCTCAAAGATCTGACCAGCGGAGTGCACCAATTGACCGATGCGATCGCCGGCGGCAGCAACGCCGGCTGGACAGGATAGACCATGCCGTCGCGCGGCTCGACAAACAAAACCAGTAGCTTGGCTAAACGAATTTACGGAACAGGAGCAATCTATGCGCAACTCTCTCTCGCTGATTCTGAAAAACAAAGTTATCGCTACGCTTCTCTCTCTGTTCATCGCCTGCCCGCTGCTGGCTCAGACAACGCCGGAGCAAAGGCTTGCTCACGCATACGCGCTGGAGCGGGAGGGAAAACCGGCACAGGCCATCGTGGAACTCGAAGCGCTTCTCGATGAAAAGCTCTTGGACCCTCCCATCTTCGGTAAAGCCTGGAACGTTCTTGGGCTTGCTTTTGAAGATCAAGGTAACTATGCCGATTCTCAACGCGCCTATGAGAGATCGATTCATACGTTCGAGTGCTTGCCGAACAATGTCAGGGATTACGCGATGGCATTGGACGATTTCGGAGGGCTGTATGTGGCGACCGGGCAACCGGAACTTGCAGTCAGGCTGAGACAAAAGGCGCTCCGCCGATACGAAAAGATCAGCGATCACGCTGGTATGACCAGGGCCTCAAGCAATCTCGCGGGGGTTGCCTTTAGCCGGCAGAAGACCAACGAGGGCAGGAGATACCTGGAGCGGGCCATCAAAGAGGCACAGTTGGCGAGCGATCTCGATAGCGATGATCTTGCGGCCATTGCCTCGATGCAGGGCTGGCTGGCGCAGCTCGATGGCGACCTGGAGATGAGTGTATCGCGATATAGGCAGTCCCTCGATCTGCTGATAAAGCGCCACGGCGAAGAGCATCCGTTTGCCGGATGGGGCTACATGCTTCTGGGAAGAGCACACGCCGATGTGGGTAAGTTGACAACGGCACTTGCCGAGATGAACCGAGGCCGTGCGATCCTTGGCCGCACCCTGGATAGCCAGAACCCGAAGTACCTTACGGCGGAAATAGCCTATTCTCATGTACTCGATGCAACGGGAGCGCACCTGGAAGCTGCGCAGATAAAGACAAGTGCGGAGCGTCAGTTGAAGGAAGGACCCAGTGGCCGGTGTAGCAACTGCACCATAAGCGCCGCCGCGTTTCAATGAAGCAACCCTCTCATTGGGTCTGGGGACCGGCCCGCTGCAGCCCGACTTTACGAAGGTAATAAATCATTTCCAAACTCGGCACAGGCGGCCCTAGATTCTGAGTTGCAATGTAAAAGTAATCCCTCCTAGATGAGCTGCTGATGGAAAATATACTGGGTACGAGCGCGTCTAGGGGCATGTGGGCAAAGTCTCACGATGTCTACACGCAGGAGATTCCCGAGGGCATGCAGGCGACGGTCAACTCTATCAATCGCGAGTTGCGGAAGTCGGGGGCCGCAAATAAACCTCGCACGACGCGAAAAAGCCGGCGACCGCGGTAGTCTTTCGCGGGCAACGAGCACGGGGCTTAGCTGGGTCCGATAGCGTCATTCAATTTGACACCAAATGACACCAAGCTGGAAAGGAGGAGTCTTGCAAGTTGCTGATTTATTGGTGGACCTGATCGGGATCGAACCGATGACCTGTGTGGGATCGACCCAAACTCTTGCATTCCGTCCGGGACATTTGTGCAGCAGCCTGCTGCACAAATGTCGCCCGAACACTCTCACGAACGAAACTGCGGAGCCAATTGTCGCGACGCTGTCGCGACAATTGGTGACCATGTAGGACAGGACATCAGAGTTCACAGGTGTCATACCCTAAAGAGGACCATGACCAAAGCGCTCCAATCACCGCCGGGCCATGCTACCCTCCTCAAAGAAATCAAGGAGCGCGTCCGCACCGCCCAGGTGCGCGCCGCGGTTGCCGTCAACCTGGAACTCCCTGCTGTACTAGTCGATTGGCCGGAACATTCTGGACCGGCAACAGGCTGAAGGCTGGGCTACCAAGATCATTGAACGGCTTGCCAAGGATCTCGGCGCGGAGTTCCCCGGAATCGGAGCCTTTAGCCATGCAACCTCAAATATAGGAGCGCTTTTGCTGAGGCGTGGCCGGAAAAGAAGTTTGTGCAACAGGCGGTTGCGCACAATTGCAGGGGGACACCGTCACGAAGGAACTGGGTGGCACCTCGTGATATCGTCGCGACAGTCGGTATCGATGCGTTGCGGAACCTAACCCTTTTATAATGAGCATTTATTACCCTAGGACAATGTGCCTTGTCGTTGGTGATCTTCGTGCTAGGCTAAATTCGTGAATTTTTGCAGCAACAGTTGCAAAATTGGCCACCGCGACCCTTAAAGGTGGCAAGGAGATGCGATGGGGAGTCTGAAACGCGGGACGACGTCTGCTCAGGCAGAGCAAATCCCTGCTACGGTGAGGACGCTGCCGTGGCTGAACTAACCCGGCTCCCCTCGGGCTACCCAGCCCTGCTCGAAGAGCTGAAGACCCAGATTCGGGCCGCCCAACTGCGGGCCGTTCTGACCCTCAACCAAGGGACGATCCAGCTCTGCTGGTAGATCGGACTCTTTGCGGGCTGGCGTTCTTCATTTAATGCAAATTGGGGAGCCACCCTTCGCAATGTCGTGGTCTTGATGGTCTTAATCCTGATGATGCGAATCTCAAGATTAAACTGGGTGATCAGTCCTATCAAATCAATGCAATCCTCGGATACCCCGTCTTTCAGGTGACGCGAGTGATCACGTTCACGCAAAGCGGGGAGTTCGAAGCTGGGAAGTCCGCTTACTGGAGCGGGAATGGAATACCTATGTATACGAGGCGCTTGGTTCCCGTCGTGAACTTGGGAGCCAACGGCGTCAATCTGCCTTTCGCGCTTGATACCGGCGCTTCGGGAACAGACCCTTCTCTACGTTATTACGAGCGGTTCAAGACTAGCGATCTGTCATGGAAAGAAGATGAAGATGAACGTTTTGGGGCCGGCGGCACCATCAAACGCAAGATTTACACGTAGTCGTTGCTTCGCCTCACTATAGGTGCTACGACCGTTCTCCTAAGAGATGTTTCCATCACTCCACAGAAGACGAACTCCGGCCTTGACGAATTGTATGGAAACGTGGGGCAGGATGTGTTTGGGAATTTCGAAAGCATTACCTTCGACTTTGACGAGATGACCTTCAAAGTTGGTCCGCCGACGTCTCCAAAGCCGCAATAGTTGAGGCGACCAAATTGAGCGAGCTCGGAGCGTTCTTCGGGGGTAGACCTGATCGTTACTGAGAAAAACCGCGCTCGTTGCCGGTTATTGCCGGTTTGTCGGATACAGGAAAGGACTCGGTTCTTACCGGATTGTTTGAATGTAAGTCAGTGAGGAGCACGAGGTGTTGCAAAGGCTGAACTCAGCGATGAGGCTGATTCAGAGAACTACCTCGGAGGCTCCTCAGAGACGATATGTATTACATTGGGCTGGATGTTCACAAGAGGACGATCAGTTACTGCGTGAAGGACGCTGCTGGTCAGGTACACCAGGAAGGCAAGATCGGATCGACTCGGCGCGAACTAGACACCTGGATCAAGACCCTTCCCCAACCCCGGATGATGGCCATGGAAGCGACGATCTTTACCGGGTGGATCTACGATTATCTGCTTCCGCATGCAGACAAGGTAAAAGTGGCACATCCTCTGATGCTACGGGCGATCGCAGCGGCCAAGAAGAAGAACGACAAGGTCGATGCCGGCAAGATCGCCGACTGCCTGCGTTGCGATTTCCTGCCGGAGTGCCACATGGCTTCCACCGAAATCCGTGATCGGCGCCGAACGCTGCGCTACCGGAACCTCGTGTTGAAGCAGATGGTACAGATGAAGAACCGTGTTTCGGGCTTACTGATGGAGACCGGGGTGAGCTATAGCAAGCAGCGGCTGCATAAGCTGGGTTACTTCACGGAGCTGATGTCGGACAACGACGAGGTCAACGAGAGTATCCGGCCGCTGCTGAAGCTCAGCCGGGAGACAATCGTCCGTTCTCAGCGGCTGGACTATGCCCTAATTAATTCGCTGGAACGAGATCCGCTGCTGGCGGAGCGGCTGAAACGGTTGAGGACAATCCCCGGGGTGGGGCCTATCACGGCTCTGACGTGGGCTCTTGAGATCGGCGATGTCTCACGCTTCCAGTCGATCAAACAGGCCATCAGCTATTGCGGGCTCTGCAGCGCAGAGAGAAGCTCCGCCGATAAGGAGATGCGCATGCCCATCTCCAAGCAGAGGAACAAGCACATTCAGCAGACACTAGTGGAGGCCGCGAAACTGGCTCCTCGATACAGCCATGAGCTAGCTCTGGTTTATGAGCGGGAGCGACAGAGAGGGAACAAGAATAGGGCGACGCTCGCCGTAGCCAGGAAGATGGTTGCCTACATGCTCGCAGTGGAGCGCAGAAGACAGAACTTCGTGCTTAAAGGAGAGTTCAGCGGCACTGCCGCTGCATAAAAACTTTCCCAGGAATGAAAAAACATCAGGATCATTCGGTGCGCAGGCTGCCAGGTCCCGCAGGTCACGGGCTGAGCGACGGAGGCAACTCCCGAGGCTCCTTCGGTTTGTTTCGGGACTGGCAGAGAACACAAACTCAATCTTCTGTGCGGACTCTTCGGAGTCTCAGACAGCAAATCGATGTCCGGTTCTGCGGAGAGCAGGAACCACCAGCCGAGAGGCAACACTGGCGTAACGGAGAATTCTGATCAGACGTGATTAGCCCCGAATCCTCGTGCAGCAGAGCCCAGAGCAAAGGGACTATGAGCAGTTTAGTTGTGGTCTATGGCTATTCGGTCTTTCAACAGATCGTTCATGAATCAATGGCTTAACCAGAGGATCGTTGGTACCGTGATTGCTAAAGCGAGCGTAGAGACGAGAAGCATAGAAGCGGCTTCTGACTCGACGGCTTTGTAACGGGCTGCAAAGAGCACGACCACAGTAGCCAGGGGAAAGCTACAGCACACCAGTGCCTCACGCGCGAATGGACTATTGACATGCAAAAGATGCAGTAGAGCGAACAGAACCGTGGATTGCACGGTGACGCGAGCCAGAGAACCGACCAATACGCCAGGCGAAAAGCGAACCGGATGAGCCGCCAAAATGAGACCCACCGCAAAAACCGCTACCCCGGAAGTGGCCGAGCCAATCAGTTCGAAACAGCTAGCTACCACAGCTGGCAGGTGAATGCTCGCAAGGACAACAGCGATTCCAAGGATTGGCGCCCATAGGAGTGGTGATTTTAAGCCCGCATTCAGTCCCGTTACGATGGCGCTCGGCTTCGAAGGACTCGTAGCCACATGCTGATGCTTCGTCGCTGCATCCATTTCCAGTAGGACGACTGCCGGGGGCACCGTAAGATTGATTGCCAGGGCCACGAGTCCCACAGCCCCGCCGCTGGTTGGGCCTAAAAGTGGTCCGAGAACGGCAAGGAAAGACTGGCGTAGCCGAGGTCGCGAGCATAAGCGCATAGATGATGGAGGCCGTCCCACTGAGCGACTTCACAAGCCGCAGGAGCAGCCACGCGACCACGAAAAGCCCGGCATGAGAAAGAATGAGTGCCAGAACAAGACGACTCTGCTGCAACAGAAGATCTTTCCGAATATCGGTCATGCTGACGAACAGAGACGCGGGCAATGCAAACGTAAGCGCTAGCTTGCTCAAGCCCGCGGACTGGTCGGCATCGAAGGCGTTGCGCTTGCCGGCGAAGTAACCGAGTGCGAGGACAAAGAAGACGGGAGTCAGCGCTCCGAATAATCCGCCGATGTTCATAAAAGACCTCCTGTAGACCGCCGCAAAAATATATTTAGAACTCCACCTTCGTTCTGAATCCGAAAACCACCGCTCGCTGCACGCCCCCACCCACGTTGGCGTAGTACTGGATCACGGGCTGCAGGAGGAGCATTGGTGCAACGTCCAGCAAAGCATTGAACTCAACGCCTTGCTCGGTCTTCCACGCGGGCATGCCTGGCGGAAGAAACTGCGGGCTCAGACTGTTTCGCACATAGCCCAGCGACATGGTGTTGTGAAAGTTCACAGGCAGCGGCTCGTTGAATCGCACTCCCGCCGTGAGCAGCGTGTTGTTGCGGTTGATGTCCGCTGGGCTCCAGTCATACGCAAACGTTCCGTCCAAGCCCTTTGCTTCGTGCGGATCCGCTCGCCAGAGAGCCTGGCTTGCCATCCAGTACAAGAGGTAGTTCCCCGACCGTGGTGTCGTGCTCGTCGGCGACGTGAGCTTCCCGGGATTATAGGAGGCGCCGAACTGATAAAGACCGGAATATCCCTTGCGGCTGTCGACACTGTCGAAGGCCCGCACAGACGACGCCTTCTTACCCGGTGTAAACCCGATCTCCGAAACACTCACTGGAGTTCCATTGAACTGCGGGACGAGGCCGGTTGGGTTTTGTGAGAAAGGTGAGCGTACCCCGGCCAGTACCATCGATTTCACATAGAGGCTGTGCACAGGTGCGACGCGGACCTCCATCGCCGGCGTCGAGGGAGGGTCGAAGACTTCAAGGGTGGCAAATAAATTGCCCAACGCGTAGCCCATCGGCTCGAAGATGAAGGAGGCCGCGTAGTGCTGGGCTCCGTAGAAATCCTGACC
>Ga0137391_10005047_pt1 | contig 10129 bp, 6 predicted proteins | sample 15con2h24BmetaG_FD_101399 | JGI IMG/M metagenome (GOLD analysis project Ga0137391, IMG submission 101399) | Vadose zone soil microbial communities from Angelo Coast Range Reserve, California, USA - 15con2h2.4B metaG | ecosystem: Environmental > Terrestrial > Soil > Vadose zone > Saprolite...
ATAGCCGAGACACCGGCACAGGGCTCGCCTACATTCGAGGCAAGGCCTTGCGGTCGAGGGTTATCGGGAGGGGCGTCATGAGTTCATCGGTGCATCGCGACGAGCGGGCCAACCCGACCGGCGATCGATCGGGGATGACTCGCCGCGATCTGTTGGCGGTGACCGCGCTCGGCGCGGTCGCCGGCGCCCCCGCGATTGCCAGGGCAGCAGGGCCGCAGGGCCAACTGACCTGGGGCATCCATGTCTCTCTGGCCCCGGCGTGGTTCGACCCGGCGGAAACCTCGGGGTTGATCACACCATATATGGTGCTCTACGCGCTACAGGACGCGATCGTGAAGCCGATGCCAGGCAACGTGCTGACGCCGAGCCTCGCCGAATCCTGGTCCGCCTCCGAGGACGGCCTCACCTACGATTTCGTCCTGCGCGAAGGCACCAAGTTCCACAATGGCGACCCGGTAACCGCCGAGGACGTCAAATTCTCGTTCGGGCGCTACCGCGGAGTGTCGCACGATCTGATGGCGACCCGCGTGGCCCAAGTCGAGGTCCCCGATCCGCGCCATGTCCGCTTCAAGCTCAAGGAACCGTGGCCGGATTTTTTGACGTTCTACGGCAGCGCTACCGGAGCGGGCTGGGTTGTCCCCAAGAAATACGTCGAAAAGGTCGGCGACGACGGCTACAAAAAAGCGCCGATCGGCGCCGGGGCCTATAAGTTCGTCTCGTTCACGCCCGGCGTCGAACTAGTCCTCGAGGCGTTCGAGGGGTATTGGCGCAAGACCCCGAGCGTCAAGCGGCTAGTGTTCAAGGTCATCCCCGAGGAGGCGACGCGGTTGGCCGCGCTGAAGCGTGGCGAGATCGACATCGTCTATTCGATCCGCGGCGAGCTTGCCGACGAGCTGCGGAGCACGCCCGGGCTGACGCTCAAGCCGGTGTATCCGCCGGCGCCATTCTGGTTGTCATTTGTCGATCAGTGGAACCCGAAATCGCCCTGGTACGACGCGCGGGTGCGGCAGGCCGCGAGCCTGGCGATCGACCGCAAGGGCATCAACCAGGCGCTGACCCTCGGCTACTCTAAGCTGACCGGCAGCCTGGTTCCGGACAGCTTCGAATTCTTTTGGCAGCCGCCCGCCCCGGTCTACGAGCCGGCCAAGGCCCGGCAGCTGCTTGCAGAGGCGGGGCATCCCAACGGCTTCGACGCTGGCGAATACTACTGCGACGCCTCCTATTCGAATGTCGGCGAGGCCGTGCTCAACAACCTCGGTGAGGTCGGCATCCGCGCCAGGCTGCGACCCATCGAGCGCGCGGCCTTTTTGAAAGAATGGGGCGAGAAGAAATTCAAGAACATCATCCAGTGCGGCAGCGGCGCCTTCGGCAACGCCGCCACCCGCCTCGCTGCTTTCGTCGTCAAGGGCGGCACCTATGCCTATGGCAGCTATCCTGACATCGACGAACTCTTCGATAAGCAGGCGATCGAACTCGACCATGCCAGGCGCGCGGCGACCCTCGATAAAATCCAGCAGCTCGTTGACGAACGGAAGGTCGCCGCTGCGATCTGGCAGCTGGCCTTCATCAACGGCTATGGGCCCCGGGTTGGCGAGGTGGGGTTCGGGCTGATCCCGGCTTTCGCCTATACCGGGCCTTACGAGGACATCACGATCAAGGCCACCTAGCCGCAGCTAACGTCAGCTCGTCGCGACAACGGCGAAGACATCCGCCCGCGCCTCGTTCTAGATTGGGCGCGAGGCCCCGCAATAACGGGCCGTTAGGACGGAGACGTCATGCGCTCATCTCTCGGCCGCGCCGCATTCACTGCTGATCAGCGCGTGTCCGCCCTCAGCCGCCGCGAGTTCCTCGCGCTCGCCGCGCTCGGTCTTGTTGCCGGCTCCGCGGGGTTCGCGGCGGCGGCTGAGGCGCAAGGCCAGCTGACCTGGGGCGTTCATGTCTCGCTGGCGCCGAGCTGGTTCGACCCGTCCGAGGCGACCGGGATCATCACCCCGTTCATGGTGCTGTACGCGCTGCACGACGCGCTGGTGAAGCCGATGCCTGGGAAAGTGCTGGCGCCGAGCCTTGCCGAGTCCTGGTCGATGAGCGAGGACGGCCGCAGCTACGACTTCGTGCTGCGCCAGGGATGCACCTTCCACAACGGCGACCCGGTGACCGCTGACGACGTCAAATTCTCCTTCGACCGCTACCACGGCACCGCGCACCAACTGATGAGGGACCGTGTCGCCGCGATCGAGATCGCCGATCCTCGGCATGTCCGGTTCCAGCTCAAGGATCCGTGGCCCGATTTCCTGACCTTCTACTCCACGGTAACCGGCGCGGGCTGGATCGTGCCGAAAAACCACATCGAGAAGGTCGGCGAGGAGGCGTTCAAGAAGGCGCCGGTCGGCGCCGGTCCATACAAATTCGTCTCATTCCAGCCGGGGCTCGAGTTGGTCCTCGAGGCCTTTGCGCCGTATTGGCGCAAGCCGCCGTCCGTCAAGCGGCTGCTCTTCAAGGTCATCCCCGACGAGGCGACGCGGCTGGCGGCGCTGAAAAACGGCGAGGTCGACATCGCCTATTCGATCCGCGGCGAGCTTGCCGAAGAGTTGCGCCAGACCCCGGGCCTCACGCTGAAGCCCGCCGTCGTCCAGGGCGTGTTCTGCCTGTATTTTCCCGACCAGTGGGACGCGAAATCGCCGTGGTACGACGAGCGGGTGCGGCGCGCCGCGAGCCTGGCGATCGACCGCAGGGGCAGCAACGACGCGCTGACCCTCGGATATTCACTGATAACCGGCAACCCGATCGTGCCGGACCATTACGAATTCTTCTGGCAACCACCGCCGCCGGTCTACGACCCGGCGGCTGCCAAGAAGCTGCTCACCGAGGCCGGGTATCCGAACGGGTTCGACGCCGGCGATTATAACTGCGACTCCTCCTACGCCAATATCGGCGAAACGGTGGTCGACAACCTTCTCGCGGTCGGCATCCGCACAAAGCTGCGGCCGATCGAACGCGCTGCCTACGTCAAGCAATACACCGAAAAGAAACTCAAGAACTTGGTCCAGGCGGGACCCGGCGCCTTCGGCAACGCCGCGACCCGGATCGAGACCAACCTGCTCAAGAACGGCATCTTCTCCTATGGCAGCTACCCCGACATCGACGAACTGTACCAGCAACAGGCCGCCGAGCTGGACCGCAAGAAGCGCGAGACGATCCTGCACAAGATCCAGCAAATCATGGTCGAGCGGGTCATCTACGCCCCGATCTGGCAGCTCGCCTTCATCAACGGCATCGGGCGGCGCGTCGGGGAGTCGGGTTTCGGGCTGATCGCGCGCTTTCCGTATACGGCGCCCTACGAGGACATCACCCTAAAGGCGGGCTGATGGCGGCTACACGCCGGCCGTCAACATCCGCTTCGATGGAGAGATAAGTGATCGCACCACAGAACGATGGCGCCGCCATGCGGCGCCGCGACCTGCTCGCGCTTGCCGCGCTTGGCCTCGCGGCCGGTGTGCCGCGCCAGGCCGTCGCCGCGCCGCAGGGACAGCTCACCTGGGCCCTTCACGTCTCGCTGGCTCCGCTGTGGTTCGATCCGGCCGATACCCAGGCGCTGATCACGCCGTTCATGGTGCTCTACGCGCTGCACGACGCGATGGTGAAGCCGATGCCGGGCGCAACGCAGGCGCCGTGCCTCGCCGAGTCGTGGTCGATGTCGGAGGATGGCCTTACCTGGGACTTCACGCTGCGCGACGGCGTCAAGTTCCACGATGGTGAGCCGGTCACCGCCGAGGACGTCAAGTTCTCGTTCGAGCGCTATCGCGGCGCCAATCAAGAGCTGATCAAGCAACGGGTGGCGGCGATCGAGGCGCCCGACCCCCGGCATGTGCGCTTTAGGCTCAACAAGCCGTGGTCCGACTTTCTGACCTTCTATTCGAGCGCCAGCGGGGCCGGGTGGATCGTTCCAAAGAAATACGTCGAAAAGGTCGGCAACGCCGGCTTCAAGAAGCACCCGATCGGCGCCGGTCCCTACAAGTTCGTGTCGTTCACGCCAGGGATCGAGCTGGTCCTCGAAGCCTTCGACGGGTACTGGCGTAAGAGCCCCGCCGTAAAACGGGTGGTAATGAAGTCGGTCCCCGACGAGACGACGCGGCTCGCCGCGTTGAAGCATGGCGAAATCGACATCGCCTATTCGATCCGGGGCGAGCTCGCCGAGGAGCTGCAAAATACGCCCGGGCTCAAACTGAATTCGATCGTACTACAGGCGACCAACTGGATTTATTTCCCCGAGCAGTGGGACCCGAAATCGCCGTGGCACGATCTGCGGGTACGGCAGGCCGCTAACCTCGCGCTCGACCGCAACCAGATGAACCAAGCGTTGTTCCTCGGCGGCTGCAACATCAACAACAGCATCATTCCCCACAGCTTCGAACATTACTGGCAGCCGCCGCCCGCGGTTTACGATCCGCCAAAGGCCAGGGAACTGCTCGCTGCGGCCGGATTTCCCAACGGTTTCGACGCCGGGCCGTTTACAGTCGACAGCTCCTACTCCAACATGGGCGAAGTGGCAGTGGACTATCTGCAGCAGGTGGGCATCCGCTGCAAGTTGGTGCCGATGGAGCGGGCCGCCTTTGCCTCGGCTTACGCCAACAAGAAACTCACCACGGGGATATTCCGCGCCGCGAGCGGTGCGTTCGGCAACACCGCGACACGGCTCGCCTCGTTTGTCGTCAAGGGCGGCTCCAACGTCTACGGCAGCTATCCCGACATCGACGAGCTCTACCCGCTGCAGGCCGACGAACTCGACGCGAAGAAGCGGGCGGCGATCCTCGAAAAGATGCAGAGTCTGGTCCACGAGAAGGCGATCAATGCGCCGATCTGGGAGCTCGCCTTCCTCAACGGCGTCGGTCCGCGGGTCGGCGAATCGGCACTCGGCAAGATCGCCGGCTTCCCCTACACGGCGCCCTTCGAGGACCTCACTCTCAAAGGCGCGTAGCTGCTGGTGTCGGAGAGGATTTCATGGGATTGCAATTGCACGGCACGGAAGCCACGTCCGAACCGGCCGCGGCCGGCGTGACCCGCCGCGACCTGCTCGCGCTGGTCGCGTTCGGCCTGGCTGCCAGCGTGCCGCGCCCGGCGACCGCCGCGCCGCAGGGACAGCTCACCTGGGGCGCGCACATCTCGCTAGCGCCGACCTGGTTCGACCCGGCGGAAACCTCGGGCATCATCACCCCCTTCATGGTCCTCTACGCGCTGCACGATGCCATGGTGAAGCCGATGCCGGGCCAAACCTTGGCGGCGAGCCTCGCCGATTCGTGGTCGGCCTCGGAGGATGGGCTCAGCTACGATTTCGTGCTCCGGCAAGGCGCGAAATTCCACAATGGCGAGCCGGTCACCGCGGAGGACGTCAAGTTCTCATTCGAGCGCTACCGCGGGGCCTCGCACGACATGCTCAAATCCCGGGTCGCGGCGATCGACATCGCCGATCCCGCGCATCTCCGCTTCAGGCTGAAGGAGCCGTGGCCCGACTTTCTGACCTTCTACGGCAGCGCCACCGGCGCCGGGTGGATCGTCCCGAAAAAATACGTCGAGACGATCGGCGAAGACGGGTTCAAGAAGGCGCCGATCGGTGCCGGCCCCTACAAATTCGTCTCGTTCACCCCGGGCGTCGAGCTGGTGCTGGAGGCATTCGAGCAATATTGGCGCAAGACCCCGAGCGTCAAACGCCTGGTGATCAGGTCGATCCCCGACGAGTCGACGCGGCTCGCGGCGCTCAAGACGGGCGAAGTCGACATCATCTACTGGATCACCGGCGAACTCGCCGCGGAGCTCGAGCGCACGCCCGGTCTAACCCTCAAACCCGTGGCGGTGCAGACCAATTTCTTCCTCTATTTCCCTGAGCAATGGGACCCCAAATCGCCGTGGCACGATGAGCGGGTGCGACGCGCCGCGAGCCTGGCGATCGACCGCAAGAGCATCAACCAAGCCGTGACCCTCGGTCATTCGCTGTTGACCGGGAACACCTTCGTCCCGGTCAATTTCGACTTCTATTGGCAGCCACCGGAGCCGATCCACGATCCGGCCAAGGCCAAGCAGCTGCTGGCCGAAGCCGGCCATCCCGATGGCTTCGACACCGGGGCGTACTATTGCGATGCTGCCTTTGCCAACATCGGCGAGGCCGTGCTCAACAATTTGCGGGAAGCCGGCATTCGGGCCAATCTGCGGCCGATCGAGCGGGCGGCCTTCGTCAAGGGTTACACCGAGCGGAAGTTCAAGAACCTGGTCATGGGCGCGACCGCCGCCTACGGCAACGCCGCGACCCGCCTTGAAGTGTACGTCGTCAAGGGCGGCGCCTTTGCTTATGGCAACTATCCCGACATCGACGCGCTGTTTCAGCAGCAGGCGATCGAGCTCGGCCATGGGCAGCGCGAGAGGGTGCTGCACAAGATCCAGCAGCTCGTCGATGAGCGGGTGATTGCCGCGCCGATCTGGCAATTGGGGGCTCACAGCGGCGTCGGGCCAAGGGTCGGCGAGTCCGGGTTCGGGCTTATCGCCGGCAACCCGTGGAGCTCGCCCTACGAAGACATCACGCTGAAAGCTCCTTAGCGCCCCGGGGGCGCCCCGCCCCGGCCGGGCCCCCAAAGGCTTAGACCTTTGGTGGCATCAGCATCCCCCCAGAATGGCCGAGACATCGACGCAGGGCTCGCATACATTCGCCGTAAGTCCGCCCGTAAAGGGGCACCTGGGATGGAGGCGTCATGAGGTTGGCGATGCACCGCGGCGAGCAAGCGAATGGCTCGGGCATGACGCGACGCGACCTGCTGGCCGCGACCGCGCTCGGGCTCGTCGCCGGCGCCCCTGGGATCGCCAGTGCCGCCGGGCCGCAGGGGCAGCTGACCTATGGCATTCATGTCTCGCTCGCGCCGGGCTGGTTCGATCCGGCCGAGACGCAGGGGATCATCACGCCGTACATGGTGCTCTATGCGCTGCACGATGCGATGGTGAAAGCGTTGCCGGGCAAGGCGCAGGCGCCGTGCCTCGCCGAATCCTGGTCGGCATCGGAGGATGGGCTCACACACGATTTCGTGATCCGCGCAGGAGCCAAGTTCCACAATGGCGAGCCCGTCACCGCGGAGGACGTGAAGTTCTCCTACGAGCGCTATCGCGGCACCTCCCACGATCTGATGAAGGAGCGGATGGCGTCGATCGAGACGCCCGACCCCGGCCACGTCCGCTTCAAGCTGAAAAAGGCGTGGCCCGACTTCTTGAGCTTCTATTCGAGCGCGACCGGCGCCGGATGGATCGTCCCCAAGAAATACGTCGAGCAGGTCGGTGACGAAGGCTTCAAAAAAGCCCCGATCGGCGCCGGCCCCTACAAATTCGTGTCATTCACGCCGGGCGTCGAGCTGGTGCTCGAAGCCTTCGAGGGTTATTGGCGCAAGGTGCCGAGCGTCAAGCGGCTGGTCATGAAGGTGATCCCCGACGAGGGGACACGCAGCGCCGCGCTCAAACGCGGCGAGATCGACATCGCCTATTCGATCCGCGGCGAACTCGCCGACGAGTTGCAGCAGACGCCCGGCCTCGCCCTCAAGCCGGTCGTGCTGCAGGCGCCGAACTGGCTCTATTTCCCCGAGCAGTGGGACCCGAAATCGCCGTGGTATGATGTGCGGGTGCGGCAGGCGGCCAATCTGGCGATCGACCGCGAGGGGATGAGCAAGGCGCTGTTTCTCGGTTACTGCAAAATCACCGACAGCATCGTCCCCTACACCTTCGACTATTATTGGCAGCCGCCCGCCGCGGTTTACGATCCGGCCAGGGCGAAGCAGCTGCTGGCCGCAGCCGGCCATCCCAACGGGTTCGACGCCGGTCTCCTCTACTGCGACGCGTCGTATTCGAATATGGCCGAAGTGTCGCTCAACAATCTCGCGACGATCGGCATCAACCTCAAGCTGCAGCCGATCGAGCGTGCCGGCTTTTTCGCCGGATATTCCGCCAAGAAATACCCTCGCGGGGTCATTCAGGCGGGAAGCGGCGCCTTCGGCAATGCCGCCACCCGGCTTGCCGCCTTTGTGGTCAAGGACGGCGCCTTCGCCTATGGCAGCTCCCCCGATATCGATGCGCTCTACCCGCAGCAGGCCGACGAGCTCGACCACCAGAAGCGCGCGGCGATCCTCGACAAGATGCAGCAGCTCGTCTACGAAAAGGCGATCTACGCACCGATCTGGCAGCTCGGGTTTATCAATGCCGTCGGACCGCGGGTTGGGGAGTCGGCATTCGACCTGATCCCGGGTTTCGCCTATACCGCTCCCTTCGAAGACATCACGATCAAGGCATAGTCATGGCCAGCGCAAAACGCGGTCCGGATCCGAGGACACCATGAAGCAGTACATCATTCGGCGGGCGAGCTACTGCTTGCTGTCACTGTTTTTACTGTCGGTGACCATCTTCTTCTTCGTCCGGGTGACCGGTGACCCGGCGACGCTGCTGGTCGAGCCGGGGGCGAGCGCGGCGGACATCGCGGCGATCCATCATCAGTTCGGTCTCGACCGGCCGCTCGTGGTGCAATACTGGCTGTTTATGTGGAGCCTCGCCCACGGCGATCTCGGCCAGTCGTTCTATTACCAGACGCCGGTTTTCGAGCTCTATCTCCAGCGGCTGCCGAACTCGCTGCTGCTGGCCTTCGTCGCGATGGGCCTGTCGCTCTTGATCGGTATTCCGAGCGGCATCCTCGCCTCGGTACGGATCGGCGGGTTCTGGGACGGTTTCGGCAAGCTGTTCACACTCCTGGGCCTTTCGCTGCCCTCCTTCCTGGTGGGCCTGGTGCTGATCCTGGTCTTCTCGGTTTATCTCGGCTGGCTGCCGTCGTCGGGCGCCGGCACTCCGCTCCACCTGATCATGCCGGCCTTCGCGCTCGGCTGGTTTTTCGCCGCCTCGCACATGCGCCTCACGCGCTCCGCGATGCTTGATGTGCTGGGCTCGGAATACATCAAGCTGGCCCGGCTGAAAGGCCTGCCGCAATCCCTGGTGATCGCCAAGCACGCCTTCAAGAACGCGCTGATCCCGGTGTTGACGCTGGCTGGCATCAACCTCGTTATCATGGTCAATGTCGCGGTGGTGGTGGAAGTGGTGTTCGCCTGGCCGGGCATCGGGCGGCTCCTTTACGAGGGCATCACCTTCCGCGACTTCCCGATCGTCCAGGGCGTCGTGATCCTCGGCGGTGCCATGATCGTGATCGTGAACCTGTTGATCGACATCCTTTACGCTGTGATCGATCCGCGCATCCGGCTGGAGAGCTGACGCCATGAGCACCCCCGCAGACGTCATCCGACTTCCGTCGCGCTCGCCGCGCGCGCCGCGCTTCGCCGCCCTCCGCGCGGCGCGGCTCGGCGATGTCCCGATGATCCCGCTAGTGATCCTCGTCGGCATCGCTTTCGTCGCGGTCTTCGCCAACCAGCTGGCCCCGCACAACCCCGAGATCGGCGCCCTCACCGCGCGCTTCAAACCGCCGTTCTGGGTGACGGGCGGCACCACCAAATACCTACTCGGCACCGATCAGCTTGGGCGCGACGTGCTGTCGCGGCTGATCTTCGGCGCGCGGGTGTCGATGGTGGTCGGCTTCACCGCGGTCATTTTCGCCGGGGTCCTCGGCACATCGCTCGGCATTCTTTCGGGCTATCTCGGCGGCTGGGTCGACCAGGTCATCATGCGCGTGACCGACGCGTGGCTCGCCTTGCCCGCTCTGATGTTTGCAATCTTCCTCGCCGCGATCGTCGGGCCGAGCATGTGGAACATCGTCATCATCCTCGGCCTGGTCTTTTGGACGCGCTACGCGCGCGTGATCCGCGGCGAAGTGCTGTCGCTCAAGGAGCGCGAATTCGTCCGGCTCGCCATCGTCGCCGGCTGTTCGAAATTGACGATCATGCGGCGCCACATCCTGCCCAACGTCATCAACTCCGCCATCGTGCTCGGCACCTTGATGCTCGGCCAGGTGATCATCGCCGAGGCGACGCTGTCGTTCCTCGGGGTCGGCGTGCCGCCGCCGGAGCCGGCCTGGGGGCTGATGCTGTCGGACGGCAAGCAGGGCCTGATGGTCGGCTATTGGTGGCTGACCGTGTTCCCGGGCGGCTGCATCGTCTTGATGGTGCTGTCG
>Ga0137391_10005050_pt1 | contig 10127 bp, 8 predicted proteins | sample 15con2h24BmetaG_FD_101399 | JGI IMG/M metagenome (GOLD analysis project Ga0137391, IMG submission 101399) | Vadose zone soil microbial communities from Angelo Coast Range Reserve, California, USA - 15con2h2.4B metaG | ecosystem: Environmental > Terrestrial > Soil > Vadose zone > Saprolite...
CGTAGAGATGCAGGTACTTCCCTGTCTCTTGATAGTGAGTTATCAGCTCTTCCAGGCAGGCATTATACATCTTGCGCGAGGCAATCAGAGTACTCAGCAAGGCTTGTTCCTGTGCCTTGTTTGGTCGCAGTCTGTACTCATACGTTCTCATGGCTCAAGTATAACTGGAAGTGACTATATGGTCAACAAGCAAGAGCTCAAGCCACAATCGCCTAACCGCATGGGTTAAAACCCAGCGGCTTGCGGCGGGCTGAAGCCCTTTACTGTTAAATGGCGAATAATGGAAGCAACTTCTTGTTGTGCTTTGTTTACATTACCTGCAAAAATGAATCCCATTGGCTTTTTCGCCATGCGGCAGATAATTCTCGTTCCACTTTGTTTCAATACCTCATCTTTTTGAAAGATGCACTCTCTCATTACACGAGGATCTATGTCTTCAGGTAAGTGGTATTTATCGATGGTAGCAATATCTTCTGTTATCACCTTGATCATGTTACTTACCGTCTGCTCGATTCTATTCACACCAATGATGGTCATAATCGCATCAGTGTAGTTTGTCCAACGTGGATTACATTCTGCAACGTAGTGAAAAGGTTTGTGTCCTCTATTCTTCTGAAGTGTTTCTTCCAGCTCTCCGGGCAGCATAATATCGATGTTTGCTACCCCTCTGATCGATGCAAAATCCACTGCGCACTTTTGCGCTGCCAGTCTCAAAAGCTCTTCAAAATAGATCAGGGTTTGCCCTTCATATTCTTGTTGCAAGCGAGCGAGTGAAGGTGTTGCGGGTCTGTAAGTGCTGGTTCCAATACATGCCTTACTACCATTTTGTTGCAGTTGACCATTCCAACCTAGAGATTCTACCTGACCATTCATGATAACAACGGACATTCCTGGAGAATCAGCCAGGTCTAAATAACGGCTGATGACAACTCTTGTTTCCTTCTGTTGATTCATAGAAGCCGCCAGGTGCTTTTGCGATACCATTAATGCTTCATCCCAGGATGTATAATACCTTGCATGTTCCACCTCACCATTTGGAATGACCCTGACGAGGTTTTTTTGTTCGTAGACAAGGCAACAGCCATAGTTTCCATCCGATTCGGCTGCACGCAACATGACTCCCAACGGATACTGGGGCACACTCGCTTTTTTCAGCACATCCTCTATGGTATTCAGAAAGCCGAGTGCAGCTTTATGCAAATCAGCAATATGAACTACACGATAATCTGGAGTCCGAAAACCATCTAAGTCGAATTCATCAATAAATTGATAAAATTCAGCTTTGTTTTTGAGGAAACTGACCACGTCCCCAGGCATACCCCATGACTCTGCTCCCAACTCATTTTGTATTTGCTTTTCTGTTTCGGGAACATTAATATAAGGCACAATCAGCGCCTGGCGCTCTGAGAAACGCATTTGTTCCTGCTGTAGTTGATCTGGGGTAATGGCTTTTATTTCTTTTCCAAAGAGTTGACTGAGATACTTCAAATGCGAATGAATTTCGTCTGTGAGAGCATGAACTAAAACACATACTCTTTGAGCATCAAGCGGTAAATGGCCGCACCTCTGCCCATAATGAGCTTCCACATAATCAATGGTTGTTTTATCCGAGGCGCGTAAAACGCCGGTTCCAACGTTATGGTAACCGACGCCTAGTTCTCTTGGTACATGCGATTCAAATAAAGAGATATTCTGAACACTCATCTATGCGTCTTCTTCCCAATACCCAGTACCCATATTTTACTTCACTCAATTTACCGAATCTGTATTGGCAAATATGCATCATGCGAACGCTTGAGATGCTCGGCAGATTGCGGTACCTGGTAGTTTTTCATGACAAGTGTACTATGCCCTAATTGCCATTGCACGTCAAGAGGAATTTAAGCCAGCCTCAAGAAGTGACTCGAAGGCCTTACGACTCACTTAACCACTGCGCCACTTCAGGCGCAAAATAGGTAATAATCATATCCGCTCCTGCTCTCCTAATCCCTGTCAACACCTCCATCACAATACGCCGTTCATCAATCCACCCTTGTTGAGCAGCGGCTTTAATCATCGCGTATTCACCACTCACGTTATACGCTGCAATTGGCAAGTCACAATGATCCCGAACTCGCCGGATAACATCAAGGTAAGCCAGTGCAGGTTTCACCATCACGATATCAGCGCCTTCGGCAATGTCCAGGTCTACCTCTCTCAGCGCCTCGCGTACATTAGAAGGATCCATCTGGTATGATCGACGATCACCAAATTGCGGCGCTGAACCTGCCGCCTCACGGAACGGCCCATAGAAACCCGAAGCGTATTTGGCTGAGTAAGCCATTATAGGTGTTGAACTATAGCCATGCTCATCCAAAGCATGGCGAATTGCTCCAACACGACCATCCATCATATCTGATGGAGCCACTATATCAGCTCCAGCTACAACATGTGAGAGCGCCATCCGGGCGAGCAGTTTCAGCGACTCGTCATTCTGCACGTTCCCATTATCAATCACACCGCAATGGCCATGATTGGTATACTCGCATAAGCATACATCAGTCATAACCAGCAAATCTGGTGCTTCTGCTTTGAAACGACGAATGGCCTGTTGTATGATGCCCTGCGAATCATACGCTTGAGACCCAACTTCATCCTTCTCAGAGGGAATACCGAAGAGTAACACAGCCGGAATACCGAGTTGTGCAATACGTTTTGCCTCTTGTCCCACATATTTAAGTGGCCATTGCATAATCCCCGGCATTGAGGAGATTTCACGCGGTTCTTCAATGTGCTCTGCAATGAAAAGAGGGTAAATAAGTTGTTCAATATTCAGGTGTGTCTCGCGCACAAGGCCACGTATTATCTCGCTTTGTCGCATACGCCGCATGCGCACCTTAGGGAAATCAGCCATGGTGATACTCCAGACTTTTTCTCAACGCCAATTTTACTGCCTCCACCGTCTCATCAATCATCTCATCTTTTAGTGCAAGTGAAATAAAACATCCCTCAAACTGAGATGGAGGCAGGTACATACCTCGCTCTAACATACTCCAGAAAAAGCGCGCAAAACATTGTGTGTCTGAGGTTTTGGCGCTGTTATAATCGATCACTTGCTTAGCGGTGAAGAACAGGCAGAAAATTGCGCCAATTCTCACAAATTGTATCGTATCGCCAATTTCATGCAGTACCCGCTCAATGCCATCACTCAACAGTTGTCCTTTTCGCTCAAGCTCTACATATCGTCCTGGCTTGCGCAACTCTTCGAGTGTCGCAATACCAGCGGCCATCGCCATGGGATTACCTGAAAGTGTTCCCGCCTGATACATTGGCCCCAGTGGCGCTACGAGTTGCATAATCTCCCGTCGCCCACCGTATGCTCCTACTGGAAGCCCACCACCAATGATTTTCCCGAGACAAGTCAAATCGGCTTGTATACCGGTGCGTTCCTGCATCCCGCCCAGAGCGACACGGAAACCAGTCATCACTTCATCAAAAATTAGTAATGCTCCGTATTCAGTACATATACTCCGAAGCTGCTCAAGAAATCCAGGAAGTGGCAGCACCAACCCCATATTGGCCGCTGCTGGCTCGACAATGATTGCGGCAATGTCATCCGGATAGGTGCGAAATAGTTCCTCTACAGCAGTGCTATCATTATAAGAAGCAAGCAGTGTGTTACTCGTAGCTTCTGAAGGTACGCCTGGACTATCAGGCAATCCCATTGTTGCCACCCCAGAACCAGCCTGAACAAGTAGCAAATCAGCGTGACCATGATAGCAACCACTAAACTTGATGATTTTGCTGCGTCCAGTAAATGCCCTTGCCAGGCGCAGAGCGCTCATGGTTGCCTCTGTACCGGAATTGACAAAACGCACCATTTCGATCGATGGTACGCTCTCGATTACTAATCGGGCCAGGGTGCTCTCGGCTTCAGTAGGTGCGCCGAAGCTAAATCCACGCAAACTTGCCCGTGTTACCGCCTCCAACACTGCCGGATGGCCGTGCCCTAAAATCATAGGCCCCCACGATTGAACGTAATCAAGGTAGCGGTTCCCATCCACGTCATAGATATATGGACCAATCGCATGATCGATAAAGACAGGATTGCCCCCCACGCCTCGAAAAGCTCGCACGGGACTATTTACGCCACCTGGTATAAGTTGCTGTGCTTCTTCAAAAAGAGCTTGCGAACGGCTGAGCGCCAGACTCTCTCCATTACGGCTTTTGTTCTCCATATATACGTTCCTCAAGCCCCTATTGCCTCTAAAATCTCGTGTAATGGCTGCGTTACACAGGTGAACATCGGTGTATCTCGTAAGGTATACATACTCGCCTCGGTCTCACGTAGTTGTTGTACCAGGTCAAGAAAATCGCTAATAACATCCGTCTCGAATGCTACAACAAACTCCTGATCATCCAGGCCAAAGGAGTAAGTGGTATTCAATGAAACCGATGGAAAGGTCAATCCGACGCGGATATGCTCGTTCATCATACGTTTACGCTCTTCCATAGATAGAGCATACCAGGCCCGCGTCTTCACAAACGGGTATATAAACAGGTACTTTTTATCCTCAGGCGTAATCACCAGGCGCGGATCATGTGCGCCACGAGCATTCTTGCCAACATAGACAGAGCGTTTGGTCATCGAAAGAAATGCATGAGTTTCACGCAAATACGGCCCTATCGCACTTCGCCGAATCTTACTGCTTATCCTCTGTAAATCTTCGATCGCGTAACTAGCCTGCCACAGCATGAAGTCGCAATCCGATCGCAATCCGTAAAGACCGAAGCTGCGCATCAGAGGCCCTTGTGTATATTCTTCAAAAATTGCGAGTAACTCCTGCTTTCCCTGCTGGCGTTGCTCTTCTTGAAGCAGTAGCCATTGTGGGTCAAGTTTGTAGAATGTAAAGCGTACCAATTGGCGTGGTTGCTTCAACCTGGGTCCATTAGAATCTGGTTGCTCGCCTACCTGTTGCTCAGACTGTCCTCTTGATGTTTGTGTCGTTTGTATTGTCTGTTCCGTCATAATTTTTCCTCATTTCGAATAATTGCATCAACCAGGCCAGCTATCGTATAGACCTGTGCTTCGATATGTACTTCCAGGCCAAATTCACGCGCAGTTTGCGATGTAATTGGGCCAATACAAGCTATTTTAGGCCGTGTATGCTGCACACTGCTCATAAATGTATTGGTAAAAGGAGCATCGTTCTCTATAAGCCAATGCATAAAATATCGGACAGTCGAAGAACTGGTAAACGTGAGTATATCAAGCTGTTGAGCTTCTAGCTGGCTCAAGATCTTATGCCCTTGTTCATCTTCTTTGTTAACCCCGACAGTTCGATAGGCTGCTACTACATCCACTATTATGCCCACTCTCTGTAGCTCAGTAACCAGCACATTACGCGCTTCCGCTGCACGAGCCAGCAATACCCTTTTCCCCTCTAACGGCTCTCCCCGTTTGTGGGCGTCTTCAATCAATGCAGAGGCAACATCCTCTGCGATATATTTAGCTGGTACAAGATCAACCTTAGCACCATACTTTGTCAGTGTCGTAGCAGTCGCAGGGCCAATAGCCGCTATACGCACGTCGCCAAAAGTACGAGCATGATACCCCAGCCTGAGCAGGCGCTCGAAACAGATTCGCACCCCATTGGCGCTTGTAAATACCAACCAATCATACCAATCTGATTCGCACAGACGCTTCAAGGCATTGTCCAGGGGCTCCCAATCCTCGGGAGCAACCACACGTATCGTCGGGAACTCCACGGGTATCGCTCCCAAAGCACTCAACTGCGAACTAAAAGTACCTGCTTGCTCGTGTGTGCGCGTAATGAGAATGCGACGTCCTTGCAAAGGCAAGCCTTTCACTGTTTGCTCACGCATTATGACGCTCCCGAATCTGGATTTCATCCATCGTTTTGATAATCTCCGCTGCTCCCTTAGCCAACGCCTGATTTGCCAGTTGCACTCCCAGTTGTTCGGCATGCTCAAATTGAGTTTCCGGTGTCCAGGGAATAGACCCCTGCACTCTCACCTGTTGTTGGCCATCCAGGCTGATCACTAACCCCTTTAATTTGAGCTCCTCACCTGCAACTTCTCCATAAGCAGCTACTGGAAGGTAGCATCCTGCGCCTAACCAATGCATAAACATACGTTCAGCGCCGGTGGTAGCCTGCGTTACAACATTCCTAAGAGGCGCTATCAACATCTGTATCTCTGGTTCATCACGCAACTCCAGCCCTAGCGCACCCTGTCCTGGCGCAGGCATCATCACTTCTATTGGCAAATAGTTCATTCTATCGGCTAATTGTTCATGCTTACCCAATCTGTGCAATCCCGCGGCAGCCAGCACGATACCGTCGTAACCTCCCGCATCCAGCTTTTTCAACCGCGTATCAACATTCCCACGCAATGGCAAAATCTCCACTTCCGGGAATAACGCTCGAATCTGTGCCGATCTCCTCAAACTGCATGTGCCAATGCGCTTGTTTCCAGAGCGGCCAGACCCAACCAACGATCCGAGGTCACTCTGACCATTCAATACCAGTACATCCCTTGCATCCTCACGCCCGCCGACCGCCAATACACGTAATCCTCCAGGCTGAATGGTAGGCAAATCTTTCAGGCTATGGACAGCCAGATCAATATTCCGTTGCAACAGAGCGTGCTCGATCTCCATTACAAAAACCCCATCGCCACCGATCTGTGTTAAAGGGACATGGGTTATAGCATCACCTGTCGTGTGAATTTGCTTGATTACTATCTCTAATTCTGGCTCTTGTTGCTTCAGACGCTCGACCACCCACTGTGTCTGTATCATCGCCAGTTTGCTTGCTCGAGTTCCAATAATAATGCGTTTCATCTGGTTGCTCTTTCAAATCAAATAAATAGCGTAGTGCTTCGGAATACATGTGTTCGTGACCCTCCACAGCAGCATCTTTGAGGCGTAACATTGGGATATGCAATAGCTTGTTCACCATTCGTGTGGTCAGTTCCTGAATTACGGCAGTCTCGTGTTGTGTGAGCGTAGGCAAGCGTTGAAGAGTACGCGTCAGTTCTTGTTGCCGCAGCATATCAGCATGTTGTCGTAAAGCGCTGATGGTATCGACTGCGCTTAGCGAACTCAGCCATCTTTTAAACGCGTTCACTTCCTGAACGATAATCTCTTGAACCTGCTCAATTTCCTGACGTCTCAGATGAATACCTTCATTGACACCGATCTCTAGATCATCCAGATTTAATAAGTGCACACCTGGCATTTCCGCTACTGCCGGGTCAACGTCACGCGGAAGTGCAATATCAATGAGCAGCAAAAGTCTTCCTGTACGACGCTCCATAACCTCCTGCATCATTTCAAGGGTGATTAATGCGCGAGGGGCAGTAGTTGAGCTAATGACTACATCCGCTTCCACTAGAGACGTGGTTAGTTCCTTAAAAGATCGATGGAGTGCTCCAAAGCGTATGGCGAGGTCGATACCGTGCAAAGGTGTTGGATTTATGATGATCAGTTGTTGTGCGCCATTATCGCAGAGGTGATGGGCAGTGAGTTCGCTCATTTTTCCTGATCCCACTAGCAGAACACATGCCTTCTGAAGAGCGGGAAATAGTTTCTTTGCAAGTTGCACGGCAACAAGACTTACAGAGGCAGCATTGCGACTGATTCCAGTCTCACTGCGAGCACGCTTGCCTGCAACTACAGCTCCACGAAATAGCGCTGATGTTATTGGTCCTGCGTAACCACCGCCCTGCGCTATTTCCAAAGCTTCCACTACCTGCCCTTGTATCTGCGATTCTCCCGGCACCAGGGAAAATAGCCCACAAGCAACACCATACAGGTGCGATACTGCCTGCTCATCAACGAAATGATAGCTATGAACCTCAAGTTCTGGAAGAGCTATCGCACATACATCGCTCAGAATCCGTAAAAGATGAATATGCCCTTCCTCGATCTCAGAAAAGACTGCATATATCTCCATGCGGTTACATGTCGAGAGTAAAACGCATTCCTGAGCGACATTTCGTATTGCTTGAAGAACCTGGGGTATCCGCCGCTGAGAACAGACTAATCGTTCTCGCAATGCTATCGGCGCAGATAAGTGATCTACACCTACAAGAACTATTTGCACAAAAACCTCACAAATCTCAATATTTTTTGCGACCTATAGAGATTTTAACGGATTTTTCCAGAGAGTCAAGAGCGAAACATAGGTATTTCACCAGGAAAACACTGTATCTTTAATCAGGGCGATGTACAATCAGGTCTTCTCAAATAGGGGTGGTTGTGTTAGTATCCAAAAGAAGAAACTAGAGGAGCAAATGGAAATTAATGAACAGGCCAGATCAACCAGAATCAACAACTGAATCTACAGAAGAGGTGAATGGAGCGCCACTTGCCAAACCACACAGAGATTCCACAAGAACAGCACTATCTTCCGCGTCGCAAAGCCAGGAGAGCAGCTTCGACTGGACAGCACTTGGAGTTGTTATACTCATCGCAGCTTTTTTCGCTATCACTGCTCGACATAATGCACAACCAGCCACTTCGTTCGTCCCAGCAGCGGTGCTCAGTGCTACAGGTTGTGGCTTGCTTGTCACAGCTATCCGCACATTACATACATCAAAGAGAATTGGTCTGCTAGAAGCTGCTTTGGGTGGATTTTTTATGGCGCTGTTTCAATTTACCGTAGCCATTACCTATCCAGGTGTATTCGATTCCATCAGCTTTGGCCAAACATTACAGGATGATTTTCTGATTACCTGGATATTGATTACAGGTTTCTCAATCATCTTTAGTTTAGTAGGTGCAACTCTGGGACACCTCTCATTCGCTCCTCCCCGTTCTTTGCCAGACAAGTCATCGTCAACAGCTGGTATCAAAGAAAAGGATGCTGATACGACACAAGATGAACAATCGGTACATTACGCTGAGATAGAGGAAGAGTCAGTAAACACTGTGTCGAGAAACGAGGAGGAAGATAATACCGTCGGAACGGGTGATCAGGATATCCAGATTGAAGATTCATCTGAAGCATCCTCTTCTAAACAATCACAGCGATCAATTATCAGTTATTTCTTTACCATTCTACTACTGGGCTTGGCTCCTACTGTAGTCGCTTATGTATTTTCAGCAGCCTATGATTTCACACTCAGCTTCAATCAATTCGTCCCAGGCCCTTACCCAACTCTACGAATGCTCAGCGCACTTCTGCCCTGGCAGATACCAATACCTATCGACCTGAGCAGTAACATCGGAAACATTATCATTTTCAGTCTGCTATGGCGCATTCCCCTTTTCTTGGGCAATCCTTCACTATTCGATCTTCAGGCTCTCGAACCATACATCTACAACGGAGCCGCATTTGCATTGCTACTTCTCACGATGTATCGACAGAATGCTAGCACAGCAAATCAATCTTCTCATCCCGGATGGGTAGCTTATCTTTCCATGGAAGCAGCTTTAGGCCTGGTAATGGTATTGCCTGCGAATCTATGGGTATTGAGAGGATTGGAAGGACTACTACAATTTCATGATATCGTTATCCCAATACGTACCATCTCCATCCTGAATCCACTAACATTTTCTCTGAATCTCATTACCGGGCCACTTGTATGTGTAGGCTTAGGTATAGTGCTCAGAATATTTCTTGGCAAAAGAACGGTAACAATACTCAACTGAAATCCACTCATAACTCTCTGTGCGGGCCTACGGCCCGCAAGAAAAAAAGGAAGCGAGAGACACCCTCGCGCTCCCGGCAAAGGGCTTCGTGCCGGGTCCCCCAGACCCTGTACCCTCTGCACTCCCATTTATGAGCGGATGTCAGAATCACAAGTCTTGACATGCCGCGCCAGATAAGCATTCAATAATGTAGCGAGAGAAAAGCAAAAGAGGAGATTATACATGGTAGCAATATCCATACAAATTGAGGGTCAAAACGGCCTTACCTGGCCATATTGGAAACGAATTGTCAAAGAAGTCGAAGACCTGGGCTTCGCAGGTCTCTTCCGTTCCGACCACTTCACAAATGCACGACCGCCAGACAAGGATTCGCTCGAAATGATTGTATCACTCGCCTACCTGGCCGATCATACACAGCATATCCACTTTGGGCCATTGGTCGCCCCAATCTCTTTCCGTGATCCCACAC
>Ga0137391_10005059_pt1 | contig 10118 bp, 9 predicted proteins | sample 15con2h24BmetaG_FD_101399 | JGI IMG/M metagenome (GOLD analysis project Ga0137391, IMG submission 101399) | Vadose zone soil microbial communities from Angelo Coast Range Reserve, California, USA - 15con2h2.4B metaG | ecosystem: Environmental > Terrestrial > Soil > Vadose zone > Saprolite...
GCCGAGGGTCAGGTGGTGGAGTTCGAAGTGAAGCAGGGGGACAAAGGGCTCCACGCCACGAACGTCGTGCGCGTCTAGCGCGCGCCCTTCACCCGACCATTCCGCCCCGCCCGATTCTCTGGGCGGGGTTTAGTTTTCCCGCCATGCCGCCGCGCCCAGCGCCGCCCATCCCCGCCACGTCAGCCGGGAAGACATGCGTCTTCCTCGTCGACGGCTACGCGCTCATTTACCGCGCGTTCTTCGCCATGATCGCGCGCCCCCTCACGACAAAAAGCGGCGAGAATACGTCGGCGGTGTGGGGCATCACGAACTTTCTGCTTCGGCTCTACGAGAACTACCATCCCGAATACATCGGCTGGGTGCACGACCGCGGCGTGTCCTTTCGTCAGGAGCAGTACCCGGAGTACAAGGCGACGCGCGAGAAGTTGGGGGAGGAGTTGCAGCAGGACTTCGACCGCTCGCTCGAGCGCGTCTGCCAGATTCTCGACGCGTTCCATATCCCCGTCATCGCAATCAACGGCTACGAGGCCGATGACGTCGTCGCGACCCTCGCCGAGCGGGCGGCGGGCACCGGCATGCAGGCGGTCATCGTTTCAGGCGACAAGGATTTTTATCAATTGATCGGTGAGGGAATCGCGCTGCTCAACCCCGGGCGCGGTGGACAAGCGGCCGTCGAGGAGCAATGGGTCGATCAGTCGAACGCGAGCGAGCGGCTCGGCGTGCCGCCCCAGCGGGTGGTGGATTATCTCGCGCTCGTCGGCGACAGCTCCGACAACATTCCCGGCGTGAAGGGCATTGGCGACAAGACCGCGGTGCAGCTGCTCGAGACCTACGGAGATCTGGACTCGATTCTCGCCCGCGCGGCGGACATCCCGGGCAAGCGCCCCCGCGAGGCGCTGCTGCAACAGGCCGACAATGCACGCCTCTCCCGCCAGCTCGTGACGCTGCGGCGCGACGTGCCCGTGGAGCTCGATCTTCAACAGCTGCGGGTCCGCACGCCCGATACCGATACCCTCGCTGCGCTGTTCACGGAGCTCGAATTCCGTACTCTGATCCCGAAGCTCGCCGATCTGGCCTCGGTAGGCGTCGTGCAGCCTGTCGAACCGGGGGGGGCCGCGACACCGCCGCCTCTCGCGGGCCCGCGGGCAGCGCAGCTCGCGGATCCGCGCATCGTCGACGATCCTGCCGACCTCCCCGCGCTGGTTCAGGAGCTGCGTGGCGCGCGACTCGTCGCGCTGCAAGCGGAGCCGGGACTTGTCGGTCTCTCATTCGCGGTGGCGCCCGGCCGCTCGTGGTATCTCCCCTTCGGCCACGTGCCGCGCGAAGGGGAATTCGAGGCCGCGCCGCCACGCAACCTGCCACCGCTCTCGAGTGAGGCGCTCGCGCCGCTGCGCGCGCTCCTGGCCGACCGGACCGTGCGCAAGGCGGGGCACGACATCAAGGCGGCGTGGGTCGCGTTTGCGCACGCCGGTATCCCGTTCGCGGGCGTCACCTACGACTCGATGGTGGCGAGCTTCGTCCTCGATCCGGGGAACCGCTCGCACGCGATCAACGATCTGGCGCGCGAGCATCTCTCCGTCGAGCTGCCCACAACCGCGCAGCTGCTGGGAAAAGGGAAGGGCGGGGGGACGGAGCGAACGTTCGCCCAGGTCCCCCCCGCCGAGGCGGCGCGCGTCTCCGCCGCACAGGCGGAGATGGTATTGCGGCTCGAGGAGGCGTTCCGTTCCGATATCGAGGCACACCACCTCGTACGCCTGCTCGATGAAATCGAGATTCCGCTCATCCCCGTGCTCGTCGATATGGAAGCAACCGGAATCCTTGTCGATCGCGTATTGCTGGGCGAGATGTCCCGCGGCTTCAACAAGGAGCTGACCGCGCTTGAGCTCGACATTTACCGCGCCGCCGGCGGCGAGTTCAACATCAACTCGACGCCGCAGCTCCGGACCGTCCTGTTCGAGCGCTTGAAGTTGCCCGTGCAGAAGCGAACTAAGACAGGTGCCTCGACGGACGTCGAAGTGCTCGAGCAGCTGGCGGCCCTCGGCCACGAAGTGCCACGCCTGCTGATCGAGTACCGCGAGCTGACGAAGTTGAAGTCCACCTACGTGGACGCCCTCCCCGGATACATCCGGGCGGACACCGGTCGCGTCCACACGAGCTTCAATCAGACCGGCGCGGCCACCGGGCGTCTCTCATCCTCCGATCCCAATCTCCAGAACATCCCCGTGCGCACGCGCCGGGGGGGCGAGATCCGGCGCGCATTCGTGGCGCCGCCCGGTCACCTGCTCCTCATCGCCGACTACTCCCAGGTCGAGCTGCGGTTGCTCGCCCATTTCTCGGACGATCCGGCGTTCGTGACGGCATTTCAGCGCGGCGGCGATATCCATCGGCAAACGGCGGCTGTGATCTTCGGCGTCCCGGAGGCGAACGTGACCGCTGAGATGCGCGGGCGCGCCAAGACGATCAACTTCGCGACGATTTACGGCCAGGGCGCGCTGGCGTTGTCGCGGCAACTCGGGATCACGCTCGAAGAGGCGAAGGCGTTCATCAAGCACTACTTCGAGCGCTTCGCGGGCGTGCGTGCCTGGCTCGACAAAACCGTCGATGAAGCTCGGCAGCGGGGGTTTGTAGAGACGCTGTTCGGGCGGCGCCGCTACATCCCCGAGCTGCGGGACCGAAATTTCAGCATTCGTGCCTTTGGTGAGCGGACCGCAACCAACTCCCCACTCCAGGGTTCTGCGGCCGATCTCATCAAAATCGCGATGATCCGAATCCATGCGGCGCTCAAAGAGGCGAATCTGCGCGCCAAGATGGTCTTGCAGGTGCACGACGAGCTGGTCTTCGAGATTCCCGAGGGCGAGCGGTCAGTTGCCGGTGCCCTTGTAAAACGCGAGATGGAGGGGGTCGCCAATTTGCGCGTGCCGCTCGTCGTAACTATCGGTGCTGGAAAGAATTGGATCGACGCGAAGGGTTAAGCACGCCTCTTGCAGGAATGGGGGGCAGGGCCCACAATAGGGGCGTCGATTCCGGGCTTTTCGGATCGACGCCCTTTCGCGCCCGGGGGGTAGCGGTGAAAGCACGCGGTTTCACCCTGATCGAGTTGCTGATCGTGGTGGTGATCATCGGGTTGCTCGCGACCATAGCGATCCCGAAGCTCGCCAACACGAAGCAGAAGGCATACGTCGCCCAGATGAAGTCCGACCTCAAGAATCTGGCGACGGCGGAGGAGGCCTTCTTCTATGACAGCACGTACTACACGAGCGCCTTGGCACCGCTCAATAATTTCAGTCCGTCGACCGGCGTTACGCTGAATGTGCTCGAGGCGACGCCAGGCGGCTGGTCCGCCCGGGCCATCCACGCCCAGACCACGCGCCAATGCGTGCTGTACCAAGGGAACGCGGCGCCAGTCGCCCCGGCCACCAGCGAGGGTCGGATTACCTGCACCTAGATCCACCGTATCGGGAATTCCAACGCCGCCGCGAGGGGATGCGATTCGCCCTGAACGGCGGCGTTTGGCTACACCGGCACAAGATCGACGGCGAGCCGATGGTCCACCTGGTCAGCTCAGATAAGGAACGGCTGCTCGAGCTGGGCCGGACGCTGGGATTTCAGGCGCGCTGGCTGCAATACAAGCCGCTCAAGAATCCGGACACCGGGATCCGGGTGCCCGCCTGGCATTGGGATGTGTGGGGAGAAAAGCTGCAGCTGCTCGGCGCTACGTAGTCTCTTCGACGTCGCGCCGCGGCGCCCGGACGCCCGGCCACCAATTCCACCGTCCCGCGATGTGCATGATGGCCGGCACGAGCACCATGCGGATCAATGTGGCATCGAGCAGCACGGCAAGCGCGACCCCGAACCCGATGAACTGCACCGCGAGTACGCGCGTGAACGCAAAGTTGCCGAAGACGATGATCATGATCAGCGCGGCGAAGGTGATCGTGGACGCAGTCGTGGAAAGGCCTTCCATCGTGGCGTGATCGTTCCGCCCCGTCTTGTCGAACACTTCCTTCACGCGCGTCAGCAAGAACACTTCATAATCCATCGACAGCCCGAAGACCGTCGCGAACACGAGCACCGGCACGACGACAAAGATGGCTTCCGTCGGCCCCTCGAGACCAAAGAGACGGGCACCATAGCCGTGCTGGAAGACGAGGACGGTAATTCCGAAGGCGGCGCTCACCGAGACGCAGTTGAGCACCACCGCTTTGAACGGCACGAGCACCGAGCGGAAGGCGAACAACAACATGATCGCGGTGACGCCGAGAATCATGGCGACGATGCCGGGAAACCGGCCGAGCAAGTTCTCCTGCAGATCGAGGCTGGACGCCGCAAAGCCTCCGACCACCACCTCCACGCCGCGCAGGCGGGTGCTCCGGGCGATCGTGGCGCGCACGTGGCGCGCCAAATCCATCATGCCGGTCAACGACACCGAGTCCACGGCGATCACGTCCATCAGCGTCGTGCGCCGGTCGGCACTCAAATAGGCGTTGAAAAACTCGGGATAGCGCTCGCGCACCGCTTCCGGCTCGCCGTAGAACATTGCCAGCTGCAGTGTGGACATGCCCGGCCGGAGCGTGGCCACACCGCGCACTTCGCGTACGCGTGGGTCCTTGGCGATCGAGTCGCTCAAGGCCTTGAGTCCCGGCAGCCGGCGACCCGACAACGCGGACTCACCGGGGGGCAGCCGCACCATCACGCGGAGCGGCTGGATCACACCGCTCGCGCCCATCTCGCGCAGCGCGGCGAGCCCCTGTCCCGATTCCGCGTCCGGCGGAAACCAGTTGCGCGCCGGCAGGCCGATCTTGATTTGCGTGAGTGGAAACGTCAGGAGGGCCGCCACGAGTCCGCCGCCGAGAATCGCGCGCCAGGGATGGTGGCCGAGCGAGCGTGCCCAGCGCTCCCAGCCCTGTGGCGTGTGAATCCAGGCGAGCATCCGCGCGAGCCATTTGGGTCGGTCGATGTCGCGGCCCAGGATCGCAAGCGCTGCGGGCAAAAACGTCGTCGCGAGCAAGACGGCCACCGCAACGACGATCAACCCGCCCACGCCGACCGAGCGGGTCTCGGTGAGCGGCGTGAGGATCAGCGCCGCGAATCCAACGACGACGGTCAGCCCCGACGTCACCACTGCCGAGCCCGCCGTCTGAATCGTGCGCACCGCGGCGTCTACCGGTGATAGGCCGCGGTTCAGCTCCTCCCGGAAGCGCGTGACGATCAGCAGCGAGTAGTCGATGCCGACGCCCAGGCCCACCATGGTCGTGATGTTGAGCACGAAAACGGACATCGTCTGGAACTGCGCGGCGACGGCGACGAGGCCGAGCGCGATCGTAATCGCGAGCACTCCAACGATGATCGGGAGCGTCGCGGCGACGAGGGCGCCGAAGGCGAGCACCAGCACGGCGAGGGTCAGCGGTAGCGCGCGCTCTTCGCCGCGGCGCGTGTCCTCCGTGCTGATCGTGCGGACGTCGTAATCCAGCGCCGGATTCCCCGTGACCTTGATGTCGAACCCGTCCGAGTGCGGCAATCGCGCCAGCGTGCTGCGCACCGTCTCGCGCAGCTCGGGCACGACCGTCCGGCTCACGTCGTTCGTGCTGGCCGGTGTCAGGGCCGCGATGAGAAACGTGGTGTGGCGATCGGTGCTGACGAACGTCGATTCGCCGATGGTGCGGACCGAGATGACCTGACTGATGTACGGCTGGCGGGCGAGCGCGGCCGAGACCGAATCGAGAACGGCTTCAAATCGCGGATTGCTGTAGCGCACGGGTCCGTGCACGACGATCGCCACGTATTCCGCGATCGGATTGGGAAACGATGCGCGGATGAGCTGGGACGCGCGAGCGGATTCCGTTTGCTCGACGTTCATGCCGCGCACGGCCAGGACGCGCTGCACGTGGGTGGCTTTCGGAACGAACAGCAGCGCGAGAACCGCCCACGCGCCGATGACCCAGCCGCGCCAGCGGACGATCTGCCTCGCGGGTAACGCGATCACCTACGATCCAAGCACATGCGGGCCACAATCATAGGGACGTGCGAAGTGCAAAGCTAGCGGCGCGGCCTCCGATCTTCGCATATTGCGCCCATGGTGGAACGCCGGCTCACGGGAATGATCGCCGCCGCTGCGGTGCTCATCGTCTTGTTCATCGTCTGGGACGCGTTTCGCCCCACGCCCCGCCGCGCCAATTCGCCGTCCGAGGCCGATGCGCCGCTCAGAATCGCCGAGTCGCCGCCGCCCCCGTCCCAGGTCGCACAACAACCAACGGCACCACCGACGACAACCTCGCAGGGGACCGCGGTCCCCGCCGGTCCGGGGGGGGGCCGCGAGCCTTCCTACATCGAGCTGATGGCGCGCTTTGAGACACGGCGTCGCATTCGGTCGAGTGGCTCGAGCACCTATCTGGGCGAGATGCTCGAGGCGAGCGGAGACTCCATGCTGCGGCGCTGGGAGAATCGCACGACTTCGCCGATTCGCGTGTGGTTCGCCCCCACGCATGCCGCGAACTTCCAGCCGGCATTTCTCGATGCCATCCGAGCGGCCTTCGGCCTGTGGACCCACGCCGGTGTCCCGGTCCGGTTCGAGTTCGATGCCGACTCGACGAACGCGGAAGTCACGGTGAAGTGGCGCATTCAGTTCGAGATCGAGCGCACCGGACAAACCGACGTCACATGGGACGAGAACGGCACCATTCAAAGCGCGACGATCACGGTCGCCACCTTCGATCCCAAGGGGCGGCCGATGGACGCGGATGACATCCGCGTCGTCGCGACGCACGAGGTGGGCCATCTGCTGGGGCTCGATCACTCGAAAGACTCGACCGACATCATGTTCCCGACCGCGAAGGTCCGGGATCTGTCGGACCGTGACGTGCGGACGGTGCTTCTTCTTTATCAGCTGACGCCGGGGAATCTGCGCTGAGCCCTCGCAGCATCACCTCGTTCCTGACTCACGTCGCACCTCCTCAATCGCTGGCGCAGACCCTCGATACGCGCGTCCGCGAAGCCGAGCTGATCGAGAAGCTGGACGGCGGCGCGGTACGCTGTTTTGCCTGCGGCCACCGCTGCCTGGTGAAGCCCGGGCGGCGCGGCATCTGCAAGGTCCGGTTCAATAAGGAAGGGACGCTCTTCACGCCAGCGGGCTACGTCGCCGCGCTGCAATGCGATCCCACCGAGAAAAAGCCGTTCTTCCACTGCCTCCCCGGCAGCGATACGCTGACGTTCGGGATGCTCGGCTGCGATTTCCATTGCGGCTATTGCCAGAACTGGCTCACGTCACAGGCGCTGCGGGACGACGCGGCGGGCGTGATGCCCAGCGACGTGACGCCAGATGCGCTCGTCGCGCTGGCCCAACGCCACGGCGCGCGCATGGTGGGCTCGTCGTACAACGAACCGCTGATCACCGCCGAATGGGCAGTCGATGTGTTCAAGGCCGCGCGGCCCGCCGGTCTGAAAACCGCGTTCATCTCGAACGGCAACGCCACGCCCGAAGTGCTCGACTACATCCGGCCGTGGACCGATTGCTACAAGATCGATCTCAAGGCGATGGACGATAAGCGGTATCGCGAGCTGGGCGGCGTGCTCCAGCACGTCGTTGACGCGATCCGCCTGGTGCACGAGCGCGGCTTCTGGCTCGAGATCGTGACACTGATCGTGCCCGGGTTCAACGACGACGAGGGCCAGCTGACCCGCGCCGCCGAGCTGATCGCGTCGGTATCGCCCGAGATCCCGTGGCATGTCACCGCGTTCCACAAGGATTACAAGATGACGGACCCCGAGAACACCCCCGCCGCGACGTTGCTGCGCGCCTGTGAAATCGGTACCGGGGCGGGGCTGCGGTTCGTGTACGCGGGGAATCTCCCGGGGCGAGTCGGCCGTTGGGAGCACACCTATTGCCCCGACTGCGGCGACTTGCTGATCGAACGCTACGGTTACGTCATCAAGCGGCAGCGTGTCGGAGCCGACGGGCGCTGTCCCTCCTGTAGCCGGCGGATTCCAGGCATTTGGTCGTAGCGCTCCTCTTGCTGTTGGTGCAGGGCCCTCTCACCACGCCCGCGTTCGATAGCGCCGTGCTTGGTGGGATTCGACAGGGCGCGTATCCGGGCGCGGCCCTCATCGTCGGTCGCCACGACACCATCCTCTTCGCGAAAGGCTACGGCCGGCTCACCTGGGCGGCATCGAGCGCGGCGGTCAGTGTCGACAGCACCTTCTGGGATCTCGCCTCACTCACCAAAGTCGTGGCCACGACGCCTGCGCTGATGCTCCTCGTCGAGCGCGGGCAGGTGGGACTGGACACGCCCGTGGTGCGTTACGTGCCGGAGTTCAATGGTCCTGGCACCGCGGCGATCACGGTTCGCCATCTGTTGACGCATACGTCCGGTTTGCGCGGCACGCTGCCGTTGCGCGAAGCGGCCGACAGTGCGGCGGCACTCCGCATGGTGCTCACCACGACTCCGCTCGTGCCGCCTGGCGCGCGCATGGTGTACTCCGATCTCAACGCGATTCTCTTGGGCGAGATCGTGCGGCGCGTGACGGGCACGCCGCTCGATGCGTTCGTGACGCACGAGGTGTACACCCGCCTCGGACTCGACCACGAGATGATCTTCCGCCCGCCCCGACGACTCCAGCACCGCATTGCGCCTACGGGGTTGTGGCACGGACATCCCGTCGCCGGCATCGTCAACGATCCCAGCGCCGCTAAGCTTGGCGGTGTGGCGGGCCACGCCGGCCTCTTCACGACGGCGATCGCGCTCGCGCGCTTCGCCCAATTCATGTTGAATGAGGGCGTGTTGGCGCAGCATCCACGGATACTCAAGCAGGAAACCGTCCACCAGTTCACCCAGATCGCGGTGCCGGCACGCCGCGGCGCCAGCGCCCGCACGCTGGGATGGGAGGCGCTGCCGACCGGCGAGGAGACCTCGAGTGCCGGCACGCTGTTCGGCCCGCACAGTTATGGACACACCGGCTGGACGGGGACGTCGCTGTGGATCGACCCCGACCGCGACCTGTTTGTTCTGCTGCTCACCAATCGCGCCTACGACCCCAGAGTGCGCGGCTCGTTTACCAAGCTGAAGGAAGTTCGCGGGCGCGTAGCCGACGCCGCAGCGCGCGCCACAGATGCCCGCCCGCTCGCGCACTGAATCCCGAAACCCGACGCTGATTTACGACGGCGAATGCGGCGTCTGCCGCAAGGCAGTGGAGCTGTTGCGCCGCTGGGACCGGGAACATGTGCTCCGCTTTGTACCGTTCCAGGACTCAGTTGCCGTGGCGCGGTTCGGGATCGCGCTTCCGGCGCTCGCGGCCGCCATGCATCTCGTTTCCCCGGACGGCCGCGTGTATCCAGGCGCGGATGCCATCCCTGAGCTGCTCAGGCTGTTTCCCGGCAAACGCTGGCTCGCGCCCCTGTTCCGGATTCCCGGGGTGCTGCCACTTGCCCGTCGGGTCTATGCCTGGATCGCGGTGCGGCGGAAGTGTCTGGTGCGCGGTACTCCAGGTCGCTAGGTTCGGCAGGAGGAGACACGGTCTGTGACGACTGCAGTGCTCAGTGCTGAAACGGTCCGCCAGGCGTTACGCCAGGTGAAGGATCCCGAGCTCGACATGAACATCGTCGACCTCGGCCTCGTCTACGATGTCGAAGTCGAGGACGGTCTGGTGCGCATCAACATGACATTGACGTCGCCGGGGTGCCCGGCGGGGCCGATGATCACGAACGACATCTACAAGGTCGTCCGCGCCATCGAAGGCGTGCAAGACGTCGATATCGATATCGTATGGGAGCCGTACTGGACCCCTGAGCGGATCGACCCAAAGATCCGCGCCATGATGGGATTCTAGCGCACCGCTTCGAGCAGGAAGTCGCCCAACACATCGATCTGCCAGCGTCGCAGTTCACCGATCCGCTCGAGCGCCGCGCGATCCACCGGCCGTGCACGCACCACCGCCTCCAACGTGGTCCTGCCGCAAAGCACTCCCGCCTCCAGTCCCAACTCCGCCGCAACACGGTTGCGAACGGCTTTGACTCGTTCGAGACGTACATCGAACCCGGGATCCTTTTGCGGTCGCGGGCGTCGCTCGAGTCGCGGCAGCTCACTGTCGCTGAGAGATTTCGCGCGTCCCACGGCGTCGAGCAGCGC
>Ga0137391_10005060_pt1 | contig 10118 bp, 15 predicted proteins | sample 15con2h24BmetaG_FD_101399 | JGI IMG/M metagenome (GOLD analysis project Ga0137391, IMG submission 101399) | Vadose zone soil microbial communities from Angelo Coast Range Reserve, California, USA - 15con2h2.4B metaG | ecosystem: Environmental > Terrestrial > Soil > Vadose zone > Saprolite...
CGCGGCGTCCAGGAACTCGTCGTCGACCCGGTCGGTGAGCAGCGTGATCACCCCTGCCTTCCCGGCCACTTCCGTCAGCAGCTGGTCGCGGGCCATGGCGCCCTCGCCGTCATAAAGCGTCATGTCGCACCGGGCTTCGACGCGGTCCAGTGCTTCTTGCGGCAGGCGGCGGGTGACCAGGACTGGCGGACGCATCCGGTCCACCGCTAAGCCTCCAGCTCCGGGAGGACTGCGGCCTCGTCATCCAACTGGTACTTCAGCAAATCAGCCATGTAGCCCCCAAGGGTCGGCGCTGGATATTCACATGGTGGCAGCCCACGGCGTCCGGCGTCGGCTGTGAGGATCATAAGGCGACTGGTCGCCGCTGACTCTAACTTCACGCTCACTGAGGAGCGGCCGGTCTGACTTGGCGCGCACAGCCGTCCGTGCGGCGCGTGGGCGCTGGGTGCTCTTCGGCTGAGGTACGCCGACTAACCACTCTGTGCGCCCAGGTGCCGATGGCGAGACGGAGATCGCTGATCTGCGTCCTGGCGGATTGGCCCGCGCAGACCTGGAGCCGGGCGCGCCGCGCTGAGCGGAACCGGCGCCAAGCGATGTCAATATGGGGGTTGGTCCCGAAGCGCGGCCGATCCGTTGTGACAGCACGCGCGAATAACCGCCTTACCTGCAGTTTGTTAGGTGCTGGGTCGGCTTGGCGACCAGATTGGGCATTGTGTCGCTCACGTGAGCAATAATCGACTGATGTGCTGGCTTCTTGATCGTCAGATACCCAGGGGAGCTTGCGGCGGTGCAGCCACGCGACCTGATCGCAGGCGTGGTCGGAACGTTGAGCTTGGCCAAACGATTCCAGCGCGACAGCAGAATCCTCAGCTGACCCGGTAGCCAGAAGCATCCCTGATCACGTGCGCCTCAACGGTCTATGCCGAGCAGGCTAAGCGTGGTCTGACGCTGGTCCAGCAGTCCGCTGAGCGTCACGATTCCCGAAAGCTTCCGATCCGCGCTCCCGCACGGAGCCTCGCGGGGCGATGTCTCCATCCCGCGATGAGCAAAAGCCCCGTCGCGTCGACAACGCGATCGGTTAGTGATGGAGGTGACTGGGGGCAGAAGAAACCGGCCCGGGTTCGGGCATTCTGGTGCGCCGGCCGTGTTCGGATGCGGTCCAGCACCGCGGCCGTGACGATTCCGATAATGCGCGACGGACTTCTAAGATGATCATGGCGAGCCGTTCAATCAGAGCCGGTGCCGATGACGGCGGACCGCTATCATCGCAGCAGTCCTTTTCGAGGTGAGGTTCCGGTGACACGAGCACAGGACGGGGACGGCCGTCGCCGGCCGGGTCGTGGTCTGTCGCTGGACCGGATCGTCGCGACCACGCTGGAGCTGGTGGATGAGCAGGGCATCGGGGCGGCGTCGATGCGGGCGGTGTCGTCGCGGCTGGGGGTCCGCTCGATGTCGCTGTACCGGTATGTGCGGGACCGCGATGAGCTGTTCGACAATGTCGTGGAGCGGATCGTCAACGAGCTCGCCGACGATCCGGAGGTCCAGCTGCGTCCGGTGGACGGGTGGCGGCCTTACCTGACCGGCATGGCGCACGGAGTGCGCCGCTACGCTCTGGCGCATCCGCATGCTTTCCCGCTGGTCGCTACCCGGCCACCCGGGTCGCCGTGGGTTAATCCGCCGCTCCGGTCGCTGCGCTGGGTTGAGGCGATGCTGCGCGGCCTGGCCGGAGAGGGGTTCAGCGACGAGCAGGTCCTGTTCACCTACCGCACGTTCAACGGCTTCCTGCTTGGTCACCTGCTGCTGGAAACCAGCGCCATGACGCTCCGGGACCCCAAGCCGGGTGACGGATCCTTCGCCGGCACCGACACGGCTTCGAGCGACGGCAGCGAACCCGGCGGGGGGGCGCCCGCAGATCCGGTTCTAGGCGGTCTGAGCCCGGCCCGCTCTCCTGAGCAGCGGGAGGCGGTCGAGGACGCCGACAGCCCGCGCGAGCTAGTCGATCCTGCGGGCGAGATCGACGCCAGGCGTTTCCCGACAGTGCACCGGCTGGCGGCAGGGCTCGCCCAGGACCGCTGGGCAACAGAGTTCGAAACAGGCCTGGAAACCATGCTCGACCGGATCGCGATGTTCGTGGCCGACGGATCGGACCTCAAGCGAAGCTGATACCGCAAGCCGCAGCCATTGCCTGCCGACGCCCGTTGCCTGACCTCTAGTGCCGCCAGCGGTCAGAGGCCTGGGCGGCCGTCGGCAGCCGGATTGATCTGTCCTGACCACCTCAGCGCCAGACGCCTGCCGACGGGACATCATGGCTGTAAGCTCGCTCCGCGGGCGGCTAATCAGCCCTATCGCCGCTGCGTGTGCGAGAGTGCGCCGGCCCAGGATGCCGGTCAGGCCGAGTTGGACCCGCCGTACCTTCTGGGCGTCGTGGCCTCCGGGTAGATCCGGCAGAACGCCGCGAGGTTCAGGTTGACACTGTAAGCTTCACATGTAAGCTTCACGTGTAAGTCATTCGGTGTGCCGGAACAGGCCAGCCGCACAATGCATGAAGGCAGCAGCCCCGAGCGGGCCAGTCGGCGGCATCCGGACCAAGGCGCCGCCGATAACGGTCAAGCTGCTGTACAAGCCGGTCGGCATGATCGCCAGTGTCCTAGGCGGACTGCTCGCCGGCGCGATCTTCAAGAAAGCCTGGAAGATCGCTGCCCGAGAAGACGACGCGCCCACGGCTACCGACGCCAGCCGAGGCTGGCGCGAGATCCTGCTTGCCGCCGCCATTGAGGGCGCTGTCTTCGCCGTCGTCAAGGCAGCGGTCGACCGCGGCGCCGCCGAGGGCACCCGCAAGCTGACCGGCAGCTGGCCAGGCGAGGAAGACAAGTAAGCAGGGCAAGCTTCACTAGGAAAGGACCGCTCATGAACATCAGCAAGGACGAGATCGTGCAGCTCCTGGAAAGCCAGGGCCAGCACGACCAGGCCAGCCAGGCCCGGCAGCAACTCCCGGACCCGGTGGACACCGGCAGCCAGGACCACTCCGCGATCCTTTCCCAGCTGGGCCTGGACCCCGGCAGCCTGGGTGACAAACTCGGCGGCCTCGGCAAGAACCTCTGAGTCGGGGCGCGGCAGCGATGGTGGCGGCGGTACAGATCCGGACGAACCCAGGGGCGCGGGGGCTCCTTGGGCCCGGCGCCTGCCCGCCTATTCCGCCTATCGCGCCGGGCTTTCGCTACGGCAGCTGGCGCTGTGGTCAGCAGACCCCGGGTAGTCCGCAGCGCCGCGCGATTCGGCGTCGGACTGGCCGCCGCGCGTCCCGATCCAGCCGGGCGGTTGGAAGCCCCGGCTGCGCGATGAAGCCGCTCCCAGCCCAGCAGATCTCCGCCGGGCCAGCGGGCTCACCGAGCGACCCTCGACTACCTAGCCTGCTGAATCCCACGCAAGCGGCACGGCTCGGCGACTGGCGTATGCTCCTGGCACCGCCCGTGTGTTCGGCTGGCCGGCAGGTCATGCGGTTGAGCACTGGGCGCAGATGACCCCGGGAAGGTCACGTACGGATGGATGACGACGAGCACATGCGCCGCCGTGAGTTCGTGCGGCGGCATCATCCCGACCGTGGCGGCGATCCCGCTGTCTTCATTGCGGGACTGCGCGAGCTTGACACTCAAGCCAGCAGCTCCCGTCCGCGCGTGGTCGCGATACGGCACCACGCATGGCCGGTTACTCTAGTTCTGACGCTAATCAGCCGATTGAACGCCAGCCACCGCGGTCGCCGAGTTTACTAGACCGCGATGATTTCGTTCATCTGGGAGTGATTCTTGCCCTCGTGTCACGCCGGCGGCGTCCAGGATGTCGCCGATGATGATGTTTACGGTCGCGGCTCGCAGTCCGAGATCGTTGCGCAAGGCCGCGGCGACTTGTATCTGGATGTCGCGGGCCACGTGATGGACGGGCCTGTCATAGTTCACCGCGATGGTCAGGTCCACGACGGCGGTGCGACCCAGTACCCCGGCGGCAGTGTCGGCCGCCGTAGTCAATCCTGGCGGGGGTGAAACTGGGAGCGGCGGCAAGCTCGCGGACGGGGCTTCACAGGGCGTTGAGCTCGCCGATCGCGGCCCGGCAGTGGACGCAGTCTCGCTGGTGGCGTGTGAGCTGTCCGGCGTGGCCGTCGGCGACTTGCTCGAGCAGGGTGTCGACGTCAGCACCGCAGGCCAGGCTGCCCGCGTTCAGCAGATCAGTTGGTGCCGCCGGGCGGGGCTCAGGCGGATCATTCACGTTCTGGTCATCTCCACTCTTCCAGCGCAGTTGCCAGTGTGCGCCGCGCCCGGAACAGATGGCGACGTACTGCTGGGACGGTGCTGCCGGTCACGCTGGCTACCTCCGCGTAGGACAGTCCCTCGAAATGGTGCAGGACAATTACCACCCGCTGGGGGAACGGCAGCCCCGCCAGCGCCCCGGTAACCGGATCAGCAGCCTGATTGCGCTCCGCCTGCGCGTCCGGGCCGCCGCCAGGACAGGCGACGTCCTCGAGGAGGTCGAGGGAGCCGATAACGTGGCCGCGGGTTACCTTGTTGAGCGCCCGGCGGGTCACAATCCGGTACAGCCAGGTCGAGAACGACGAGGCCGCGGTGAAGCCGGCCAGTTTCTCCCAGCCTGCCACCAGGGCTTCCTGGACTACGTCCTGCGCCTCATGATGATCGCCTACCAGCCGCAGCGCAACCCGGTAGGCCGTCGCGGAGTGCCGCCGGACAAGGATTTCGTAGGCGTCGAGATAGCCTTCTTGGGCACGGGCGACCAGGTAAGCGTCGTCAACTTCCAGCAAATCAGGCGCGCCTCCTCCCGAGGCGAGCGGCATCTGCGGGACCGTCCCGCCACCGGCAGAATCCGGCGGTCTGGCCGGGAGACTAGGCGTGACCCGCGGCATGAGCAGCGCGGCGTCGACTGCGGGCTTTAGCGCCTTGCTCGGCACCCGGCGACGTCCGGCGCTCGACGTCGTCCTCCTGCTCAGTACCTCTGCCGCGATGCCGGTCATTCCTGGAGAGACTGTTGCTAAGAAACGCGTTCGGGGGTGCGGTTGCTGACGTTGATGTCGAGCTGGATGGGCAGGCCGGGTTTGCCCAGGGCGCGGCGGGCGTGGCTGAGGGCGTCTGATTCGATGCGGTGGCGGAGCGCGGCCAGGTCAGCGGAGCGGGTGGCGGTCACCGTTATGACGAGCGCTGGGTCGCCCGGATCGCCCAGGACGCGAGCTCGGGCTGTGTCGACGCCGTGGTAAGCACTGATTTCGCGGGTGACCGCTCCGCTGAGAGCGGCCGGGTGCATGACCGTGGTGCCCTGCCTGCTGCCGCGTGTGATGGTGATGTCACTTGCCCGGTCGGTTGACAGCAGCAGTGCCGCGATCCACCGCAGCGCGATCAAGGCGATCAGCAGGCAGGCCGCGGCGGCGGCTGGCCACAGCCAGTCTCCGTGGGTACCGATGTAGGCGCCGAATCGGTTGGCGAGCAGGGCATGGTGTGCATACGCCGTGCCGAAGCCGCCCGCTGAGGCGGTGAGGCCGAAAACGCCGGCCAGGAAAACAATCAGGCCGAATACGGTCAGGGCGAGACGGTTGGTGCGGTCGGTGTGCATCAGCGGCTCCGGGGGAAGACGCGCACCCTCAGGTGCGGCGGGTGGCGCATCTGGAGGTTCTCGAGACGCTGGCGGGCGGCTTCGGCGACGGGTTCTTTCAGCGCGTCGGCAGCGGCCCGGTCGCGGGCCGCCGATGTTGCCGCGACCAGGGCGCGTCGGCGGCGGACCGTGACGGCTGCCCTGCTGATGCCGTCGATGTCCAGTGCCGCCGCGCGCAGGGTCCCGGCGAGCCCCTTGCGGGTCATGGCCGCGTCCGTGGCTTTCTCATCCGAGCGCAGCTTCAGCCGGGTGACCCTGCGGGGCTTGAGCTCGAAGGCGAGCAGGATTGCCCCGGCGATGATCAGGATGACGGACCACACCTTGATGACCAGTGCGTTCTAGTGGGTTCTGGCCGCCCAGCGGTACCACGCAGGCCAGTGCACGACGACCGGGCCAGCATGCGCGATGAAGGCGATGACCTCGATAATCACGATCACGCTGGCTGCTACCAGGGCGGCAGCAAGGACGAGTGCCAGCGGCCGGTTAATCACGCGCATGCGGGTCCTTCCTAGCGGACGCGGGGAGGAGGAGTGATATCGGTGACCAGATCGGCCACCACGATGTGCACTTCGTCGACGGTCAGCCCGGTCAGTTCTGTTACCCGGCTGCGGAGGTGGCTGCGGACCTGATCGGTAACCGCCGGCACCGATGCGGGCCAGCGCACGCTGATCTCCAGGGTCAGGAAGGCTTTCGACCCGTCGACATCCACCGATGCCTTCGGCAGCGCGGCAAGGTCCGTGCCCCGCAGGCCGAGGTGGCCGGCGGCGGGTACCGCCCGGCCCAGGACCCGGGCAGCGGCAGCACCGGCGTCGGGGTTCTCGGCCGCCGCACGGGCCGCGATCTTGGAGACGACGCTGTCGGCGATGGTGATCGTCCCGAGTTCGGTACGGCCCGCCTGGGCGCCTGCCGCGGCTTCGGCCGTTGCCGCGGTCATCGGGTACTGCGGCCGCGCGTCAGCCAGCCGGGCACGTCCACGTCACCAGCGAGGACTCTGGCCACTCCGTAGCCGATCGCGCCGAGTAGCGCCACGATCAGCATGTCTCCGAAGTTCCCGAAGACCAGGGCCAGGCCCAGGATCAGGCCGGTGATGGTCCCAAGCGCGGTGCGGTTCATCTGTACTCACATCCGGAAGTCAGGAAAAGGGGAGGTCCGGCCGCCGGCGGCGGCACCGGCGCGGGCGGGTCATCGATGTCACCGACGACCACTTGAACCCGGCGCCCCCGGGTTATCGGCGTCACCGCTGTGGTGATCTGGCTGAGCAAGTCCGCAACCTGCAGTCCCCACCGGGCGCGGACCCGGATCAGCACGGACTGCTGGCGGACTATCACCCCGGGCACCTGGCGGCCCGGCAGGTACGACGCGACCTCGCCGAACCGGCCGCTGTCGAGCCCGGAGACACCAGCGCACCCCTCCACCGCTGTGGCCACGGCCTCGACATTGATCCCGTCTATGACGGTCGGCGTCGGCGGAACCGACGGGACATCGCGCGGATGCGCGGTGGTCATGACACTCGCGACGGCGTGTTGTCCTGGTCGTCGGTGCCGGGGAGGTAGACATCGTCAACCGCGACATTGACCTCGACGACCCGCAGCCCGGTCATCCGCTCCACGGACTGCTTCACGTTCCGCTGGACACTGCGGCCGAGCTCGGCGATGCCCACGCCATAATCGACGACGATGTCCAGGTCGATCGCGGCTTCGGTCTCGCCGACCTCGACACCGACGCCCTGGGCGACGTTGGGGCCCGAACTGCCGGGAATGCGCTCCCGCAGGGCGCCGAACGCCCGCGCCGAGCCGGTACCCATCGAGTGCACACCGGATACCTCCCGGCAGGCCTTGCCGGCGATCTTCTGGACGACTCCCTCCGCGACCGAGATCTGCCCGTCACCGGTCGCCAGGCGGTCCCTCGTTGCGGGGCTGGCCTGGGTGCTGGTGGTCACCGGCGTTGTGTCACTGGTCTTGGATGATGTGGGCAGGCTCATCGGGCAGGCTCCTTTGTTTTATGGGGAAGCATGGCTAGGCGGATTGCCGGGACGGCGATACCCGGCTTGTTCTTCGCAGGATCAGACACAACACAGCGGGAAACGTCGCACGCCGCCAGCAGTCACTGCCGAGACGGGCGGCAGGCGCCAGCCCACCTTCCCGCTGACCCTGCAGACTGGCCCGGGTCCCGCCCCGGCGCTTGCCTGGTCCGGGTGGACTGGGGGCTGATCGGTGGTGTCCTCCTGTGTCGAGCAGGCGGTGGTGCGCTCACTGGGAGCGCACCACCCCCCTGGTGGATGTTGCTCCGGCGGCTCTCAGCGGCCCGCGTCGCGCGGATTGACGTCGACGTCTGGCTCTTCGATCTGCTCCTTGCGGACCGTCTCGCTGACCGCCGCGTCCTCGGTGACGGTCTCGGTGGCCATGCGGACGCGCTCGACCGGGACGGCCTCCTTGGCCACCACGGGCCGCTCCGCTCGCAGGGTAACCTCGTGCTCTTCCTCGCTGATCGGCTCGCCGGACAGCGCGGCGTCGCGGTTAGCGTCGGTAATCGGCTCCCGCTCCACGCGGACTTCTTCGTGGCTAACCGGAACGGTGGTGGAGACGTTCTCGGTAACGACGTACTTGCGCAGCCGGGCACGTCCCCACTCCACAGTCTCCGTGCCGACCCGCAGCTGTTCCTCCGAGCGGGTCATCGCGTCGTCGGTGACCGGACCGGAGGTGTCCCGACCCCGAGCTCCGGCGGTGCCTTCGGCCAGCTCGCCGCCGTCGGCGTGCCCTGTCCGCCCGGTTGTCTGGCCGCTGCCGAGGTACTCGGCATAGTGCCGGTAGAGAGCTTCCTGCTCGCTGGCGTTGACCTGCCCGTCGTCGTCGATGCTCGGGGCGTCCTTGATCAGGTCCTTGGAGACAGCCAGCGTGACTTGGTCACCGTCGAACCGGGATCCGGAGATCGGCGCGAAGCTCTGTCTGGTGCCGAGCATGCCGGTGGCGACGGTAACCCACAGCGGCAGGCCGGTCCGCTCATCGAGATAGATCTGGGCGATCTTGCCGACCTTGCTGCCTTCACTGTCGACCGCGGTACGGCCGATGAACTGCTGAACGTCCTGCGGGGTGGTCATCGAATCAGTTCTCCTTCTGCGAACGGAAGATAGGCCGGCGATTGTCCGGGCGCCTTCACTCGTCGGGCATCGTCCGACGCCCGTCGTGCAGCTGACGGCCCGTGGCTGTTGCCCCCGATGCGTTGCGCGGCGGCGTCGGTCGGCGCGCCGCTTCCGGCTTACACTAGAAGCTTACACTAGAAACTTACGCTGTCCACCAACAATGCGGCCATCCTGCCGGACCGGCCGGAAACCTCGGACCGGAGGGACGCACGGTGAGGGCTGCTTCGCCGGCATCTCAGTGTGAAAACGTCAGTCCCGCACGGACCGCGAATCAGCCTGGGCGTCTGCCGAGTACGAGTGGATTGGCCTGCTTTGCGCTCCGTTATGTGCTGACCGCTTGCCAGGTCTGAGTGTGGTGCTCATATACGATCAGTCCTCGCCGCTCGAATTCGTGCAGCCATCCGCTCATCGGCCACCAGCCCCACCGCCGGTGGAAGACCGCCGCGTTGCGGATGATGTCGCGGAGGTGCTGCACGGGGGGGTCAGGGCTCGGGTGGTGCTGGTGATAGGCCCATGCGCCGCCGACCCACGTCAGGGCGATCCGGCGGCTCGCTGCGAGCTGGCCGAAGTCGGTGTCCTCGCCGCCATATCCGCTGTACTGCTCGCAGAAACCGCCGAGCTCGCGCCATAGTTTCGCGTGCACGGCGAACGACAGCGACCAGAACAACGTGTGATCGCCGCCGGGCCGTGCGCCGGTCTCGGGGGGTACGGGCCGGGCCGGATGCGGGCACCCCAGCTCGGCCAGGGAAGACAGTTGGTAGCCGGCCGCCGGAGGCGGCGGCAGGTAAGAGACTGGGCCGAACAGCACGGTGGGGCTTTGCTCACTGGCTGCGAGCTGGAGGTAGCGCTGTACCAGCAGCGCGCCCGGCACGCAGTCGACATCCAGGAATATCAGCAGGTCCGCACCGGCGCTCAGGGCGCGCCGCGCGCCGACGTTCCGGGCCTGGGCGAGAGGGAGCGGGCCGGGGGCGCAATGCATCTCGATGACATTTGGCCACGGCCTGCGGGTGTCGAGCACGTCTCGGGCAGAAGGGTCGTTCATCGACACCACGATGTGCAGGTCGGGCCGGAGCGCGCCAGCGAGTAGCCCTCGGCGCTGCAGGGCTAGATGCGCGTGCCGCCCCGCGACCAGCGTTATGACCGCGCTGCGCACCCGATGCTCCGTCCCCGCTGGCGCGCGCCGGCGGACTCGATGATCTCCGCAGCGTCATTTGCCCCCGTTCCCGGTGACCAGGCTGTCCAGCGTTCGCCGCCCAGCTCAAGGGCCGCGCGCAGCAAAGAAGGCCAGCTTGCGGCCTGCGGCCATCCGTCGGCGATGACGGCAAGGCCG
>Ga0137391_10005070_pt1 | contig 10110 bp, 10 predicted proteins | sample 15con2h24BmetaG_FD_101399 | JGI IMG/M metagenome (GOLD analysis project Ga0137391, IMG submission 101399) | Vadose zone soil microbial communities from Angelo Coast Range Reserve, California, USA - 15con2h2.4B metaG | ecosystem: Environmental > Terrestrial > Soil > Vadose zone > Saprolite...
CACCGCGTCGTCGTCGGAGGTCTCCACTTCGTGCAAGAGGACAGTCCCGACGAGATTGGACGGGCGATCGCCGGCTGGCTCGAACGCATTTGACGGACCTTTGCTCGGCTGGCCACTCCGGGAGAGAGGAAGCGCTCTGGAGCAATGCAGGCCCGCCGAGCGCATCTCCACATTGTCAACCTACCACGTATACAAAAGATAAGGATATTAGGTCGCATACTCTCCACCGCCTAATCAACGTTTCACAGTAGAGATCACAGGTAGGAATCACAGGTATCTTCCAGGTCGCGGCAGAGATACATGGCACGCGGCCGACAGTTCCACGGTGAGGAGGAGCTTTGCGTTACACGTGCGTGCTCCTTCTCCCGGCATCGCGCGACTCCTCGTTTGGAAAGATCCTCGGGAGGCAGGCTGTTGGAGGAGGCGTCCATGCTCCTCCTCCGCCTTGAGCATGCGCTTGGCAATGGTGTGCGGGTACCGCGTCTTCGTATGCTCCAACATGGCATTCGCCGGGGATTTTACGCCGGTTCTGGCCAAGCATACGAAGAGCTTCAAGCTGATTGACACGCTGGCAGTGGGTGTTGACCGGATTCAGAGAAGCTTTGAACCCATGCGTCGCCAAGTGGATGACTGGCGGCATGCGCAAATCGGCCCGCGGCGAACTGGCCAGGTCCACCTGCACCAACTCTGCCGTTCCATTGCAGCGTGCCGGGTGAATGCGACTTCTCACCCGACATGTCAGCAACACTGGATTGCTTCCGAATCTGCCTGGCTAGGCAACCTACGATTACCTCAGCCGGGCTTCTGGGGGGATAATCGCGTTCGAACGCTCCGCCAGCAACCAAATCACTCAGATCTAGCGCATAAAGAATTTCAGTGGCTGAGGGAAGAAATGAGCAAACCTGCATAGGGTGGCTTCCTCGGATCGAAGATGTGATTATTGTTAGCGGGCACCAGCCGGGTGTGAGGCGGTTGCGTTTTCATCGGTGGCACTATTGCTTGAAGCACCAGTAGATTCTCGAACAAGCTGCTCCCACACCCATGAATGTTCGAAGAAGAATCCTACTCGGTTAGGTTTAGCATCAGCGGCAATCTGACGACGCATGGTTCGCAGCATTGCTAGGGCATCGATCCGTTTCTGGTCCACTGCCCCAGAAGGTAACCAGTCCGCGAAACGACTCAACTCCGGCCCAGGCAGCTTTTCGTGGATGGCCTGCTCGATGACTAGCTCATAGCGACGGTTCGGGTAAAAAAGGTCCTTGGCTATGCGCTCGAGTCTTCTGCAAGTCGCCTCCGCGATAATGGCATTTGCCCGCGCAGCCGCCAGAGTTGCACGAATGTTGACCATAGCTACTGATGTAGGGCGATAACCAAACTCCGCAGGGCAATGTGCAACCGCTACTTCGTCGTCATCTTCGAGTTTCCCATGCAGAAAAAGTTCGAAGATCTGGCCAACACCTACCATGCCGAACGCTTGCAATTCCGCCGCCCGGCACGCCCCCATGCTTGCAGCGCCGAACACATGAACGCCCTGGCTCATGGCCCAAAGGATTTCCTTGTGCCAGACCGCGGGAACATTTTCGAAATAGCCGTCGATAATCCCGATGGCTCGGGCCCCTTCCGAGGCGATCCGATAAACATCCCCCTGGGCGGCCGGCGGCAGAAAAATCGCATCGAGCTCCTTCGAGGCTTCGTCGGGTCCGATGGTTGGTCCCACAAACACATACACGCTCATGCGGCGGTCTCCAGGATGGCGCGTGCGCGGTGCCCAAAGGAGTAATCCATTGAACTGCACCCCGGTTCCAACCCAGGTATGACCACCCGCGCCACCGGAATACGGAATTCGGGCCGGGTCAGATCCACTACCAACACCCGTTGCAATCCGGCTGATTCCAAGCGTCGCAGTTCCCATTCCACGTCATCCTGCAGCGTTTCTCCCTCAAAGTTCGGGATGTCTTGGTAACGGCGGAGGCATCCATTGTGCGCCAGGAATTCGCGGTTGAACCTTTCCGTCTTGTCATCACGGAAGAAATCGTACTTGGAGCGGAAGAAGTCGTCGCGAGATCCGGCGATCGCCGTGAGCCTGCATTGTGCGGCTTCGGTTAGCGCACGGAGTAGGGCGATTTCCTTACAAGGGTGGCAGCCAGCGCCACCTCCGAACGGAATGGGACGGAGCGGATTGGGCTTCCGTTCCGCTATGAAACAGAAAAATGCGGGGATGCCAATGTCGCTGGTCACATCCCACACGCCGGTGGCAATACCTGCCTGCTCAAATTGAGCCAGGACCTGACAACTCGGCTCGTCATCGATAGATTCCAGATCCAGTCCGGAGAGTTCGCGCCCGGCGCGTCCACGCAGACGCCACAAAGTGACCGCGTCGCGCTCCACCAGTTCACAAATGCCGTGGCTGACTGCCTCCAGGATGTGATTGCCGGAGGCGAGACCGTCCGAACTGGCAACGAAGCACCCCGAGCCGGTCGGCAGCGGAAGAGTGTAGTTCAAATGAACCAGTTCGTACGGGAGCCAGAGGTTTTCTTTCCGCAGCAGATCGCGAGCTTCGATCCAGAGCACCTGCACGTTGGGATGAAACACGTCCGGATTGGGGCGCGGCAGCGCATTGACCTCAACCAGAGCATGGGTGTATCGCAGTTCTTCGTAGCTGGCCAGTTTCAGCGGCAGAGTGATGTGTTCAGCGTGATATCCCTCAATCGATTCCATGACGCCAGACGCCTTGGCTGCAACTAGGGTCGTCCCCTTGCCCTGGGAAACTGCGATGGAACGCGAGTTAGGCCGGCATACCATAACCACTGGAATGCCGATGCAATCCAAGCCTGTAACATTGGCAATTCGCGTGATCCCCATGACCGGCAGCAGGGGCTGAACCCTTCGCAATGTTTCTTCAGGTGCAATGATGCGGTGCGTTCCCGAATGAAAGTGCTTGCTCCCGGAATTCAAGGCCTCGAGTTGGTGTGTGAGGGAAGTGGCGCTCATGTGGAATCTACAGGCTGCATCGACGCCGCCGGGCTTGTGCGGGCGAAGGCCGAATTAGACATTCGTGCAGGAGCTGTTGCGAAGCCCGTCGCTCTCAGCAGTTGCGAAGCGGGCGATAAGCACACAGCTACGCTCCGCAGTACTGATGCATTGTCTTTGCGAGAAAACCCGGTTCGGGCAAGCGCTAGGCCGACTTGCGCTTTGGCGGAGCTAGCCTATCCATATTTACGCGGTGCCCACCGACTTGGCCGAGCTCTATGTGACGACCAGGGAGCGCGACACGGTGCCCTCCAACGTGGTCGACCAGATCCTCGCCGTGGACTGCGGCGAGGCTCTGGCCCGCCGTCGGCCGCTCCAGCGCGCTGCCAACTTCTTTTGTAGCTGCATCGGGGAGGCGAAAGGCCTGCAATTGATCGTCGGTGATGTAATACACCCCACCATCGGCACCATGAATCAAAGTACCTTTTTCAGATTTTGCGTCGCTCATAGATTCTCCTTTCTTGGGCTAATAGCGTCGAAAAGGGAACTCTTGCAGCTCACAAAAGAACTCTATTCTGGGAGACTTGTCAAGGAAATTCGTCAGACTCCACGGGCTAGGGCAACACTGACTGCGTTAAAGCGACAAGACGTGGGTCGGTCCTAAGCGGATCCAATGCCGGTTCGGTTTTCAGCGAGATTGACCAAAGGCGGCCGTTCTTCCGGCTTTCCTCAAGCACGCGAAAAGCCGCATCTTTATCCCCAAGCCTGGCGTACACGAAGGCTGCCTCTGGCGGGAGAAAGCCGCGGGACGACTTCAAACCATTGAGAATATCCAGTGCGTCCGCCTTTTTGCCGTCCACCGCTTCGGCGTAGGCCAGGATCGAGACCGTATCCGGCACTCCCTTTGAAATCTCCACGGATTTCTTCGCTTCCAGTATCCCCGCCTGCAGGTCTCCAGCTTGCAGTAAGGCCCGCGCCAAAAAGTCGTGCGCCGCATCAAAGTTCGGGTCCAGTTCCAGCGTATTCCGCAGCTGTTCGATGGACTTGCCATAGTCCCGTTTCAAATACAGCACGAGCCCAGCATACGAATTGATGATGAGTGATAGAGGATCCAGTTCTCGGGCGCGCTGCGACATCGCCAGGGCCTCGTCCAGACGGCCTTCTATTACCAGGTCCATGGCACACCAATGCAGGGCTGTCGCATAGTTCGGATTCAACTGCAGTGCCAGCTTGAACTCGCGTTCGGACTCCCGCAGGGTGGAATAATCGAAACTGTAAACTGAACCCAGCGATGCATGCCCTTCGGCCAGATTGGGGTCAAGCTGCAGTGCCTTGGTTGCGGCCGCCTTGGCTTTGACAAGGGACTGCGCCGAAGGCCGGGCTTCTAAATCCGCAAGAACTATATAGCTGTCGGCAACCCCGGCATAAGCCGGAGCGTATTTGGGATCTTCACGAATTGCTTGCTCGAAGTACTTCAGCCCGGTCTGGACTGCTTCAGCATTCCTCTTATTCCAATAGTATCTCGCCTTGAGATATGTTTCACGCGCTGCCGGATTCCCCGTCGCAGTGTTGCTTAGGGCGGCCTGCTCCTCCGGTGTGACCTTAATCTTTATTTCACGCGCGATGGCCAGAGCTATGTCGTTCTGCAAGCTCAAGACGTCGGTCACTTCGCGATCGTATTCCTGAGCCCAGAGATTGTTGCTGGTAGATGGCTCGATCAACTGCGCGGTAACTCGCAATTGGTTGCCAGCACGCATAACCGACCCGGTCACCAGGGCATCTACGTGCAACTGTTCCGCGATTGCTTGGAGTGGCTTGTCTGAATGCTTGAACTGCATCACCGAATTTCGAGCGATCACGCGCTTCAGCGATCCCATCTTGGCCAGATCGGTGATCAGAATCTCCGTCATGCCATCGACCAAGTACTCCTGTTGCGCATCTCCCGAAAGATTCATCAGCGGCAAAACCGCCAGGGACTCGATTTGTGGTTGAGTTGACGTGATCGCCGTCCGGTGCGGGCGGCTGAACCAGAAGGCAGCGGCGCCGCCCAACAGAGCCACACTCAGAACGGCAAGCAGGATCGGCTTCCACAGCAACGCCCAGCGAGGAGGCACAAGGCGGAGCCGGTCCCCTGAGTCCATCATTTCCAGCGCGACCTTAACCTCCGCGGCACTCTGGTAACGCTCTTCAGAATCTTTGGCCAGACAACGCGCGATGACCGTGTGCAAGCGGGAAGGCAATTCGATCGGCAGCCGCGTGGGACGATCTCGCAAGATCGCGGAAGTTACTTCAAACTGCGTCCGGCCATCAAAGGGAAGCTTGCCGGTCGACATCTCATAAAGAATGACGCCCAACGCCCAAACATCAACCCGAGCGTCGGCTTCTGCGCCCCGCAGGACTTCAGGAGCCATGTACTGGATGGTCCCCACGATCGACCCTTGCTCAGTCAGGGTCTCTGACAGCGTTTCTCCCGTGTCGGCGTTTGCACGCTTCTTGGCCAGACCGAAGTCGAGCACCTTGACATATCCTTCCTTGGTTACAACTACGTTGGCGCTCTTCAGGTCACGATGAACCACGCCGTGGGTATGGGCATAGGCGAGTGCATCAGCGATCTGCAGGCCGTAACGGTAGACATCATCGGCGGTCAGCCGCTCGCCGTGGACCATGCTGCTCAACGTGCGGCCTTTCAGATACTCCATCGCAATGTAGGTCGTGTCATCGGATTCGCCGACTTCATAAATCGTGCAGATATTGGGATGATTCAGGGAAGAAGCAGTGCGGGCCTCGCGCAACAGTCGTTTGCGGCCTGCTTCGTCGGAGGACAGGGCGGGGTGGAGAAACTTCAACGCCACATCCCGGCCCAGAACCTCGTCTTTGGCGCGGTACACTTCTCCCATGCCGCCAGCACCGAGCTTCTCGAGGATCTGATAGTGGCCAACCCTGTTTGCAGGTTGCGAGCGGGGCGCGGCGGGTTGTGAGTTCGGAGGTTCCAAGTTCAAGGTCCAGCAAAGCCGCTACGGTGCTCGAGCTGACGCGCAACAGTCCCCAACTTGGGAGAACGCCTATGCTACTGCGTACTCACTCCTTCTCCGTTGCCAAAAACGACTGGAAGGCCACCGGCGCTCGAGGCCGTAGTACACGTTTCGGCTGGACAGGTAGATGCTGTAGATTTTTCGCAATCTCTCTTCATAGCTGGAAAGAAGTGAGAGATCGCCCCGAATCCCATGCTGTAGTGCCTGTCCTGCCTTCGTCCCCGAGTATAGTGCATTGAAAATGCCCTGGGATGAAAGGGGATCAAACGACATACTGGCATCTCCGGCCGCCACCCATCCCGGGCCCCAGCACCTGTCCAGCCGTGAACTGTTTGCCCGAGCGGCCTGGAGAGCGACTTCGCTCGTTCGATAATGTTCAACACTCGGCGCAACATGATGCGTTTCGGCTAGCAATGACAGGAACCCGGCCTTAGTACACGCTCGCTTGACTTGCTCACTATCGGCATCCGTGAGGTATACGACAACCCGCCTGCCACCGGGTAGGGCCGCGGTATACCACCACCCGTGCGGAACGGATTCGATCAGAGTTGCTGTATTAGACGGTTCGGTCCGATAGAGTTCCGCCAAACTGAAGATGCCAACAAATGCGACCAGGCGATCGTCGTGAATGCGCTGAGCCCCTTGCTGCCTTGCAAACCAGCTCTGGCGGCCGGTACAGTCAGCCACCCATCGTGTCCGCACGGCGCGTGACTCCGCATCGTTGCGGTAGGTGATTTCCCAAACCGCTTCTGAAGTCCGCTCCGCGCGAATCACCCGGGCGGGTATTTCGATTTGTGTTCCCTGGGCTAACGCTAAGGAGCGCAACATGGCATCGAACTTCAACCGATCCAAATGCCAACCATGCCCGCGCGGGTCGCGTATGAAGTCTGAGTTTCGCAACCGCGGGCTTCCCCACGATGATTGGACTCCGCAGGAGAGGCTGTGTTTGGCGGCCAGGAACTGTCTAGTAACACCCAGGGCCTGCAGTATTGGGTTTGCAGCCGGAGGCAAGGACTCACCGACTTTGAAACTCTGGTCGTTGTTGTGATCGCTGTTGCGATCGAGGATGGGATCGAGCAAAAGCACACGGGCTCCGGTCCGGGCGACCGTGATGGCGACCGCTGATCCGGCCGGCCCAGCCCCGATGACCACCAGATCGAACTCAGCGCCGGTCGTGATGCCGACGCCTCTTCCCGACATGTCCAATAACATTGTTCTTCTCGCGAGCTGCGGTCAGCCCGATGCCCGGCGGAGACTCGACTAGCATGACATCAGGAAACTCGCGGTCTCCCGGACCTGGTCTTCGCTCCACCACTCCCAGTTTGGAGAAATCAACGATCATTTGATTGATCTGGTCAACCCAGGCGCCTTCCAGACCTCGATACCACTGAGAACGGGTAGCGAACGCAAGCATGCGCTCGTGTAAGGGCAACTTGCGGTTCATCACGGTTTCGTAGTCCGTTTGAGCCAGAACATGGTTAGGGACTCGGGCCGGCCAGAAGGTTGGAAGGTAGGGATCGTATTCAGCCTCATATCCAGCCCGGCAACTGGCGGTATCAGTTTGCCACGGAACCGCCATCCATCGTGTGAGGTCACCGGGTCCACTGGCCGACAACGGTCCGTCGCTGCTGCTGATGACGGCGGGGGTGAGCAGGTCCCCATAGTCTGGTTCCGGGTTGTGTGGCGCGCGAGGACGAATTCGGAAGGGTACGTAGTACATGCTGGGATGCCGCATCGGCCACGTCATCTCACATCCTGGGTGGAATGGGCCTCCCATGCAGAAATATAGTGCGGCTTTATCGAGAACTGCCGGACGATCCTGAAGAGGAAGCTCATCGATGGTGTTGGGAGGAATCCGCTTGGGATCAAAATCGGAGATGAAGTCGCCTTCAACCCAGCGCTTCAGGAGGTTGTGCTGCGTCTTGGTAAGTGCCAGGAACTGACGCGCGTCTGTCGCGGGCACATTCATGTTGTCCCCGTACACCTGCGGCCAGGCGTGGACATCCAGCATTTTGTAATCGGGATCGCGAAAAATGTTGAAAAGCTGCCGCCGGATCTCTTTGTATTCGACCTTGTCGCTGCTCAACCTTTCGAAGTAGGAAGATCGCAGGAAGTCATACGGCGCTCCCCAGCCAAACTGAACATGAAAACCATAATTGACCCATTGGGCCTGGCAAAACTGGAAGAGAATAGGATAGATGTGCTCCCGGAACGAGACTTTTTCCAAAGGTTGGAGCCACCAACCATGGTAGGCGTCGACCATTACGTCGTACATGGTTTGGATGGAGATGACTTCGGGAGCGTAATTGGGGGGCGCAACCACCACCCACGCCGGATCCACCGGAATGGTTTTGCCGCCCAGCGTAACCGTCGCGTTCACTGGACCATCCGATGTGTCGTCATACCAGCCGTCACTATTCGCAAAGTCAATGGCCGTGTTGTTGGGGAAGGGAGTGGCGGAAACGCCGCGGCCACCAAGGAAGATCAGTCCCCCGTCCGCGTCGGTGCGAAGCTCGCCGAGATATACGTTCTGTCCCAGGAAAATGCCGGTATCAAACTGATAGCCGTTGCCCTGCTTGCTCCTTCCGGAGATGGAGCGTGGCCCAGGATCAATGGTTAGACGATTACGTGCAGGTCCCGCGAAATTTGCGTTTCGACGTGGAACGGGGACTGCCTCGGGGATGTCGAGCGCAACGTTGAAGCAATACCAAGCCGCCTTCTTGTTAGCGACGTGGACAGTCCATTCGATCTCGGCATTGTCGCAGGTCAGCTCTTCCACTACACGGTTGTGTGAGTCGTAGCCGAAAATCCTGTACCTCGCCGCCTGACGCTTGAGAAACCCGCTAGTGTCCTTGTATCCACCTTCAGGAGCCGGGGTTGGGTAGGGAAGCTCTGGCCCGTTGAAGAACGCATCTGTGCTGTCGCCGACTCGAGCTATTCCAATACTCGGGTGAATCGCCGCTCGGACAATCGTGTTCATTGTAGTCATTTGAATCCTCTAATCGCGATGCTACGCAGCCACTTGGTATGTTTGAAATCTGCGTTGAATAGCGTTGGCGGCGTCTCAATGGGTGATAGCTGAGTTCGCCATCACGGTTCCGGCGATCGGCCAATGTTCGATTTTCAGCTTGCCCTTATCCTGCACTAGTAAACTGATTCCGCTCTTTTCCCGGCGTCCGTGAAAAATCGCTTTGCTATCCCAAACGTGATATCCACCATGACCTCTCTTTTGCACGATGAAAGTGTGGGTTTCGTCCCTCAGACCCATCGTGCAGAAGTTTCCAAGCATCAAGCCGCCACTTATTGCACTCGTCGTTACGACCTGGTACTCGGTAGGATAATCAGCTTCGTTTGGAACTTTCTCCGCCCAAACGACCGTCACTAGAAGAAGACTCACCAGCAGATATTTCATGTGTGCGCCTCGCCACAGAGCGGCGGGAATTATCTCACATGCGGCGTATAAATAGCTTTCGGTTTGGCGACTACTCGGCAAATATCCGGCTTGGCACGTGAACGGTGGCCTTTTGCTCAAATTGCCAGAACTTGATGGCAACGATGCGATCCACAACCGTACCGCGCACGGTACAGCTGTCCATCTCGCCCGTGCCTGCTGGAGATTGGCTTCTTGGTAGGGACCGACCTTAATACCAGGGCTTGGTCCCAGGGCGGCCCTGCATTGCACCGACGGAACCCGACGATTAAAGTGTCAACGCAGTCCGTCGGCGATGTAGATTGCGTACAGGCCGCGACGCATCCGATACGCGGCGATTTTGCCATCGCCCGATGCAACCAGGCGCGCATACATCGACCCCATTGTCGACGTGGGTTCCACCGACTGCACGAATTGGCGCTGACCGCTGGCCACGTTGACGATGAAGAGCCGTGCAGGCAGCTCCTGGTTCTGCTAGGAAACCCAGCAGGCTCAAGGGAAATTACTTGACACGGTAGCGGTGTGTACTTGGGTCCGAATTTTTCGGAGCAATATGGCGAGGACCACGTCAATTCGGAGAGATTGTCTCAGGCGTGTTCACGCCGGTGCTCGCAAAACACTCGATGTTGTTCCTCTCGTCGACTGTATGTTGACCGGATACGGCGCAACTTTGGGCCG
>Ga0137391_10005078_pt1 | contig 10104 bp, 10 predicted proteins | sample 15con2h24BmetaG_FD_101399 | JGI IMG/M metagenome (GOLD analysis project Ga0137391, IMG submission 101399) | Vadose zone soil microbial communities from Angelo Coast Range Reserve, California, USA - 15con2h2.4B metaG | ecosystem: Environmental > Terrestrial > Soil > Vadose zone > Saprolite...
CTGATGTTTGAGCTGCAGATCTGGCAGCTCTCGATCACGTCACGCGCAGGCGGCGGGCAATGGTTCGCTGAAGCTGTCGCCACGTTCGGATTGCTGCTGACGATCTTTGGCTGCGCCGTCCGGACGCCGGGGGCGATCCCGTATGCCGTCGGCCTCTACATCACATCCGCCTATTGGTTCACGGCTTCCACGTCGTTCGCCAATCCGGCCGTGACCATCGCCCGCTCGCTTTCCAACACCTTTGCGGGTATCGCGCCCGCAGGCGTGCCTTCATTCATTGTTGCGCAACTCGCGGGCATGGCAGCGGCGGTGACCGTCGGCAAATGGCTCTGGTTCAGCGGTGATGACGGGCGCCATCGCGCGATCGATTCGCTCTGAGGCCATAGATACGCCAAGCAGCCGGCGATCACGCGGGAGAGCCAGCCGAGGTCGGCGCCGTTGGGAAACCAGGCGCGGCGGGCGAGGGCATGGTCGCCGACCCCGCGGGCGAACTCGATCCCTTGCGGCAGCGCCGAGCGAAGGGCGATCGGCACGCAGCGCGGATAGTCGCGGACCCGCCACTCCGGACGATGGGTCGGAAAGAACGCCAGGCACGGCACGTCGAAGGCATCGGCCAGATGCACCATCCCGGTGTCGGTCGAGATCACCCAGTTCGCATTGCGAACCAACGCGCACAATTCCGCGAGTGTCGCGCAGGGCGGGACATGAGCGATCTCGCCCGCAAGCGCGGACGGCACGCGGCCTTGCGTGACGACGGGCGCGATCGTTGCGACATGACGCAGGATGCAGTCGTGGATCTCCGCCGGCATCTCGCGAAGCGGCATCGATGCGCGCGGGCAGACCAGCACATAGCCGTTGGGCCGCTGCTGCCGCGGCGGCGCGACCCGCCGCGCGAGCCACGAATTCCGCCGCAGGCAGGCGGGAATGATGCGCGGGTCCATGCCCAGCCGGCGCAGAAAGAAATCGATCATGGAGGTCCGCTGGAAGTCCGGATCGAACGCGAAATCCCTGATGTCGATGATTTGGTCGAAGCCTTCCGCGTCTTCGAAGCGCCTTGCCGGTATCGCCTGGTCCTGCGGCAGCGTGCGGATGGCGGCGAAATCGGCCACGTCGTACAGCGATTGAACCATGGCCGGCAGATGATCGAGCCGGAACAGCGTCGGACGCGGGGCGATCGCGCCCAGCCGGATGGCCAGATGCAGCGCCTGCAGGCCGATGATGCCGTCACCGAGCGTTCGGCCAAACCCGTTCAGGATCGCCGCGCGCTGCGTCGGCGATCGTGACCCAAGGTGGCTTATGGCCTGTCCGGTCATTTGCATGACGTTCGCTGGTTGCAGAGACATCTATGGCCGAACCTTGGATCTTTTTGGGGCAAGTTCCTCGTGACCGGCCCCGGCCGCCCCAGGGCAGATGAGCGTGACCGTGCGACGTTGCGGGCCGATGTCAGGCCGGAAGACATGCGTTACGTTTGAAATGTGTGGTCATGCGCAGGGCAGGGTAAGCAAGGCGTGCCTGCGCCGTGCCCAAGCCTGTTGGCAGGCACGCTTAGGCGCCGCCACCGTGCCATTACTGCCGCAGATGACAGCCAATCGTGCCATCGACCGCAGAGAGGTCTCATTTCAAGCATAGCTCTAGTCCGGGTGCACCGCGCGGTGAACCTGATCTGGAACAGCCCGGCGTCTGCAGGGGATGGGGTAAGAGTGACACCGGTGCGCTTCAGCAATGTCGTCACAGAAATCTGTTCCACTCTCTCGCCTGCAGTCCAACGCGCAGGGGAAAAGCCGCGCTCGGCGCCGGCGAGGTGACAGGTTGAGTAGAACAGTGATGATTGGGAAACTGCCCACAGAGATGATGCGGCGAATTCGACACTTCGGCGACTTCGTCACGATACCGCTTGCCATCGTGATTTTCGTGGATCTGGCCGGCATCGAGTGCCTCTATCTGATCCTGGTGGGCGCCGCGGCCTGGACGCTGCTGGAATATCTGGTGCACCGATCCGTCTTCCACCATTGGCCTATCGGCCGGCGCCTTCATCAGCTTCATCATGACCATCCGAGCGATCCTGACGCCGAAAGATCCAGCCTCAGCACGCCGCTCCTTGCATTCCCGATTGGATTTCTGTTGATTGGCGCCACGGGGGTAAGAGAGGGTTCGGCGATTTTCGCCGGACTTCTGATGGGCTATTTGGCTTTCATCGTTGTTCACTATGCCGTGCACCGCTGGCAGATCGGGCCAAACTCCTGGCTCTATTCGGCAAAGATGCGGCACCTCACGCATCATCGCTTCGAGAACTGCAATTACGGCGTGACGACCCATTTTTGGGACATCGTTTTTCGCACGGCCAGGCGCCCTGACCACGCGGTCAAGAGCGAACCGGGAACGCTTGTTCCCGCCTATCCCCCGTAGCTCTGCACCAGGCTGCCCGCGACCAGCGACCAGCCGTCGACGAGCACGAAGAAGATCAGCTTGAAGGGCAGCGACACCACGACCGGCGGCAGCATCATCATGCCCATCGACATCAGCACGGAGGCGACCACGAGGTCGATGATCAGGAACGGCAGGAACAACAGGAAGCCGATTTCGAAGGCGCGCTTCAATTCGGAGATCATGAAGGCCGGCACCAGGATGCGCAGCGACATCTCCTCGGGCGTCGCCGGCGGTGGCTCGCCCGACAGGTCCATGAACAGCTTCAGATCCTTCTCGCGCACGTTCTTCTGCATGAAGCCGCGCAACGGCACCGAGGCGCGCTGCAGCGCGTCCTCCACCGTGATCTGATTGGCGATCAAGGGCTTGATGCCGTCGTCATAGGATTTCTGCAGCACCGGCCCCATCACGAAGGCGGTCAAAAACATCGCAAGCGCGATGATGACGGAGTTCGGCGGCGCGGTGGCCGTGCCCATCGCGGTTCTAAGCAGCGACAGCACCACCACGATCCGGGTGAACGAGGTCATCATGACCAGGATCGACGGCGCGATCGACAGCACCGTCAGAAGCGCGATCATCTGGATCGCGCGCTCGGTCACGCCGCCATTGCCGCCGCCGAGATTGATGCTGATGTCCTGCGCAAGCGCAGGGGTGGCCAGCGATCCGGCGGCAATCAGTGTGGCAAGGACTAAAAATACTCTACGCGGGACTGTCGCGCGATTCACGACGAGGACGAGGACTTTGGCCGGCCGAGCAGGGACGCCATCTCGTCTTCCAGATTCTCGAAACTGCTCTTCGGCGGCGCCGCCGGCGGTGGCTCGCTGCGCATCGCAACGCGAGGAGGCAGCGGCTCGGGCGCGGCCGGCGGCGTCAGGGGTTCGGCGGCTGGCCGGCGCAGTGCGGCTTCAAGGCGTTGCGCCATCTCGGCGAGATTTTGATCCGCGCTAACATTGGACGGCGGTGCCGCTGGCGGCGGTGGGGGCGGCGGCACGACCGCCCGTTCGGGCGCGCGCATGGGCGGCATTTTCGGCGGCTCGCTCTGGCGGGAGGGGCGGGGCATCATTGCTTCGCTGCGCGGCATGGCTTCGCCCCGCGGCATGGCTTCGCTGCGCGGCATGGGCTCGCTACGTGGCATGGTTTCGCCGCGCGGTATGGGCTCGCCGCGTGGCATTTGTTCGCTGCGCGGCATGCGCGGCGGGATCGCCTCGGAGTCGATGCGTGGTATCCGGGGCGGCACCGGCTCGGGCCTGACGTCCGGTCTCGGTTCGGGTCTCAGATCGGCTCTTTGTTCGATCCTTGGTTCGGCCCTTGGTTCGCTTCTTGGCTCGCTTCTTGGCTCAGGCCTTGGTTCGAGTCTCGGCTCGGACCGCGGGTCGGGGCGAAGGCTGAGCGGTTCCGGCCCGAAACCTGCCAAGGGATCGCTGCGCCGTTCCGCCACGGCCGGCGCGGGGCGGCGCAGATCGTCGGCGAAAGCGGGCCGCATTGGGCGCGGCGGCGGCTCCGGCATTTGTGAAGGGGCGTGCAAGGGAACGTGCAAGGGAACGTGGTCGTCGGACCGGACAGCCTCGGCCTCCGCCCAGATGGCCGCGTCGGGAAGCGGCGCGATTCGCGGCGGCGGTTCGACGGTGCTCGGCCGCTGCGGCAACTGATCTCGGCCGGCGGTGGCGCGCACGATGTTCGATTCCACGACGATGTCGGTCGGGCCGCCGATCATCAGGAGATGCTCGATGTTGTCGCGCCGAACCAGCACGAGCCGGCGGCGGCCATCGACCGCGGCGGCGTCGATCACCGCCAAGCGCGGCATGCGCCCGCGGCTGGGATTGGCACCGAGACGGTTGCCCGCGAATCGACGAACCAGCCATGCGGCAACGACGATCAGGGCCAGCACGGCCACGAATGCGAAGATAAAAGTCACTGCCTGCATGCTCTGTCCCCGGCGAATCCCGCTCTCATCAAGCCTCTGGTCGAATCGATCGCGGTACGCAAGCGGCGAACGAAGCCTGAAATCGGAACCACCCCTTAACGCCCCCCGGCAAGAACTGCCGCCCCGTACCTTAATAGCCTATGAATCGGCCGAACCAAAACGACTTCTTGGCTAGGCCGGTTCCGCGAAATCCCGCCGCCGATCATGCATTTGCGGCGAACATGAGCATGGATCGATGGCCGCGGACCGCAGCGGAAGATCTCGACCTATCATGCGGCGCGCATTCCATTAACCCGGCATTAACCATACACGCGGCAAATTATACCTACCTCAGGGAATCGAGCCCGCCAGGTGAAACGGAGGGTGCGCAGTGTCCATCAACGATTTTCCAGTGTTGTCGGCGTTGCGTACCAAAATGCAGTGGCACCAGGAGCGGCAGCGCGTTCTGTCAGAGAACGTCGCCAACTCCGACACGCCGAATTTCAAGCCACGCGATCTGGTTGAACCAAAATTCGATTCTACCGGTGCGGTTACCGGCTCGATGGGGCCCCTGGCGATGCTGCGCACCAGCGCGGGTCACGTCGGGCCGTCGGGCGCGAGCGAGAGCTTCGACCAGAACCGCCGAACCGGTTTCCAGACCAGGCCCGCCGGCAACGCCGTCAGCCTGGAAGAGGAAATGCTCAAGGTCTCCGCCAACCAGATGGACTATGCGGCGGCCGCCTCGCTCTACAGCAAGAGCCTTCATCTTCTGAAGACCGCGATCGGCAAGGGCTGAGGCCAAGGGCTGAGGCGGTGGCAGGGCGTATGGACCGATCGACAACAACGGAGAGAGACATAGATGGCCAGCGACACCAGTGATTTCGGCCGATCGATGGGGATCGCGACGTCGGGCATGCGCGCGCAGGCCGGTCGGATCAAGGTGATCTCGGAAAACATCGCGAACGCGGATTCCACCGCCGCGACCTCCGGCGCCGATCCCTACCGCCGCAAGATCCCCACATTCTCCTCGGCGCTGGACCGCACGCTCGACGCCAAGGTCGTGGCGCTGGGCAAGGTCGCGCCCGATCAATCGGCGTTTCGCCTCAAATACGAACCCGCCAATCCGGCCGCGGACCAGACGGGCTACGTCAAATATCCCAACGTCAATCCATTGGTCGAAATGACCGACATGCGCGACGCGCAGCGATCCTACGAGGCGAACCTCAACATCATCGGCGCGACGCGCCGGATGATTCAACGCACGCTCGACATCCTCAAGACCTGAAACAGGGAACGTAAACCATGTCCTCGCCAATCTCTGCCGCGAACGCCTATGCCAGTCTCGCCCGCGTGCTCAACACCGGAGGGTCAGGAAATCCCTTGGCGAACCTTGCCCGCGATGGCGCCGGCGTCAGCGGCGGCGCGGATGCCGGCGGTCCCTCCTTCGGCGCGGTGCTCAAGGACGCGCTCGGCAGCGTCGCGGAAGCGGGGCGCAAATCGGATGCCCAGACGGTGGCCATGGCGTCGGGCAAGGCCAACGTGATGGACGTGGTGACGGCGGTGGCGGAAACCGACGTCGCGGTGTCGACCTTGGTCTCGGTGCGCGACCGCGTCATCCAGTCCTACGAGGACATCATGAAGATGTCGATTTGACGGATCGCGAATGGTGAGTAGCCAATGGCGAATAGGGCCGGATATTCCTGAGACCCATTCGCCATTCGCCACTCGCGCGCCGGGCTTATCCATTGACGAAGCAGAAGACCAACTCACAGCGAGAAAGTAAAATGACCGGTGCTGAAACGCTCGACGTCGCGCGCGACGCGATCTGGACCATCGTGGTGGTGTCGTCGCCCTTGATGGTGGTCGGCCTCGTCGTCGGCGTCGTGGTCTCGCTGTTCCAGGCGCTGACCCAGATCCAGGAGCAGACGCTGGTGTTCGTGCCGAAGATCATCGCGATCTTCGTGACGCTGCTGCTGGCGCTGCCGTTCATGGCGGACTCGCTCAACTCTCACATGATGCGGATATCGTCGCGAATCATCGGCGGTTGATGCAGTCTATGTAGATCATGCGCATCGACGTCTCCTTCCTGCCCGCGCTCGCCGCCGCCTTCATGCTGGCGTTCGCGCGCATTGGCGCCATGGTGATGCTGATGCCGGGTCTGGGGGAGAGCAACATTCCGGTGCGCATCAAGCTGTCGATCGCGCTTTTGCTGACGCTGGTCATGCTGCCGCTGCACCGCGCGGACTATCACATCGATATGCAGTCGCTGACCTCGCTGCTGGTGCTGATGCTGCAGGAGATCTTCATCGGCATCGTGCTCGGCGCCACCGCGCGGGTGACGCTCGGCGCGCTGCAGGTCGCAGGAAGCGTGATCGCCCAGCAGATGGGACTCGGCTTCGTCACCTCGGTCGATCCGACTCAGGGCCAGCAGGGCCTCCTGGTCGGAAACTTCCTCACCATGCTCGGCGTGACGCTGTTGTTTGCCACCGACAGCCATCACCTCGTGATCGCGGCGCTGAACGACAGCTACGCGATCTTTTCGCCGGGCGAGACGATGGCAAGCGGCGACGTCGCCTCGCTCGCCACGCGCGCCTTCGCCGCCGCCTTCAAGATCGGCCTGCAGCTCTCGGCGCCGTTTCTGGTGTTCGGCCTGGTGTTCAATGTCGGGCTTGGCGTGCTGGCGCGGCTGATGCCGCAGATGCAGGTCTATTTCGTCGGCGCGCCGCTGGCGATCCTCGCCGGCTTCCTGATTCTCGCCGCCGTGCTCGCAGCGATGATGGGAACCTATCTCGACTACTTCACCGGCGTCATGCACGACATGACGCCGCTCAGATAGAGCTCAAACCTCTTAAAAGGCAGGCAGCGGTCGATGGCCGACGAGAACGATACCTCAGACAAGACAGAAGACCCGACGCAAAAACGTCTCGACGACGCGTTGGAACGCGGCGACGTCGTCAAGAGCCAGGAGCTCAACACCTGGTTCGTGATCGCGGCCGGCACGCTGGTGATGTCGACCTTCTCCGAATCGATCGGCGGCGGCCTCCTGGTGCCGTTGCGCAACCTGATCGCCAATGCCTGGATGATCCGCACCGACGGGCCGGGCCTGTTGGCGCTGGCGCAGAGCCTCGAATACGCCGTGGTCGCCGCGATCGGCGTGCCGCTTTTGATGCTGGCGCTGGCGGCGATCGCGGGCAACATGATGCAGCACCGCCTGGTGTGGTCGGGCGAACAGCTCAAGCCGAAGTTCAGCAAGATCTCGCCCGCCGCCGGCGCGAAACGGCTGTTCGGCAAGCAGGCGCTGGTCAACTTCGCCAAGGGCATTTTCAAATTGGTCGCGCTCGGCGCGGTCATGACCGTGATCCTGTGGCCGGAGCGTCACCGGCTCGAGGCGATGGTGCGATTCGATCCGGCGGCGCTGCTCGGCGTGACCAATTCCCTGACCGTGCACCTGATGGGGGCGGTGGTGGCGCTGCTCGCGGCGGTCGCGATCGGCGACTATCTGTTCCAGTACCGGCAATGGTTCGAGCGACAAAAGATGTCGCTGCAGGAAATGAAGGAGGAGTTCAAGCAGTCCGAAGGCGATCCGCACGTCAAGGGCAAGATCAAGCAGCTGCGCCAGGCGCGCATGCGCAAGCGCATGATGGCCGCGGTGCCCAAGGCCTCGGTGATCATCACCAACCCGACCCACTATTCGGTGGCGCTGTCCTACGAGCGCGGCATGTCGGCGCCGGTCTGCGTCGCCAAGGGCGTGGACAACATCGCCTTCAAGATCAGGGAGATCGCGAAGGCCCACGACGTTCCGATCGTCGAGAACGTGCCACTGGCGCGGGCGCTCTACGCCACGGTGGAGATCGACCAGGAGATCCCGGTCGAGCACTACCATGCGGTCGCCGAGATCATCGGCTACGTCATGGGTCTCAAGCGCAACCTTTCCGGCCGGCGCCAATGACGCGGTCTGTCCCCGGCGAAAGGGCCGTAAAACCTCGCGAAACCCTGGAGCAAAACCCGGAGAACACGTGAAATAGCCGCCCGATGGGCTTGCGCTCGCAGGCCCGATTCAGGCACCAAGGGGACGGGTGCGCGGCATGCGCGCGCCACATTCATGCCGACGGGCCGCGTTTGCCGCCATGACCGCCGATATCGACCACGATTCGCTCGGGGAGTCCGCGACCTCCCACGAGCCGCCGCGGCGCAGCGGCAGCATCCTTCTGGTACTGCTGGTGGCGGGCGGGCTGGTCGCCGTGGCGGTCGTGCTGATGACCATCGGGCGCGCCCAGGCCCAGCCCTATATCCTTGCCCTGCTGGCGCTGCTAGCGATGGTCGGGCTGTTCAGCCTGTTCGCTTTCGCAGCCGGAATCATCCGCTTCGCCGATCGTGCCGCCGACGATCCCGTGGTCGCGCGGATCGCCGATCGCGCCTTCGACGGGCTCGCCGTGACCGACCCGCGCGGCCATCTGCTCTATTCCAACGCGGCCTATCTCTCGCTCACCGGAGCGACCAGCCTGCAGGACGCGCGTCCGGTGGAGCGCGTCTTCATCGGCAACCCCGATGTGTCGGAGGCGGTGTTCCGCCTCTTGAAGGCGGCGCGCGAGGGCAAGCGGCAGCAGGAGGAGGTGCGGATCGCGGGCCATAACGGCAACCAGGGCCGCTGGCTCAGGATGCGGGTCCGGCCGCTCGGCACGGGCAATCGCGAGGCGAAATACGCGGTGTGGTCGATCGCCGACATCACGCGCGACCGCGAACGCCAGGAGGACGTGTTCCAGGAACTGCAGCACGCGATCGAATATCTCGATCATGCGCCATGCGGCTTCTTCTCGGTCAATGCGTCGGGCGAGCTCGTCTATGTCAACGCGACATTGGCGAACTGGCTGGACTATGATCTCGCCGAGATCGGCTCGGGCGGGCTGAAGCTCACCGACATCGTCTCCGGCGACGGCACGGCGCTACTCACCTCCATCGTGGCGGTGCCCGGCGAGGTCAAGACCGAGGTGTTCGACATCGACCTGAAGATGCGCGGCGGCAGGACCGTGCCGGTGCGGCTCTATCACAAGCTTGCCTTCGGCGCCGACGGCGCGCCCGGTCCGTCGCGGACGCTCGTCATCAGCCGCGCCCGCGATGAGCGGTCCGATCCCGAACGCGCCGCCGAAGTGCGCTTCATGCGCTTCTTCGACCACACCCCGATGGCGATCGCAACCGTCGACCGCGCCGGCGCCGTGGTGCGCGCCAACGCGCGCTTCGCCAAGCTGGCGCAGAGCCTCAGCCCCGACAACAGCGCCCACAAGTCGATCTTCCGTGCCGTCAATGCCCGCGACCGCGCCACCCTGACCGCCGCAATCAACCAGGCGGCCGAGGGGCAGGGCGACATCGCCCCGGTCGAGGCGATGCTGGAGGGCGCGCGGGAGCGCTGGGCGCAGTTCTTCGTCACGCCGGTCGAGGAGGACGAACGCGACACCGAAGCCGCCATCGTCTACATGCTGGAGACCACCGAGCGGCGGGCGCTGGAGAACCAGATCAATCAATCGCAGAAGATGGACATGGTCGGCCAGCTCGCCGGCGGCATCGCGCACGATTTCAACAATGTGCTGTCGGCCATCATGATGGCGAACGACTTCCTGCTGAACGCGCACAAGCCGACCGACCCGTCGTTCCAGGACATCATGCAGATCAAGCAGAATGCCACGCGCGCCGCCACCCTGGTGCGGCAATTGCTGGCGTTCTCGCGGCGGCAGACCCTGCGGCCGCAGGTGCTCGACCTCGGCGACGCATTGAGCGACCTC
>Ga0137391_10005088_pt1 | contig 10098 bp, 8 predicted proteins | sample 15con2h24BmetaG_FD_101399 | JGI IMG/M metagenome (GOLD analysis project Ga0137391, IMG submission 101399) | Vadose zone soil microbial communities from Angelo Coast Range Reserve, California, USA - 15con2h2.4B metaG | ecosystem: Environmental > Terrestrial > Soil > Vadose zone > Saprolite...
TCCCACGGCAGCCCGGCCAGCTCCGGCGGCACCGCCAGCCCCAGCCGCACCGGCTGATGGGCCCGCTCCGCCGCCGCCAGCACCCGCGCCAGCTCGCCGGCGACCGGCCCGGGCAGGAACGACTCCGCCAGCAGCCGCCCGGCCCGGCCCAGCGGCAGCTCACCAGCAGCCGCCCGGGTTCCCGCCACGTCACGGACCGGCAAGCCGGCCTGGGCCCGGGCCCGGCGGGTCTCGTTCACCGCCTCGATTAAGCCGGGCCGCACCCCGCCATGACCCGCGGATACCTCCACGCCGCCGCCGGCCAGCCGCACCTGCCCCCCGGCCACCGCCAGCACCAGATCCACCGGCCCCGACACCGGAGCAGCCGACGGCGCCGGCGCCGCGATATCCAGGCCGGCCAGCTTGGCGGCGATCATCGCGGCGAACTGCCCCGGTGCCCGGCCGCGCAGGTCCACCGTGACCATGTCCGCCAGCAGCCCGGGCAGGGGCGCGTCATCAAACCGGGCCGGCAGCACGTACTCCCGCCGCTCCCTCACCGCCCGGGAAAACGCCGCCCGCCGCTCCAGGACGGTCCAGTCCCGCGCCGCGTACTCGGCCGAGATGAACACCACCACCGCGGCCGCCTGCTCCCCGTAGATGGCCGGAAGCTCCTCGGCCAGGTACCTGCCCCACAGCCCGACCTGCTCATCAGCGTCATAGAAACAGCGCAGCCCCCGCGCCTTCAACGCCGCCGCGACCTGCTCCACGTACTCCCGCTGCGCCCCGGCGAACGACAGCGCCACATCCCACCGCCACCCCAGCCGGTCGCCCGCGCCGGCCTCCCCTTCTGCCATGACAGCCAGTCTCCCACCCCGCGGCCCGCTTCACCCATCCCGCGCCGCATCCGGCAGCCCCGCGTCACCGGAGCGCACCGGCCGGCCACGCAAACCTGTCCGCGGCCAGCGCCAGTGCATCACCTCAGCGACCGCTCCCGCCAGAAGCAGGACAGCCCGGCGGGCACCTCCCAGGCCGGTTCCCAGGCCACAGTGCCCGCCCGCGGCACATGACCATGAGGACGCCACCCACCCTAGTGTCGGGGAATCGAGCGTTACCCCGACACCGCCAGGCGGCTCGGCGCCGCGTTACGCCCCGCAGGTCACGATGTCGGGAAACCATGTCGGGAAAACTATGCCGCCCGACCGGCCTGGCACACCGTTTACGCTACAGTCAGGGCCATGGCAGCGGCCCGGCTCCCCACCCCGGCGCGATGCCGTCGCGTGCAGCCGCGGCCCGGGCGGCCGTGCGCGCCACCCGGCACCCGGGCGGGGGACCGATGATGGCGAAGATCGGGTACGCGCGGGTGTCCACCCGCGGCCAGAACGACGACAGCCAGGTCGATGACCTGACCGCCTACGGGTGCGAGAAGATCTTCACCGACACCGCCTCGGGCAAGCACGCCGCCCGCCCCGAGCTCGACAAGGCCCTGGCCTACCTGCGCGCGGGCGACGTCTTCGTCATCACCCGGCTGTCCCGCGCCATGCGGTCCCTGAAGCACTTGCTCGCACTCGCCGACGAGCTGCGCGAGCGCGGCGTCGGCCTGGTGGTCCTGAAGCAGCAGATTGACACCACCACGCCGCAGGGCCGGCTGGTGTTCCATCTCCTGGGCGCGATCGATGAGTTCCAGCGCGAGCTGATCGTCGAGGGCACCCGGGAGGGCCTGGCCGCGGCCCGGGCCCGCGGCCGCACCGGCGGCCGCAAGCCCAAGCTGGACGCCCGGCAGGCCGCCACCGTCCGCCGCATGTACGCCGCCACCGGCCCGGACGGCAAGCGGCTGCACACGGTCGCCGAGATCGCCGCCGCCGTCGGCGTGCACCGCACCACTGTCTATGACTACCTCAAGAAAGAGGACTGACATGGCCGACCGCCCGCAGGACCCGCCCCGGCACGCCGGCCACGTCGTCCGCCGCGTGCTGCTCCGCCGCGACATCGCCATTGACGCCGAGACCGCCCAGCTCGTCGCCGACGCCGTCCAGGCGGTGCTCCGCGCCGGCCCGCCTTCCCGGCCGCCGCGCCGGGGCCCGCGTGTTCCCGCCGCCGACTGCGAGCCGCTGTTCTTATCTGGCGCCGGCTATCGGCCCGCGTGCCTGCAGTTGCCGGATAACCGGGCACCGGGGAGCACAGGCGCGGCGGCGTTCGCGCAGGTGGCATGCTGCCATGGCAGGCGTTGCTGCCCGAGAACCCCAGTTATCCGGGAACATCTTGGGTTCAGAGACGAAGGTCCGTGCGACCGAGCGCGCGATGATCCGGCAGCAGCCGGCCGGGGATGCCGAGATCCCTGCCGCCGTGCACACGAGTACGAACCAAATTGACCCGTAGTGCAGGCGAATTCAGAACACTCCACGAATCCGAAGTCCTCTGCACGCAAGGACGAAACCCCACGTCAGTCATGCAGACGACTTCGGACATTGATACCGGGCCGCCGCTGGTGATCATGTCGAGAATCGTTCGCTTTACGGCAGGCTCGGTGACCATCCTGTGGGTAATCGCTGCGGCTTCTGCTGCTGGCGGGCGACCCGCCTGGCAGGTCCGCAGCGCCGCTCATGCACGCCGCTATCGCCGAGGTGACCGGACACAGGTGCCTGCGGCTCCGGCCGGTCCCTGATCCAGCGCAGGAGGCGGAAGGCGCGCTCGCTCAGGGCCGGACTTCCGAACAAGGCGATTCCGATGATCGTCAGTGCCACCGCCACCTCGATGATGGCGATAACCTCGCCGAGCACGGGGTGGAGTATCCCGATGCTGACGGGGGTCGCTAGCGAGGCAGCCCCCGCGCCCACGGAACGCCAGGAGAGGTTATCCCGCGTCGCTGGCGCGGAACCTGCTTGCCCTCCGCCGTCGTCGGGGCGGTCACCCGTTCCACCAGCCGACGGCCTAATCGAGGTCAATGCCGACTTCGGCCCGCGCGTTTCGTGCATGAGTTGTCCGCTGCGATCCGGACCGCCTGTGTGGCGATCGTTCAGTGGTTTCTTTAGTCGCTGCCCGTCGCCAGGCCCGCGCCGATACCTGGCTGAGGCCGGGCTCAAAAGATCCTGCAGCAGGCGCGGGTCGGGCAGGCCGCGGCGACTAGGGGCTTATAGCTGGGGTTAACCGCCGGTCAGCGGGTGGCGCCTAGCATCATTTGATATCTGGCGGCGACGAGGGGAAGGCATGGACGAGCGGCCTAGGTCGACCCGTTCCACGCCGATGAAGACGGGCTCGCCGTCCATGGGGACATTCCCTGGTGGTCCTACGGCGGATCCGGCGGCTGACCTGGACTCCGGGGAGAGCGCTAAGCGCCTGGAAGCCGACCGCAGGCTTCGCGATGGCCTGGCCGCAGCCAACTTCACCGGGCCCGTCTATGCCGCGTTCGAGAAGGAGTACGTCGCCTTCGGGTTTGAGCAGATGATGGCCCTACTCCGGAGCGGGTACATCTTCGCCCGGTGCCGTGAGATCGACCTCTACCTGACGGTCCGGCGGATTCCCGCAAGAGACCGTAAGGAGCTGGCCCTGGAGACTCTCGAAAGAGCATTGCCTTGGTTCAGGGCCAAGGGCCTGGAGCAGGGAGGGTGGCAGCCGGAACTTGGCGCGAGCCTGAAGACCTACTTCACCAGGGCGCTCCTTTACCAATTCGCTAACGTCTGGAGGAAATACCTCAAGACATCTGAGGAGCACCGGCTCAAGGCAGTTCAGGAATCCGCCCGCATAGTGTCGCTGGAAGCGTTGTCCTACGACATCGCATCGTTCGATCCCGGCCCGGCTGATATCTTTATGCAACGTGAAGATATCCGCCGCGCGCTTGCTGGCATCGAGGCCAGGACGGAAAAAGCCCGTAAGCGCACCCAGGCCGTTCTCTTCCTCACGGAGAACGGGTACTCCCAGGCGGAAATCGCCGAGATCCTCGGCACTACGCGTAGCGCGGTAGAAGGAGTGCTCCGGCGGCATCGTGCGCGTATAGCAGCCGGGGCGGCGGAAGAGAGAAGCCAGTGATGGCCGGGCACTCTCCCCAGTCGCTCCGCGATCGCGATGATACGCCACAGGCAGACTTTGCGCTGTTCTATCAGGCAGAAAAGCCCAGGCTGATGCGCTACCTGATCATGTTCGGAGCTGATTCTCACGATGCTGAGGACGCTGTGCAGTATGCCTTTGTGCAGCTGCTCCATCAATGGGAATCTGTGCGTACCCCGGCAGCATGGTTGCGTAAGGTGGCATCCCGCAAGGCGCTTCAGATGCAGGCAAGGAATGAGCGGTCACTGGAACCAGGTTATGACGAACCCGGCGGCCAGCCCGCCTCAGAGCGCATTGAGCTTAACGAGGAGGCGGAGGCCGTTCTCGCGGCGCTGTCCCGCCTGCCTATCATGCAAAGGAAAGTAGCCGCCCTCCACTACGATGAATTCGAGATCAACGAGATCGGCGAGATGCTAGGGATGACGGACGCCGCAGTGCGGCAAAACCTGAGCAGAGCCCGGCGGAGGCTCAGAGACCAGCTGGAGTCCAGACGGCCTACCCTGGGTAGCCGACAAGCTGCTTGAGAAGGCGCGGGCCGCCCCGCTAAGAACTGATCCCGGCTGATGCCAGGGTGGGATGCCTCCTTCACCGCGCCGTACGGGTGATGTTCTGCTGGTGATCCGCCACGTTCATCAGTACCTCGCTTAGGTCCAAGTCCCCGGCGTCGGCAAGTTCACGCGCCTTGCGACGCAGCGCATCCGGGCTGTGTTGGTTCGCTTCCCACCAGGCTCGTCCCGCGTCGCTGTCGGCAACATAGGCGCGGGCCCTGATGACGGCGACGGTACTGGCGCCAGCACGACCACGGAGTTGGCGCGCGCCTGCCGTGCCCAGGGAAGAAGCCTCCAGCAGCCGCATCACCTCAACCTCGGGCACAGCAGCGGACGATGTGCTCCGCACCTCTCACCGCTTTCGTATCTTGTGTCTGGCCTTGCCTGCCAGATGGCTAGTAGCTACATGGACACTAGCTACCTGGACACTGGGCAGGTCTTCACTAGATAGTGTGGCGAGCATCCTCATGTGTGACATCCTCATGGATAGTAGCCACATGGACACTAGCTACGTGGACGTAGCTAGCTGGAGGTCGGAAACTCTGGCTGGAGATGAGTTAATGAACTCACATAGGTATGGACCCGTGGTCCAGCGTGCCCTTCTAACGCGTGAGCTGATAAAGCTACGCCAGTCGCGCAAGGAAACACAGCAGGTTGCGGCCCGGGCCCTTAGATGGTCGCTATCGAAATTCATCCGCGTGGAAGGCGGGGGTGTCCGCCTCAGCCAAGCTGATCTTGAATACCTGCTGCGACATTACAACGTCACTAATGAGGAGTACATCAAGTATCTGAGCGACCTGGCTGAAGGCGGCCGGACGCGAGGCTGGTGGCAGGATTATAAGCTGTCCGACAGGGCGTTCGCCGACTACATCGGATATGAAACAGATGCTAGTAGAATGCAGGTTGCCCAAGGGTCAGATATACCCGGCCTCCTCCAGACCGAACCGTACATGCGGGCCATCTCTGTAGCGTACGGAGCTAGAGATGAACAAATCGAAGATATCATAGCGCTGCGGAAAGCTCGCCAAGAACACGTGGGCTCCCGAAAGGCGGAACAGATTAATATACTCGATGAAGCAGCGCTTAGGCACAAGGTCGGCGATACTATGCCTGGCCAGTTGCGTCATCTCATAGCACTTGCAGACAAGCCATACATAACCATCCTTATTATTCCATTTGATGCCGGAGCGCATTTTGGCATGAGGGGTCCGTTCACAATTCTAAGTTTCGACTTCGGCCTTGAAGATGCCTTGTACTTGGAGAGTGTTCGTCAGGGAGACTTGATTATCGGTCCAGGTAGCCAGACTCTACCGGAAGATCTCAAGGATGCAGCCCCAGCGTGGGTCGATGAGGTGGCTAATTACCAAGCGGAATTCCAAAGCATGATAAATATCGCTTTGGACCCTGCCGACTCCGTCAAGTTCTTCGAACGCGTCCTTAGAGAGATGTCGTTATCCGAGATGCCTTGGTCCCTTTGAGACTGGTAGGAGCCACGAACTCCCGTCGCACCTACGCCGCCGACATCACCGCCTGGCGCGGCAGAACTGCTGCACCACCCGCCGCCGGCAGCTGATTGGCCTGGTCGAGCGCACCTGCCTCCCGCAGCCCGTCTAGCAGGCGGGCCACTCGTCCGGGACTGGCCGACTGCGGAAGACGTCGTGCAGGACGCGTTCATGATGCTGCTGACACGGTGGCCGACTCTCGACCGGCCTGAGAGCGGCCGAGCTGCGCCACGCGGAAACGGCTCACGGTGAGCCTGTTTCCGCGCTGCCCGCGGCCGAGCTAGACGACGCCGGCGTCCCGTGGGTGCCCCGCCGCGGCGGCCGGGCGAACCTTGGCCCTGAGCTTGACCGTACGGCCCGTACCGGGAGGTGGGACCGTACGCGCTATGCCGACCGCAGCGCGGCGCGGATGGCCGTCCTGGCGGCTGCGGCGGCCCGCGGCTGGCGGCTGGCCGACGTGCACGCGGCGATGGCCTCCGGGGCCTGGAAGGGACTCGGCCTGTGACGAGGATCGGTACAGGATCCTGAGTCAATCGATTCGTAGCGGCCGGAGGCCGGTGGCGGGTGGTCGGCTGGTGGTCCGGTAGCGGCCGTTCAGGTTGATCGTGGGGTGTCCGAGCGGGGTGAGCCGGGCCACGTCGGCCGGGTCGAGCGGGTATCCGCCGGCGACGAGGTGGTCGAGAGCGGCCTGGGTGTACACCGTCTGCCACAACACGATTACGTTGATCATGATGCCGAGGCTGTCGAGCTGGTTTTCCTGCCCGACCTGGTAGTGCCGCCGGATCTGGCCGCGCTGGCCGTGGAAGACATCCCGGGCGAGGGAGTTGCGCCGCTCCCCGCGGCTGAGCAGGTGGTGGATGATGCGGCGATAGGCCGGGTCGTGGGCGTATTCGAGCACGTGCAGGGTCTTGATCACCCGGCCGAGCTCGGCCAGGGCGCGGGCGAGGCTGGAGGGGCTGGGGCCGCGTTGCAGGGTGCGCAGGATCGCCGAGGGGACGACGGTGCCGGCGCGCAGGGAGGCGGTGAGCCGGCAGATCTCGTCCCAGTGCTCGGCGATGAGCCGCAGGTTGATGCGATGGCGTGCCAGCCCGTTGAGCGGGCCGTAGTGAGCGTCACGGTCGATGCGCCACAGCCGCTGATCGGGCAGGTCGGCCAGCCGCGGCGCCCACCGGTAGCCCAGCGCCCAGGCCAGGGCGAAGACGATCTCGGAGGCGCCGGCGGTGTCGGTGGAGACCATCTCGGGCTGGATGCCGGTCTGGTTGGCCAGCAGCCCGTCGAGCACGTGCAGGCTGTCGCGCTGGGTGCCGGGGATCAGCTTCTGGGCGAAGACAGTGTAGGTGTCGGCCATCCACGAGTACAGCGTGGAGCCGCGTTGCCGGCCGAAGTAGCGCGGGTTGTAGGCGGCGTGGATGGTGGACACGGGGATGACGAACCGCATTCCGTCGGCGGAGGCCATCTCCCCGCCGCCCCAGGCCTGGGCCAGCGGCAAGGGCGTGTGGTAGCCGGCCAGCCGGGCGTTCGCGGCGGCGTGGGTGGCCGAGCGCAGGTAGTTATGCCCGACCCAGTTCAACCGCTCCCGGGTTAGCGGCGGGTAGGCCGGGTCGGCGACCGGGGTCAGGCCGACGTTGCATGATTCGGAGACCAGCAGCGCCGAGAGTGTCTCAATGAGGCCTTCCTCGCGGGTCAGCTCGGTGCCGCCGATGTGGGTGTATTCGTCGAGAAACCCGGTCCACCCGTGCACTTCCAGGGGCAGGTCGGCGATCTCCACCTCGGGCAAGAGCTTTTCTACCTCGGTACGCAGGGTGACCAGCGAAGCGGGTTCGGCCTCGGCGTCCAAAGGCGTGAGCACGATCTCGTCGCGGCCGCCGCGGTGTTCGATGCGCAGGTCGGCATTGGCGGCATACCCGGCCGCGGTGCGCCGCCACGCCGCATCCAGGCTGGCGGCGAGCTGGCCGGCGATGGTGGCCGGGTCAGGGTCGAGGGCCAGTTCCTCGCACAACGTGTCGCGCCGGTCGGCCCATTCGTGGCGGGTGAGCAGTTCGGCGCGGGGATCGCCCCACCGGGTGCTGCCGGGGGCGTAGATGTCGCGGCGGCGCAGCCGGGTGCGGACCTGGTCGAGCACGCAGCAGGTGTAGGCGGCGCGGTCGACGGTGCCGGTCTCGTAGTCGTGTACGTGCGGTCGCCACGACGGTGTGACCACCTCCAAAGGAACTTCCCCGGCGGGCCGCCGCGTGGTGCGGGGCTTGCCGGCCAGCCACTCGCCGAGCGCGTGGTAGGCGGCCAGCACCGGAACGGCCGAGCCGATGGCCTGCAGCTCGACCGACTCGATCAACCTGGGCAGGAACCGGCGAATCTGCGGGTAAACCGCGACCAGCCGCTCATAGAACGGATCCCCGGGCGGGCGCATCAACGCCTCCACCGTGCCCATGTTCGTCTCGAGACGCTCGCGCTTTGTACGGAACTCCGCCAGCACCTCCTCAAGGGCGGGCGGGTCGTCGAGGGCATCCAGCAGCGAGCGCATGTGAGCGTGCACCGCGGCGACCGCTTGGTCGTAGTCGCGGAGCTCGCCGGCGCGGCGTTTCTGGCCGCGGTGGGTGGCAGCGCGCTGCAGGTCCCCGAAGACGACGTCGAAGATGTCGATCACATCGTCGCGGGCGCTGGCGGCCAGCATGTGGGTGTAGGCGACAAGCGTGGCGATCCGCCGCTCCGGTCCCAGATCGGCCAGCTGGGTGACCCAGGCCTGGTCGGCGTAGCGGGCCAGGGCCACCACCCGGGCGGGCGGTATCCCGGACAGGTCCAGCTGGCCGGCTCCCAGGGCCCGAACTCGCTCCAGGCGGTCCAACGCACGCACCAGTCCGGTGATCGTGGGCGTGAACGGCGGGCGCCGCAACAGATCCAGCTCCGAGCGGCGCTGCCCTTCGGGCACCAGCAGGAGCTTGTCCAGCCGGGCACGCAACTCCGGGCCGGCCGCCCGCGCCAAACGGCTGTGGACCCGGCGAGTGGCGCGTTCCCTCACCGTGGCGACCAGCCGCACCAGCACGCTGTGGCCGGGCAGCAGGATCCGCCGGGCCAGCAACTGCCGGTGGGCGGCGCGGAAGAGCACCGACGGGGCCACCTCGCCGGCCCAGGCCTGCCGGTACAGCCAGACGGTGAAGGCGAACCGGTCCGGCTGGGCGGAGAAGTCGCGATACCCGTAGCGATCCCGGATCTCGGCGGTGTGCCGCCACCGCACCGGCATATCCTGATACCCGGCCAGCACGCCGGGGTCATCAATGCCGAGCTGGCGTGCCACGGCAGCCACGACCGGCCCGGGCACCGCGGCCGGGTCCGGCTGGAACGTGCCGATCGCCCGGACGGTGACCAGCTGGGCCGCATACCCGAGCTGGGTCACCGGGCCGGTCCGGCGCCGGATCACCGCCAGGTCCGCCCCGCTCAGATGGCACACCCGCCCCAGCCAGTCCCGGTCCAGCTCAGCCGGAAACTGGGCATACGATGCGACGCCGGCTCGATCCGCCGTTACCGGCATGCTCGCCTCCGGCCGCTGGCTGCTGCAGGCGTCTCACCTCAGCCCAGATGGCCCAGGCTCCGCGGCGCGTGCCGAAGCCAGCGCCCAGCTACGTTCCCGTTCGGCTTGTTCCAGGCGCCACGCCGCCCGCGACACTCGCAGCAGCACCCGCCGTTGCCGATGCCACGCGGCCATCCGTTCCGTGATCGTCACGCATGAAGCGTGCCCTGCCAGCGATGTTCAGCAAAGTGGACACGCTGGCGCGGCTGGTGGTTCGTTCCTTACCGACACCCCGATTCACGGGCGGCGCTTCCGCGCGGTCAGCCTCGCTGAGCGTGACCAACGTCGTCTGATCGTGTGTGCGCGCATGTGATCGAGCCCCCCACCAGGCCGGGCTTCGCGGCGGCCGGTGCAAGGTCTCCCTCGCGCGGATGCAGCGCCCGGTACAGCGTCGACCGGCCGATCTTCAGGTGCCGGGCGATGGCGGTAACCGACTCGCCGCGGGACTGCCGGGCGCGGGCGA
>Ga0137391_10005096_pt1 | contig 10094 bp, 8 predicted proteins | sample 15con2h24BmetaG_FD_101399 | JGI IMG/M metagenome (GOLD analysis project Ga0137391, IMG submission 101399) | Vadose zone soil microbial communities from Angelo Coast Range Reserve, California, USA - 15con2h2.4B metaG | ecosystem: Environmental > Terrestrial > Soil > Vadose zone > Saprolite...
GGGCGGCAGCTGGTGGCGAGCCTCGCCAAGCGGCGCCTGCGCCCCCAGGTGATCGAACGGGTCCGGACCGAGGTCCGGCGGAGCGTGGAGCGCGCCGGCGCCCGGGCGGGCTCGGTCGTCCTGCCGGTGGGCGTCGTGGCGGTGCTGCGGAGCTTCGACGTCTCACGGGACGGCCCCGATGCGTGGGTCTCCTACCGCGACCCGGGAGAGGGGCCGGTCCGCTTTCGCATGGCCCGACAGCCAGGTGAGCCGTGGAAAATCAGCGAGTTCGATCCCGATTGGGTGCGCCGTCGCGCGCGGGAGGAGGCCATCCGCCTGCGCTGAGGACGCGAATGCCTTGACTCTCCGCGCGAGCCTGTGATATTCCACTGTCCGGGCCGCTGTCGCTCCTCCCATCCGGTCCCCACGAGGTCACCATGGCGCAAGTCGTTGGATTCATTGGGCTCGGAATCATGGGCGGTCCCATGGCGAAGAACTTGCTCAAGGCCGGCTATCCACTGATTGTCCACAGCCGCAGCCAGGGGCCGGTCCAGGAGCTCGTGGGGGCGGGGGCCAAGGCCGCCTCGACGCCACGGGACGTGGCCGCGCAGTGCGACGTGGTGATCGCGATGCTGCCCAACTCGCCCGACGTGGAGCTGGTCGCCCTCGGCAAGGACGGGCTCATCGAGGGGGCCAAGCGCGGGCAGCTCCTGGCCGACATGTCCACGATCTCGCCGCTCGTCTCCCAGAAGGTCGGCAAGGCGCTCGCGGCCAAGGGCGTGCGCATGCTCGACGCGCCGGTGTCGGGCGGCGAGAAGGGCGCCATCGACGCCGCGCTCTCGATCATGGTGGGCGGGGAGAAGGCCGACTTCGACGCCGCGCTCCCGATCTTCCAGGCCCTCGGCAAGACGATCACGCACCTGGGGCCGCTCGGGGCGGGCGGGTTCACCAAGCTCGCCAACCAGATCATCGTGGCGGTGAACCTGACCGCGCTCGGCGAGGCCCTCACCCTGGCCCGCAAGGCGGGTCTCGATCGCGCGCTCACCCTGAAGGCGCTGGGCGGCGGGCTCGCGGGCTCGAAGTGCCTCGAGCAGAAGACCCCGAACTACGTGGCCGGGACCTACAACCCGGGCTTCAAGATCGACCTCCACTTCAAGGACCTGGGCCTGATCATGGAGTCCTCCCGCGCGCTCGGCGTGCCGCTGCCGTGCACCGCGGTGGTGCAGGAGCTGTTCAACGCCATGCGGGTGAAGGGCAAGGGGGGACTGGATCACTCCGGCGTGATCACGCTGCTCGAGGAGCTGGCGGGCGTGCCGGAGAAATCATGAGGGCGACCGTCGATCGTCCCGGTCTCGACTCGCAGGGCCGCTCGCCGCTCATCAAGATCCGCCGCGTCCGCAAGGGCGACCTCTCCAAGGTCCGGGACGTCATCGAGCAGGCCTTCGGCGATTTCTTCGAGCGGCAGGTGGGCACGCGTCCGCGCCAGGTCTTCGGCGGCGCCCAGTACGTGCACCACCGCTGGCTCATGGAGCCGTGGGGCTGCTTCGTGGCCGAGGAGGGCGACGGCAAGATCGTGGGAGCCGCCATCGCGGCCCTCTGGGGCACGGTCGGGGTCATCGGCCCGGTGGCGGTGCTGACCAACTACCAGAACCAGGACATCGCCCAGCAGCTGCTCACCGCGTGCCAGGAGTTCTTCGACGAGAACAAGGCCACGCTGCAGGGCCTCGCGACGTACCCGTACAGCCCCAAGCACCTCGTCCTCTACCAGAAGTTCGGCTACAAGCCGAAGGGGCTCGTGGTCGTCACCAGCAAGGCGCTCGACCGGCCGGACTCGCCCGCGGCGACGGCCCGGCCCGCGCTCAAGCCGGGCCTGGCGGTGCGCCGCTACTCGACGCTCGAGGAAGCGCGCAAGAAGCAGGTGATGCAGAAGGTCCGGCGCATCACCAACGGGTTCTGGCGCGGGCTCGACGTCGCCAAGGAGATCGAGATCGTCGACGGGCTCACCCTCGGCGACACGCTCCTGCTCGAGAAGGGGCGCGAGGTGATCGGCTTCGCGGTCTGCCACCTGCCCCCCAACAGCGAGGCGCCCCACGGCAGCGCCTACGTGAAGCTCCTGGCCATCGACAGCCGTCACCGCAAGCCCGAGCACCTGCAGGCCCTGCTCCAGGGGGTGGAGGAGATGGCATCCGCGGGGCAGCTGCAGCGCGTGGTGGTGCCCGCCTACACCTACTACTGGACCGCCTATCAGACGCTGCTGCAGCGCGGCTACCACGTGGACTTCACCATGGTCCGGATGAAGCGGGGCAAGCAGGAGGATTACGAAGACGCCAGCGACCTGGTGCTGGACGACTGGCGCTGACCGGCCCGTGACCCGCTCGTCCCGGCCGGCCTCCGTGGCGGCCTCGCTGCTGTCGGCCTCGCTCGTGCTGCTGACGGTGTCGCCGGTGTCGCCCCACGCGATCGTGCTCGAGTCCTCCCCGATCCACGACGCGGTGCTCGAGCGCGCGCCTGGGCAGGTGACCCTCCGCTTCAACAGCAAGATCGAGAAGCGCTTCACCCGGATCACCCTCGCGGCCGGGGACCGGCCGCCCGCGGCGATCGCCCTGCCGGCCGCCGACGGCGCGTCTCCGCCGGACCGCATCATCATTCCCCTCTCGCCGCTCGCGCCGGGGGTCTACGTGCTGCGGTACCGCGTGCTCGCGGTGGACGGCCACATCACCGAGGGCGCGCTGCGCTTCACCGTCGGCCCCCCGCGGTAGCATGGCGCAGCTGGCGGGGTTTCTCGACGTCCTGCTGCGCGGGTTCGGGACGGTGGGGCTGGCCTCCGCGGTCGGCGGCCTCGTCTACGTCCTCCTCGTGCTGCGGCCCGGCCCCGGCGCGGACGGCTTCGCTATTGTCGCGCGCGACCGCGCGGTCCGGCTGATCGAGGCCGGCGCGCTGATGGTCGCCGCGACCACCGCGCTCCTGCTGCTGGTGGTCCACCCCTGGGCGCTGGCCGACGAGACCGGGCGGTGGCCGCTCCGTGACTTCCTCACCACCGACTTCGGACTCGCCGGGCTCGGGCGCGTGGCGCTGGCCCTGCTGCTGGTGGTCGCGGTCCGCGGGGTGCGGGCCGGCTCGGCCACGCGGGGCCGCTGGGCGCTCGCGCTGGGCCTGGGCCTCCTCCTGATGGCGAACGCGGCCTGGCTCGCCCACGCGTCGAGCCGTCTTCACGAGCGCGCGCCGCTCATGGCGGTGACCGTGCTGCACCAGCTCGGCGCGGTCGTGTGGGTGGGCGGGCTCGTCCACCTGGTGGGCTTCGCCTCGCTCTGGCGCCGGGCGGGCGGGCCCGCGGCGGAGCCGCTGGGGGTGCGCGTGCTCGCGCGCTTCTCGGCGGTGGCCATCGCCGCGCTCGTGCTCGTGCTGGGGCCCGGGATCGTGCTCACGTGGAGTTACGTCGGCGCGTGGGGTGGACTCGTCGGGACCGGCTACGGGGTGATGGTGCTCACCAAGGTGGCGCTGCTGGCCTGCGCCATGGTGCTGGGCGGCCTCAACTTCCTGCTCCTTCGCCGGGGCGGGCTGCTCCTCCGCCGGGGCGGGCTGCCCCTCCGCCGGGGCGGGGGCGACCGCGGCGCGGCCGCGGTGGCCGCGCGGGTGCCCGCCTTGATCGAGGCCGAGGTGGGCTTCGGCATCACCCTCCTGCTGGCCGCCGCCTCGCTGACCTCGCTGCCGCCCTCGGTGGACGTGGTGGCCGATCGGGCGACCCCGGCCGAGGTGGCGGCGCGTTTCCGGCCCGCGATGCCGCGGCTGACCTCGCCGCCGGTGGCCGAGCTGCTGGCCGCGGCGGCGCCCATGGAGGACACGCTGGCCCAGCGGCAGCCCGAGGAGTACGCGTGGTCCGAGTACAACCACCACGCGGCCGGCTTCTTCGTGTTCCTGATGGGCGTGCTGGCGCTCGCGGACCGCGCGGGCTTCATTCGCTGGGCACGACACTGGCCGCTGATCTTCCTGGGCCTGGCCGCCTTCCTCTTCGTGCGCAACGACCCGCGGGCCTGGCCGCTGGGCCCCGCCGGCTTCTGGGAGAGCATGGTCCTGCCCGACGTGCTTCAGCACCGTGTGGTCGTGCTGCTGGTGGTGTCCCTCGGGCTCTTCGAATGGATGGTCCGCTCGGGTCGGCTCACCCGGCCGGGCGGGCGCCTGGTCTTCCCGCTCCTGTGCGCGGCGGGCGGCGGCCTGCTGCTGACCCACTCGCACGCCATGTTCAATCTGAAATCGGAGTTCCTCACCGAGGTCTCGCACGCCCCGATGGGACTCTTCGGGGTGATCATGGCCTGGGGCCGCTGGCTCGAGGTGCGGCTGCCCCGCGCGGACGCCTGGCTGCCCGGCTGGATCTGGGCCGGGGCCATGACGATCATCGGACTCATCCTGCTCGTGTACCGGGAGACGTGAGCATGCAAGGCTTCGCGACGGACGAGGGGACCGCCGGCTACCGGCGGCGGCTCGGGACCCGCGCCGCCAGGGGACACTTCAAGACCTGGCAGGGGCTGCGGCTCTCGTCGGTGGGCATCGGCACCTATCTCGGCGCGGAGGACGACGCGACCGACCGGGCCTACGAGGCCGCGGTGAAGCGCGCGCTCCAGCTCGGGATCAACGTGGTGGACACCGCGGTGAACTACCGCCACCAGCGCAGCGAGCGCAGCGTGGGGGCGGCGCTGCGCGCGCTGGTGGCCGAGGGCACGATCGCGCGCCAGGACGTGGTGGTGGCCACCAAGGGCGGCTTCATCCCGTTCGACGGGACGATGCCGGACAACCCGAACGCCTACTTCACCGACACCTACGTGCGGCCCGGCGTGCTCAAGGTGGCCGACATGGTGGGAGGCTGCCACTGCATCACGCCCCGCTACCTCGGAGACCAGCTCGACCGGAGCCGGGCCAACCTGGGCCTGGAGACGATCGACGTCTACTACGTCCACAACCCGGAGATGCAGCTCGGCGCGGTGGATCGGCCCACGTTCATGGCCCGCATGCGGGCGGCCTTCGAGTTCCTGGAGAGCGCGGTGGGCGACGGCCGCATCCGCTGGTACGGCACCGCGACCTGGGAGGGCTACCGCCGGCCCGCGACGGCGCCGGACTACCTGTCGCTGCCCGACCTGGTCGGGCTCGCCCGCGAGGTGGCGGGCACCCGACACCACTTCGGCGTGATCCAGCTGCCCTACAGCCTCGCCATGACCGAGGCGCTCGCCCAGCCCAACCAGCCGATCGGCAAGGCGTCGGTCTCGGTGCTCCAGGCCGCGGAGCAGCTCGGCCTCTACGTGATGGCCTCGGCGTCGATCTTCCAGGGCAAGCTGGCCCGGAATCTTCCGCCCGCGCTCAGCCAGGTGCTGGAAGGTCTCCGGACGGATGCCCAGCGCGCGCTGCAGTTCGTGCGATCCACGCCCGGGGTGGGGACCGCGCTCTGCGGGATGACCCAGGTGGCGCACGTCGAGGAGAACGCGGCCCTGGTGGGACTGCCCCCCGCGCCGGTGGCGAAGCTCTTCACGCGTGGCTGAGGGCCGGCCGGAGCCGAAAGACCTTGAAAATCCGGGGCTCGTCGGCTAGCGTGATCGAGGTGATCGAGCGGATCGAGCCATGGTGACGAACATCCACCACGTCGGGATCGCAGTACGCGACCTCAAGCAAGCGTACCGGTTCTGGCGGGACATCCTGGGCCTGCCGCTCGTGCGCGAGGCGGAGGTGGCCGAGCAGGGCGTGCGGGCTGCGCTCCTGTCCGCGGGCGAGACCGAGATCGAGCTGCTGGAGCCGCTCGGCCCCGAGAGCCCGATCGGCCGCTTCCTCGCCAAGCGGGGCGAGGGACTCCATCACGTCTGCTTCAAGACGGAGGACGTGGCCGGGGATCTCGCCGCCCTCCGCGGCAAGAGCGTGGCCGTGCTCGACACCGCGCCCCGCCGCGGGTTGGCCGGGCGCGTCGCGTTCCTGCACCCCCGGGCTTGCCACGGGGTGCTGGTGGAGCTGGCCACTCCCGAGCCCGGCGAGCGGGACACGGAGTCGCCGGTGCGCTTCAAGCGCCTCGTGATCGGCTCGCCCACGCCGCACGACACCGCGAAGACCTACCAGGATCTCTTCGGCCTCCCGGAAGTCGAGGTCAACGGCGGGCCGCGGACCATGCTCGGCTGGGCCGGAGGCGGCACGCTCCTGATGGTGCCGGCCACCGAGGTCGGCGGCATGGAAGGGATGGTGGCGCTCTCCATGGTGGCCCCCGACCTGCCGCCGCTGATCCAGCGACTCGAGCGAGCGGACACCGCGCTCCTGCTCGGCGCCGGCGAGCTGACCGTGGAGCCGAAATCCTCCCACGGGGTCCACCTGCACATCTCGCGGTATCACTTCCCCTGACCGCGGAGCCGCGGTAGACGCGCGGCGGGCGTGCATGAAGCCCCGTCCTCAACCGTTTCGCGGTATCGGCTCGGCGCGCAAGACGCGCCGCACGCTCGAGCGCGGCGGCACCGGCCCCGCCGCCGAGCTCAACCAGACGCTCGGCAGCTGGCCCCGCGTCAGGATCACCCCGATGTTCGGGCGCTGGGGCTACTTCGTCGGCCCGCGCCTCTTCGCCTGCTTCCCGCTGCGCGCGAAGGACACCGATCTCTGGATCCGCCTCGGCCCGGAGGACCAGCGGCGAGCCCTCGCGGCGGGCTGCACGCCACATCGGCGCATGAGCGCGAGCGGCTGGGTGGAGTGCCGCGTCGAGGGCATCCGCGACGTGGGCCGCGCGGTGCGCTGGCTGCGCCGGGGCTACGAATGGGCCCGCGGGGCGGTCGAGCGGGAGGAGCGCGGCGACGCCTGACGCGCTCCGGCCTCAGGCGGGCGGCGCGGCCTCGGTCTGGGCGGCGGCCGCGGCGGCCTGGATGGCGTCGATGGGCACCAGCGGCACCAGCAGCCACGCGGCCGCGGTGAAGACGGTCGAGATCACCACCAGGGGCGTGTAGCCCAGCCAGTCGTAGAGGTTGGCCCCGGTCCACTCCGAGCTGCGCATGCCCAGGTTGTTGATCGACATCAGCAGGGCGAAGAAGGTGGCCTCCGCTCGCGCGGGGCAGGCCTTCGCGGCCAGGTCGAGGAAGGCGAGCTGGGTGGTCATGCCGACCGCGCCGAAGACCACCGTGATGACGATCGCGGAGGCCACGCCCCCGTAGGCGAGGTAGGCGAGCGACCCCACGGTCCCGGCGCCGATGGACCACACGATGAGCCGCTTGAGCGGAAAGCGCCGGGCCAGGCGCGCGTAGGCCCACGCCCCCGCGATGCTGGCGGCGGCGCCGAGCGAGGCCAGCGCGCCGATAAGGGTCTGCGAGAAGTGGAGGGTGTCGGTCTGGTAGTAGAAGAAGGCGGGGCCGAAGGACGGGCTGAAGGCCCAGAAGAAGATGAAGGAGGCCACCAGCCACAGGTCGCGGCGCCCCATCGCGTGCCGGACCGCGGTCCACGTCTCGCCCAGGCCCTCGAGGCTCGGGCGGGCGGGAGGCTCCTGCACCACCAGCCAGGCCATCAGCAGCGAGATCAGCGGGAAGCAGGCCACCAGCGCGAAGGCGGCCGCGAAGGCGCGGTGCTCGGCGAGGTACCCGCCCGCGACCCCGACCAGGATCGACGAGGCGCTCAGCGCGCCCCATTGCACCGACTGGAACGCGCCGGTGAGCCCGAGCGGCTTGCCGTTCTCAACCATGAGCGCGTCGGTGAGCACGTCGGTGAAGCCCACCCCGAGCCAGAGCAGGGTGATCATGGTGGCGAGCGCCCAGTAGGGCGCGCCCGACATCAGGCTCACCGCGGTGGCGGAGAGCGCGGCGAGCGCGGCCATGATCAGGAAGTAGCTGCGCCGGCGGGTGCCCGCGATCGGCACGAAGTCCGAGAGCAATCCGTAGACCGGCTTGATGAACCACGGGATCGTGATGATCCACGTGAAGGTGGCGAGCTGCCCGGCAGTGAGCCCCCGCTCCTTGAACACGATGGAGACGACCTGATCGGGCAGGTACACCATGCCCTGCGCGAAGTAGACGATCGCGAAGAGCACCGCGAGGCGCCGGGCCTCCGGCGAGGAGAAGGGCCCGGGCCGTGCCTCGCCGTCGCGCATGGCCGATCATAGCGCGGCTCCGCGGTCCGGCGGGGCCCGATCGGGGGCCGCGAGCCGGTGTGCTAATCTAGGCGCTCATGCGAGCGATCGTCCCGTCCGTCTGTCCGCACGACTGCCCGTCGCAGTGCGCGCTCCAGGTGACGGTCGAGTCGGGCCGCATCACCGACGTGGTCGGCGATCCCACCCACCCGTTCACCCAGGGCGTGATCTGCGGCAAGGTGCACGATTACGCGGAGCGGGTCTACGGGGTGACCCGAGTGTCCACGCCCCTTCGCAGAATCGGGCTCAAGGGCGAGGGGCGCTTCGAGCCGATCGCCTGGGACGAGGCGCTCGACGAGATCGCGCATCGCTGGCGCCGGATCATCGCCCAGTGGGGCGCGGAAGCGCTGCTGCCGTTCTCCTACGGCGGGACGCTCGGCATCGTCCAGGTCTCGGCCGGCCACCCGCTCTTCCACGCCCTCGGGGCCTCGCGGCTCGAGCGCACGATCTGCGTCAGCACCGCCTACGCGGGCTGGCGGGCGACGCTCGGGGCGGTGACCGGGAGCGATTCCGAGCAAATGGTCGACTCCGACCTGATCGTGCTGTGGGGTATCAACGCTTCCCACACCCACATCAACGCGATGACGCTCGTGAAGCGGGCTCGGCGCCGCGGCGCCTTCGTGGTCTGCATCGATCCCTACCGCACCGACACCGCGCGCCTGGCCGACTGGCACCTGATGCCGCGCCCGGGAACGGACGGGGCGCTGGCCCTGGCAATCATGCACGTGCTCATCGGAGAGGGTCGGGTGGACGCGGAGTACATCCAGCGCGCCACCCTCGGCTTCACCGCGCTCGCCCAGCACGTCACGCAGTACGACCCGGAGCGGGTGGCCCGCATCACCGGGGTGGCCGCGGACGACATCGTGGCGCTCGCGCGCCGCTACGGAGCGACCCGGGCCGCGTTCATCCGGGTGGGCATCGGGCTGTCCCGCCACGACAACGGCGGCATGACGTGCCGGACCATCGCCTGCCTGCCCGCGCTGACCGGCGCCTACGCGCACCCGGCGGGCGGCGCCCTGCTCTCCTCCGGCGGCGCCTTCGGGGTCCGCTCCGCGGCGGTGGAGCGGCCCGACCTGATGCCCGATCCGGCTCCGCGCTCGATCAACATGATCCGGCTCGGTCGCGCGCTCACCGACCCGGACCTGCGGCCGCCGGTCAAGGCGCTCTACGTGTACAACGCCAACCCGGCCACCATCGTGCCGAACCAGGAGCTGGTCCTGCAGGGCCTCCGCCGCGAGGACCTCTTCACGGTCGTGCACGAGCAGCACCTGACCGACACCACCGACTACGCCGACCTCGTGCTGCCCGCGACGACCTCGATGGAGCACACCGACTGCTACAAGTCGTACGGGCACCTCTACCTCCAGCTCGCCCGCCCGGTGATCCCTCCGGAGGGCCAGGCCCGATCGAACTGGACGGTGACCCGGGATCTCGCGCGCGCGATGGGCCTGCGCGATCCCCACTTCGCCAAGAGCGAGGACGACCTGATCCGCGAGGTGCTGGACTCGGGCGACGCCTCGGTGGCCGGCATCACGCTCGAGCGCCTGGCGGACGAGCGCTCGGTGCGTCTGCAGGTGGGCCGCCCGTACCTGCCGTTCGCGGACGGCGCGCCCACCCCGTCCGGCAAGGTCGAGTTCCTGTCCGAGACGCTGGCCCGCGAGGGCCTACCCGCCCTGCCGACCTACGTGCCGCTGGTGGAGGGACCGGAGCACGCGGCCCTGCTCGAGCGCTATCCGCTCCAGTGCATCGTGCCGCCCAACCGGTTCTTCCTCAACTCGTCGTTCAGCCAGTCCGAGCGGAGCCGGCGGCGGCAGCGCGGGCCGGCGGTCCTGCTGCACCCGGCCGACGCGGGGGCGCGCGCCATCGGCGGCGGGGATCCGGTCCTGGTGCGCAGCGCGCGCGGCCAGGCGCGGTTCACCGCGGAGCTGACCGAGGACACGCGGCCGGGCGTGGTGGTGGTCGAGGGGATCTGGTGGAGCAAGCACCA
>Ga0137391_10005098_pt1 | contig 10093 bp, 10 predicted proteins | sample 15con2h24BmetaG_FD_101399 | JGI IMG/M metagenome (GOLD analysis project Ga0137391, IMG submission 101399) | Vadose zone soil microbial communities from Angelo Coast Range Reserve, California, USA - 15con2h2.4B metaG | ecosystem: Environmental > Terrestrial > Soil > Vadose zone > Saprolite...
CCCCTTTAAGCCGTTGTTTTGATTGGCCGCGCGAGCCGCAATCGAGCCGCCGGCCCGTGCACTGGAATTGTAGAAGCGATCCAATCAAGGGCGAGGCGATGGCGGCGTCGCGGGCGATGGTGAAGGCGCGGCTTGCCCTGTGAGGCGATTCTGGCGGGCAGACACCGGGACCAGACCGACGAAGCGGCTGCGATAGACGAACCGCCAGCCAGCCGGCGCCTCTGCGTGCTGCCGGATCCGGTCGAGCCAGGGCGCTGCATCGTATTCGGTCGCGAGCGAGGCGACGGCTTCGAACTGTGAGTTACCTCACATTTATCTCTCGGGTTCCGGTGTCTCATTGACTGTGCTTTCCGGTGACCGCCGAACAGGAGTGCAAATGTTTGCGGGTGAGATGCGCAAGACCTATGCGTTGTCGCTCATCGAGAAGTTTCCGCCGCTCCCCAAGGGTCGTCCTTTTCCGCGCATCGATCTGGCCGATATCGTCACCGGCCTTCACGATCGCGTCCTCGATCCCACGAAACAAAACCAGGGCGCTGCGGCGCTGTGCTGTCCGGCGGCCTTCTTCTATTGCGTCCTCAACTACAAGCCGGAGCTTTACGTCCAGTACGTGATCGATCTCTTCACCACCGGCAAGGCGCGCATCGGCTCGCTGGAGGTCAAGCCGGGCATGGGGTGCCGCGTCTATCTGCCGCCGCCCGACAAGATCCCCGCCGTCGACTGGGTGGCGCTGGCCAGCTTGCGCGACTCCGACAACATGATCATGGACGTCTCTTCGGTGGACGACGACGTCGCCGCGAGAAGCCGGCCGGGTGAAGTCGCCAAATGGTTCCGCGAGATCGGTTACAAGGACGTGCGCGACGACTCCAATTTCTATTTCTGCAAGGGCCGCAAGGAAATCGAGGCGTTCGACCGCGACATGCGCTTCAACCGCGACGTCTGTCTTTTCGTCAATGACAACATGCTCGACGATCATACGAACAAGCTGAAGTCGACATTCATGAATCATTGTGTCGTTGTCGACGAGCCGCCGGAGATCAAGCGCGATCGCATCAGTCTTTCCGTCTATTCGTGGGGCGAGCTCCAGAGGATCCCAAGCGTCGGCACGCTATCGCTGGAGGAATTCTCGCGGAACTTTTACGGCTATGCGTCAGGTACGCCGACGTTCAAGTGATCCAGCGGGAGGATGGCCATGGCCAACTTTCAAATTGGGCACAGCAAACTGTTTCCGGATGGCGCGCAGCTTTTCGCCAACGGAAAATCCGGCGAAGAAAAGCTCGTCTTGCATCACGACAACACGATTCAACTCGAGCTGGCCGGAATGGATTTGACCAGCCCACCTGTTCTGACGACCAATCCGGTCAACATCATCCATGTGACCGCTCCGAAGAAAGTCGGCAACAAATGGGTCTTTACGGTGGATCCGGTCGGCAATGGACGGGTCAGCCTCAGCGCGGCCGATTCCAAGGGAACCGCCGCACCCGACCTCACGGTCATCGCCGGGGTGTTCAAGAACCACAAGGATGCCAAGGGCGAGCTGGAGGAGGATCTGATTGCCGACGTCTACCGCGGCCACGATTCGGCAAAGATGCATACGATCACCAGGATTCTTGGCAACGATGCCGACAATCTCGCCAACGAGAATTCAGTCGCCAATGTGAAGCAATGGGGCCCTCTGGCCTGCGGCACGGTCGCCAAGGTGACCGGACGGGAGTTGTTCTACCGGCCGATCGACTACGACTATCGACAATATTACAAGACGATCGCGCCCAAGACAGAGAACGGCCGCCAGGTCTGGAAGATCACAGACCGCTCTGAGGTCAAGTACGACAGCGCCAAGCTCAGCCAGGGGGAGAAGGCGATCCAGGCGCGGTTGAAGAAGGGCCAACCCGCCATCGTCGGCATTATCTACATTCCGTCGGACGCGATTACGCCCGGAGGCTCGCTGAGGGAGACGGGTTCGGGCGGGCATACTGTGCTGATCATCGGCTGTGACAAGGATGCGAAAAGATTTCTGTATTTCGATCCCTATGGGCCGGATGCGGCCAATACCAACGACTCGCATGGCTCGAATCTTCAATACCTGGGCGGGATGGATGGTCTCAATACCTTCCCGGGGAAATGCCGCTATCTGGGAATGTTCGAAGAGATCGATGAGCCCGCCCGCGGCGGACCGGTGTTGCGCCAGGACCCGGCCACCATTGACCCGGTGGGACTGTGGACCGGTAAGCAGTTCCTCGAGGTTGTGTCCGGACCGCTGCGCTGAGGAACTTGCAGCGCCCCGCAAGCGCCCTGGGCGCCAGCGAGGATCGACCGACGTCGATCGAGTTGCGGTGTAAGTCTGCTGCCGCCCGAGCGGGCTACGGTCCGTCGTAGCGGCCCCGTGTTGGGAGCGGGTCCGCGAGGCCGACCTCCCAGAACCACACCGGTGCCGATAGTTCCAACGACTTGAAGAAGCCTTTCATCATGGATTGATGGAAGTCATTGCCTGTCCAGATTTCCGTGTGCACGCCGGCAGATTTGTTTTTGCCCATGAAGACCACGATGCCCGTTCGGCCCTTGATAAGTTTTACCTGATCTTGGTACGCGATCGGCTTGTTGTCGTCGTCGCCTGAGATCTTCTCGCCTTCTTCAAACGTCTCCTCGAGAAAGTCCTTCATCTCGTTGACAGCCCTTATGTAATAAAAATACTTGTTGGCAGCCGCCGCGACCGCGATTTTCTTGTTGTCGCGCCAGCTGTTCCTGCTCCTCAGCCCGACCATTTTTGACGAGTCTCTCAGATGAAACATCATGTTGATCGCATGCGACATCTGTATGCAGCACGTCGTGTTGTTTACATCGTCGTTTTTTAGCTCGGTTACCCAGTCGTTCATCTCTTTGTTATTGCTGAGCGTCCCTCCTGGATCCTTCATTGTGACGGTCCACGTGACCTTGCTCGTCTTTTTATCCGTTACGCTTGTCGGCGTAGGGAGGGGATAATAGGTGACGAGATCGACATCGTTGGCTGGGATTGCGGATGGCATGGCACGAACTCCCGCCTGGGTGTGTCATCGTCGGTGTCGAATGAAAGTCCCAAAAAAAATGGGCAAAATTCAGGCGACACTCTTTGCGAGTGTTGTTTCCAGAGATGCACGCGAGATAGGGAGGCGCCGGCGGAAATATAGGGAGTTCCTCCGATGTGCCCGCGGGTCGGCGCCGGGTAGTTTGCCCGTCCATCATTGCGTGCCTCCCTATGGGAGCTTCCGAACGGGGGAGCACATGGCCGGTCTCGGCAATCCAATGTTTTGGGAGACTGCAGAAAATCGATTGGGCGTTTTGCAGAAGGATCGCGGCATGCACTACATGCTGCTCGATACAAGCTTCACCATGTTGCCGTTGATCAGAAACGACTCGGACAAAACTTTTTCTCAATTCCTTTTGTCAGATGCAAATGCGCAGAAGTGCAAGATCGCAATCAACGGGGGTTTCTTTGGTTTGGGTATGGGCAGCAAGTCGAGGTTGGCCCGCGGCCACGTCCTCGCCCCGGATGACGTGGACGTCGAGGGCCAGGTCGTTCAGGCGGGAAAAGTCATCGTAGGGGACAGCCGCCCCGATAGTTTCTGGTTTGGGCAACTGAGTCTGTGTGCCAACGGACCTACGGGCTGCAGGTTCATCGGAGGCAAGGGCGACCCACCCAAAGAGAGCCGCGTCGTCGCCGCGATCGGCGGTCTCGGGCCGCTGATCGTGGAAGACCTGCCGTATGGCGTCGGAAACAAATACAAGCCGGGTGCGCCGGCCAGTGTCGAGGAGCCTGCCGAGGGCGAGCCGTCGAAAATTGCCAAAAGATACATGATCCAACGAAACAACAAGACGTTCATCAAGCAGAACGAACACTCTGCGGAGACCGGCAAGGCAATATTGGCCTACTGTGTCGAGAGGGAAAGGCTGCTTGTCGCGCTCCAGGAGAACGGCGCCACTCCCGGTATGAAGGTCTCCGGGCTTGCGTTGGATCTGGCCAACCTCGGATTTGACGACGCGGTGTTCCTCGACGGCAGCGATAGCGCGACCCTGATGGTGGATGGGAAAATGGTTGTCACGCCTGGGGAACGCAAGGATAACGCAATCGTTGTGGGTGTCGGCTTCTCCAAGTAGCGGCCAAGCAAGCGTCGGGCTGGTGGGGGTGTCTGCACCCCGCGGGCGGTATCACCAATGCTGAGCGCGTGGCGCCGGACCTGGCGGTACGATGGTCGGGGGTGGACCGACTGCGGAGGACTGAAGGGGCGGATCACGCTGGCTGAGGCGCACTGCGATGCCAACGGCCAAGACAGCGATGGGCACCAAAAGCCACCAGCCGCCCCGCCGCAGGAGCACACTTCCCGGCCAAAGGCCTGCCGGCACTCGCGGGGGCGTAATTGCGCGGGTGTGGAGAAGTACTCGCCAGAAGTTGAACCGTCCGCTTAGGTCCATGTGGGCGCTGACTTCCGGGGCAGCGCCGCGATACCACCATAAGTCGCTAGGGTAGCCCGAGAGCCTGGGCTGCCAGCATGTGGGCTTCGACCAGCTCTACGGGAACCCGGAACGCCCGACCGTGCCGAATGCCGGCCTCTTGGGACAATAGTGACCCAAAGGCAGCAACCCGGATAAAGCGTCGGCCCAATCCGGTCGCTACCTCGGTCCTGTCGGGCCGCAATGATGCGTCTCGGCAAATCGAGAGCGATTCCAGATGAATCAGGAGTGACGTGCCATGATGACGGTGAAATTTTGTTTGCTGACGGGGCTCGCGTTTGGTCTTCCCTTTGCCGCAGTCGCCCAGCAGAACGTCGCCAGGGGAACCCCCTCGGATATCAAGTACTGCAACGCGTTGGCCAAGTCGTACTCGAGCCTGTATCCGGTGCAGGAGGGCATGACGGCGGCCGACGCCGCCACCTTGAGCCGGTGCGATAGCGACCCGCAGGCAACGATTGCCGCGCTCGAGAAGAAGCTGAAGGACAAAAAGATCGAGTTGCCGCCCGACGACAGGGTTGCGCAGCCGCCGGGTTCAACCCGCAATGCGCAGTAGCGGCAAGGTCGCGCTGGCGACTATCGTTTTGGCACCGGACCGTCCGCGGCACGCTATCGACGGTGAGAAGTTGCTGCCCGTGTCCGCGGTGTGCCCCCGCAAAATCAAAGGGCCTAGCGGTTTCCCGCTAAGCCCTTGATCTATTTTGGTGGAGCCAAACGCTAGCGATATTCCTGCCCATGGCACCGACGGGCGATCGATCTGAATATGTGCTGACTCGCATCCTCTTTTTCGTCGTCCCCGCCGTGGTGATTTTCCTGGTCTGCCGCGCCGTGAAGTACGTGATTGTGGGATCCGAGATGACACCGGAAAAAATAGCAGCCTGGCGGGTATTCGGAATCGGCTGGCTTATTGGGATGCTCATAGTGGTTGTGCTTCCGGCAATGGGAGGCAAACCGATCTTGTGGCCAAACATGGGGTGGTGGCTCGATAACCCCGTTTCTGCCGCGGTGATCGGCGCAATTGGCGTCGCTGCTTGGCGAGCTAATCGCAAGCGTCCAGCGACAAAAACTGACGCCTAGCAAGGCTGCCGATCAGGCCGGACCCATGCGGAGTTTGGCGGCGGATCAACTGGCGGATGGCTCCTGACCGGCTGCCCTTGGTCAGCGATGAAGAAAAGCCCCGCGCCCGCTGCACGTTCCCCGGCAGAGCCTGCGCTAGCTTCTGCACCGCCATCCCACGGTGGAAGCATGGCAGGCTAGGGGACCAAGACTGAGACAGCGGCCTTGGTCCCCTTTGCTCATACTAGCTCTGCTTCTTGAAGCTGCCCACAGCGACGCAGTTCATACCTGCAGTCGTCTGGACCTCGCTATCCTTCGTGCGAAATGTGAAACCTCCGTTGGTGTTCTTTGGTTCGGTCACGTCGTCCCACGACATGCTGCCGTACCCGTAGCATTTGACTGTCCATTTGCTCCATTCGACCACTGGGTCAGCAGCGTGCAGAGCGACCACTGGGTCAGCAGCGTGCGCAGCAGCGATGGAAGCGAAGACAACGGCAGCGACGATGACTTTCTTCATGTTCTTTCTCCTTGGTTAAGTGATGACGCGCGACGCGGTGACCTGATGAAACTCGGCCGCCGCCGCGACATCGCGGCGAAGAAGCGCCGGATGCCGTTCGCCATCTAAGACCACCCGGTTCGGTCATTTGTCGTCCTTCGCGCGCGCAGCTTTAAGCGCTAGGCTGTCGGCAAGGACGGTCACCACGAAAGCCGAGAAGGCCATGCAGAACAGAACGGCGATGAGCGCGTGGCGGGTCACGGTAAACCCCAAGAGCCCGAGTTCCTGTCGCCCTTGGCTCTTCCCAAAGCCGTGGCGCAATCGGCGCTCGTGCTCTCTTTAGTTCAATGCGCTCGCGGCTCCAGTGTCATGATTGACTCAGGAGGGTGTCATAATTGGGCTCAGGCAGAGCGAATGCCATGATGTGCCGCCGCGGCTGACGACTACAAACGGTCAGTCAGTTTGAACAATCGATTCCGCTCGACAACGTGCCGTGCTTGCCTGCTTTCCAACCGCCTGGGAAGCGACTTTGCGCCGGCCACGTCGTGTCCCAGCCTCGACACAATCTTAACCCTGGCTGAGCACGTTAAGGTCCGGCCATGTTTGCCCAATGGAGCAATTAAGTGGCGTAACGTCATCCCGCGGCCGTGGGGTACACAGGGCCTCAACGAACAAGCGGGCCGCAAACTCCCGCGCCGCTGCTTTGGCCCCGACCATTCGTAAGCTCATGGCGGCTGGCTTCGTTTCCCAACGTGAGCTGGCGAATGAATTGAACCGAAGGGGAGTAGCGACCGCCCTTGGCGGTAGCTGGCATCGCACCACCGTCTGGAGGATGCTGAGGCGCCTGGGTTTGATCACCAAGGGCAGGATCAACATTGGACGGACAAACAAGCAGGCCGCAGATGCGCGAGCCGAGGCTCTGGCTTCGACAATCCGCGCCCTCCAGGCAAGGGGTCTCGTCTCGTTTAGTGCCATCGCGCGCGGGTTGAACGAGCGAGAGATACCAGCGGCACGGGGCAGCAAATGGCACCCAAGCAGTGTTAGTCGACTGCTGCACCGCCTAGAAAGACTGGAGCCTTCCTCGCGAACTGCTGTCGCCGCCGCCGACTGAAGAGCCGAAGGTTACGGTCAAGGAGCAGACATCGCCGCCAGGGTCGTTTTTCTGCCCGTGGAATCGATTTAGCCGTCGGCTGGTAGCCAGGGACTCCCGACCGGCTAAAACGCACCAGTGAGTCAGATTTTGACTCTGCCAAGCCCTTCTCTTCGGTCCCCGATGGAGGCTCAGCCCCAGCCGAGTTCCTTCATCGCCCAGCCTGCGTTCCAGATCTTCGTCATGTGGCGGATTTTGTCGCCGTCGAAGTCCATGGAGTAGACGTAGTCGGAACTCGTGCGCTTGCCGGTCGGCGGCGGTCCGCCCTGGCCGGTGTGCGTCCCGGAAAACACCGCATAGGCGGTGACGTTGGCGCGCTGGTCGTCGGTCGCGAACGACTTCAGGTCATAGCGGCCGTCCGGCAGCATCTTCATCAGGCCCTGCATCCAATCAGCGTACGCCTGCAGGGTCCGCACATCGGCGAGCGGCTCCGCCTGGGCGGAGAAGGTGGCGTCGGGCTTGCAGTATGCCTTGCACGCCTCCCAGCCTTTGCCCGCCTCGCATGCTTCGAAGAATTGAGTGGCTACTTCGTTGATCGCTGCCATTGCGGCCTCCCGGGCACTTTGTTTGTGGCAAACACGCAAACATTCTACGCAACGCGACTTGCGCCTAAGCTTGAATACTTTCTTCGTGACTCGCAACATCGCTGCCGTCTGCTAGGCTCCAGAGACGAGGGCGGAACGTATGTACAGAGTCTGGTACTGGGCGATGATCGATCGCGAAAGCGATGGCCGCTTCATCGCTAGCATTCCGGATCTTGGGGACCTAGCCGCATATGGCGACACCGACAAGGACGCGATTGCTCACGTCACCCACCTGGCGAGCGAACATGTGCGGGCTGACGTAGACGACGGCCAACCGGTTCCTCAGCGGCGCCACTTCTCTGAAATGCCGAGCAACATCCGATCCAAGGAAGTCGGCCGCGTCATCATCCCGGTAGAAGTCGGGCGCCGGAAAGCGTGGCCAACTCCGCCCTATCACATGTCCCCTTGAGCCCTGCTGCCCGCGATGAATAAGGATGCCGGTGAATTGCAAAAACGTGCCGCTGATTCGCGCGCAAGGGCCTTGGCGCCTATGGTCGAGGAAATCAGGGCGGCCGGTTTTACCAGTTGCAGATCTATGGCGGGGGAGCTGAACCGGCGGCACGTGCCGACCTTTCGCCGCGGCAAGCGGTGGTATACTACGACCGTTACCAGGCTGCTGGCGCGTCTAGGCTAACGCTGTCCGCCCACACGATACCCCAGCGAAGGGGCTTCGGGCCGCTTGTCAGTCCGACCGTGTTCTCCCCTTTGCGCCTGCGGCATGCTCCTCGAACCATGCCCGCATCCTGGAGAATGACTTGAACGTCTTGCGCAGGTCGGGCTGATCGATGGCATGCACGTCCCGATATTCGACGCCTGCTAGGCTCGCGTGGCCAGGCGGGGCAGGGACGCCGGTGTCGACGGAAACCTCTTTGGCCCTGAAGACGGCACGCTCCGAATCCGACGGCACCCGCTTACCATCGATGTCGTAGCTGGCCCATTCGGTCATCGCTTGTCTCCCTTCGCTTTCAGGCCCAGCTCGACCAGCCGCTGGATGGCTCAGCGTGTCGCATCCCTCGTGGTGTCTGCCATCCATTTGGCATTGATCCATCTCCTGACCGCGCTCATGGTCGGTAGCCCAGCCCTGATGGTCGGATTGGATAAAAGCCACACGGTTCGTTCTTGCCTTACATGGAGGCCGTCTTCGGCAGGGCTCGTATGGATTACTGTCTGGACGGCATAGAACGCTCCAGGCGAAGCGGGGTCGCCAAGGCGCTTATGATCTCCAGTGTAGAACTTCAGAAAGCTTTTCCTGCTAGCCATATCACTAGTCTATGCGACTTCGGGATGTCCATCGATCCCGGCCCATTCGCTGCCTTCAAGGGCAGAGCGGTCGCAAGCGAGGCATTCAACTAGAGGGCGGTGCCCTTGGGGCGTGAACGCAAAGAGGATTCGACCGGCCGATCCAAGCTGCCATGTGCCCTTATGCGGTGTTCCGTCCGCGCGTTGCCATCCGGGGCCATCACAGCGCCTTGGGCGGACGCTTCACATCGAAGGCATGCCCCCGCGAGTGGGGCAAAGGTCACATTGAGCCCGGCGCTCGCGGCCGACATTCTGCGGCGCACCGAACAACGCGCCCGCGATCAGCAACACAATCTAGGCCACCTGGCCGCGCTGCTCGCGATGCTGGGCGATGAAATCGGCACGCCGCACGCCAAGCGGCCAACGCTCGAATGGCAAGAGCTGGGCCTGCGGGTCGAATACCTTGCTGCGCAAATCTCGCAGCACACCTACGACCTCGCGCGCGTTGGATGGCGTCGAAATGGTTGCGGGCCGTCTCGCCGGGGGTGCACTGTGAGCGCCGCCAGCAAGGGCCGGCAGGTCCGCAACCATTGGACTGATCACGGCAACGGCGTGCGCTCGCGGCCGATGACTCGGCCGACCAGTGACGCCACGATCGAGCGCCGCATCCAACGCGATACGCTCGGACTCGGACATTGGCGCGAGCCTGCGGACTGGTGCAGGGAACCATTCTCACACACCGTTACGATGGTGGCTGATCTCATGGGCATGATGGACGGCTGGCAGATCTACAACAGCGGCGTGCTCGTCACTCTGACTGTGCAGCTGCTAGAGGGGCCATTTGTCCGTGGCGCCCCGTACGTCTGGTGCAAGGCTGCCCATGACCGCAACGGCAACAGCGGCGTCTATCCTACGGCGCCGATCTTCGGCCGCTTCATATCGCAAACGAAGCGCGGCCCGGAAGTTCTCGCGGGCCGTGGCAAGTCCGCCGTGCTGGGCGCGGAATATGTCTACTGCTTTCGCGCGGTTGGCATGGTTGGCCGCGGCGCCGTGCTCTACCCCCGCTCGGAAATCCCCGTTCCCATTCCG
>Ga0137391_10005101_pt1 | contig 10086 bp, 14 predicted proteins | sample 15con2h24BmetaG_FD_101399 | JGI IMG/M metagenome (GOLD analysis project Ga0137391, IMG submission 101399) | Vadose zone soil microbial communities from Angelo Coast Range Reserve, California, USA - 15con2h2.4B metaG | ecosystem: Environmental > Terrestrial > Soil > Vadose zone > Saprolite...
CAGATGGGGCTGCGACCGCAGACATTATACGGAATCGCGGACTCACCCGTCGGCTTGGCGGCTTATTTCCTTGATCACGACGCACGCAGCTACGCGCTGATCTCACGCGTATTTCAAGGACAAGCCGAGGGTCTCACGCGTGACGACATCCTCGACAACATTACGATCACCTGGTTGACGAACACGGCGCTTTCTGGCGCCCGTCTCTATTGGGAGTATTGGGGCAAAGGGTATTTCAATGCCAAAGGCGTCTCCATCCCAGTTGCCGTGAGCGTCTTTCCTGACGAGCTCTATCCAGCTCCGCGGAGTTGGGCAGAGAAAGCGTATCCCAAACTGATCCATTACAACAAGCTCGACAAAGGCGGGCACTTCGCGGCCTGGGAACAGCCGAAACTCTTTTCAGAAGAGGTTCGCGCGGGCTTTAGACCGCTGCGCAAACTGATCTGAAAACTTCGGCGCGCACAACGCGCAAATTGAAATTTGGAGAGACCGCCGCGAGGCGGTCTTTCTGTTTGCACGGTCATCTTGCGAATGTCCGCTTCTGGCACAAAGCGGACATGCCGAGCACCACGAATAATGTCCGCTATTGGGAGTAAAGCGGACGTCGCGCTGTCTTTTCCGTACGTCCGCTAATAACCCGATACTGCCTTCTATGGCGCCCCAACACTTATCGGTGCGTCCAGCGTCGCGTCGATCATCCGCCCAGCGGCGTAACCCGTTGCCGTGAGTTGATAGCGATAGCGGTTTCGCAGATCGATGGTGATCCAGTTGTTAGCGACCGCCTGGTTAATCCCGCGCTGGAAATCACCATCGCGCACATTGAAAAAATTATTTCGTTGAAGAATTCCACTCGCTGGCACCCGATGACGCATGAAAACGCAGAGAATTTGGCGGCTAATGTCCTCATCAGAGGGTCGATCACGCATGGGTCACCAATGTTCGGGAGACGATATCAATAACACTAGACCAATGCGCAGTTACCGTACTGTAGTCCCCGTATATTCTGGAAAGTTATCCCCTCTTGCATTCAAAGGGGTCGCTTAACGCCACGTTAACCCGGCGCATCGAATGGTCACCATGGGAACAATCGTTTCGGAGGCCTCGCGATGCTGCCCGAACACCGTGCACTTCTTGAGGACGAGCCCTGTCCTGTCCCCGATGAAATTCTCGGCGAAATGTATCGCGCCGGCGCACATGGGCTGAACGAACTCATTGCGACGGTCTCGCCGACAGCCAGGGTCTTGCTCGCCGTGTATTGCTACCGTCGCGCCCACCTTGCGTCGATCGGATTAGCAATTGCGGCTACCTGCGACAAAGACGACCTTGCCGACTGGGGCGGCAACGCGGGTGCCGTCCTGTTCGAACGATCACGGGAGGCTCCGCCAGCGTTGCCCTCTAATACCTATACAACCGGCCGGAGGAAAATTACTTTGGCGACCGGGCTGCTCCGCTGATGCGGGCGAAATTGGAGAGCAGATCGCTCTAACCCCCGACGCTGCTCACCCGGCCGACGAGATGATTAAGTGTGACTTGTCTGACAGTCGCTCTTGCCGGTCACACGATCTTTAGATTCTCTGCCGATGTCTTACCCTTGTTGGGTACTTCTTCGTACTCAATAGTCTGCCCCTCATTGAGGGTGCTTAAGTCGGCCTTTTCAACGGCCGACACGTTTAATTTGTCCTTGCGATCCTAAGCGAGGCACATTTTTTGTTTCAATGTGCGCTATTGGCACCTAGCGGACGTCGGCTAGTGCGCTGCACATGTCCGCTTTCGGACGTAGAGTGGACATGACGCGCAGCGGAGGTTGTCGCCGCGCCGAATTTTTATCACCATCCCTGCGGGCGCTAGGGTCCCCGGGGGGACCGCAACAGAAAAGCGCCCCCTGGTTGCCGGACCGGGCCCTTAGTCGAATTTCAATGGGCGCAGTTTTTTGGGCGGGAGTCTGTGCTTCGTGTGAAAACAGCAGATAACCACTAGTCTCTGCGCTGGTACGAAGCTACCTCGTCAGCCTACAATCAGGGAGTGGGGCTTCCGGGGGGAACCAATGAAAACCCGCTTCGCTATGGTGGTTGCAGCGTTGCTCGGCGGCTGCGCTTCAAAGGCATCCGAAATCACAGCTGCCTACGTCTCGCCAGTTACGTATCAGTCATACACTTGCCAACAGCTCGGGATGGAAGCGCAGGCCATAGCTGCGAAGGCTACGGAACTGTCAGGCGCTCAAGATCAGAAACGAACGAACGATCAAATCGCAACCGGCGTGGCTATCGTCGTGTTCTGGCCGGCCGCCTTCTTTGTCGGCGGCGATGGCCAAGTGGCCGCTCAATTGTCGCAACTTAAAGGCCAGCTGAGCGCCGTCGAGCAAGCCAGCATCCAGAAGAAATGCGGCATACAGTTTCGCCAAGCTCCCGCGAGCTAGAGCGTGGCGATGATCGAAAAGAAGCTGCGGGACAAGATCGAAGAGCTGATCGCTCGCGCTCCGGGCATCGCAAACGTGACCGTTATGGAGCGCACCATCGACTGGGAAGCGGATGGTGAGGCTTGGGTCACCGAAGCGGTCAATGCGGTCGAGCTAGCCGTGCCGGATGCTTTCAATGCCTACCGCAAGCGGATGGTAGAGCTGGCGCCAATTGTTAAGGCATTTGGAACCCCGCTACCTGAACGCATCCCAAGGATAGCGAGCCTGTTGCGGTCCCAGGCCAGCGACCAATGTCCGCTTTCGGGGGTAAAGCAGACATCGAAGTGAAGAGTGTCTTTACTTCCGGGGATAGCCGAGGGAGGTCATTGCCTCAGGCGTCCATGTTTGTTGCCGACGCACAAGCCGGTTCTCGATTGTCTCGCCTTCGAAATCAGTTGCCCGATGAACGAAACGTCCATGATCCACGCCGTTGAAGGTTTGTATGTTTACTACCGCATATCGATTAGAAGCAATCGAACAAGTCGTGATCGGCATGACCCCGCAAGCTCGGCAAACGTGAAAGTCTGCGGTCTTTGTACCGAAACTATATCGGTTCAATTGATCTTCGTCGTCAATCACCAAACTGAAGCGACCGCTTGGATGTGAAGTCCAAACCGCTTTGTGTTTGGTGCATAGACCGCAACCGCACGCTCGGACAGGAATTACAGACCCGCGGGCTGGCCAGTCGAAAGTGAACCGCAGATTACCGCAATGGCAACTCCCTTCAATTTTCTCGCAGGAACGTGGCTCGGGCATAGCGGTCACTCCAGTGACGATCCGGTATTTGGTAATGAGCAAGATAGCACGAGGAGACCACGCGATCTTTGGTCGAGAGCAACGTCATCGTCGCTCGTCAATGTCGCTCCTGGCCCTTCGCCGACAATCCAGTCTCGCGGCAGAATGTCCGCTTTCGGGGTAAAGCGGACGTGCCGTTTGCGCCACTAAATGTCCGCTATTGGCACTTAGCGGACATTCGGCGCGGGCCAATCAATGTCCGCTTTCGGGGGTAAAGCGGACATCCCAAATTTAAGGCGTCACGTCCGCTTATGATCCAAAACGGACATTGGGGAGTTCCGCGAAAACTTCCGGCAAATAAGAGACGCGCCAACGCTTTATGATGTTTGCGGCATGTGGTGCTCGCACCAAAACTCAAGCAGTTTTTTGGCAGTCGAGGGCGAAAGCCTGGCGTAGTCACTTTTCAGTTTATTGAGTTCGTCGTCCGTAGCGACTCTCCCGAGCAAGTCATCTTGTAAAAGAGCGCGTAACGTGGGCCATGAGATTTCTGCAGCCTTACATGGCACCAACAACGGTTCATTGCGGCCGTCGTCGAGCATTTGCTTGATCATATCAATTGGTGCGGAGCATAATGTCGCGAGCGCGGTGACTGTTGCCGCGTATTTGCGCGATTTTGCAAACTCCAGCAGCGCAACTTGATTGAGGTCGCCGTTCTCGCGCATCAGCTGGATGAGACGCTGAGCTGCGGCAAAGTCCTGGTCCACTTCTTCATTTTCGATAACGTCATCTGAAATGCTCGCCAGTACTTGTCTGATGTCGTCTCGCTTTTCTGGCGTAGCCAATGTCAAAAGACGTGCTCGCACTGCCTCGGTAACTCGCTCCAACAGGCGGCGAAAAATATGCAACGGGATGTCGAGGCGCAAACCGAGTATTTCTAAAAGTGATTCGTCAGCCTTGGGTTGATCTATAAGATGCGCATACGCCTTTTCAGAGAACCGGGCGCCGGCATTCTCAGCTAACTTGCGGATGACTTGCTGATCCCCACGCTCGATCAAAGTGTCGGTTAAGGACTCACTGAGGCTGCTTCGCTTGGAAATTGCCAGCAAATGCGATTGGCTTTTGGCCATCGCAATTTCAATGAGATCAGGCGTTGTCAGTCGGTCCGACAGCGATAGAACTGGTCCAGCGATAGCTATTTCATCGTCGCGTGCAAGCGTGTGGACGACCTTGCATGGGGCATTGTTAATTGGCGCAAGACGCTCGCTCAGGTCGATGAGGGCCGTTGATTCCATCCGCGTGATCAGATGACCCAAAACCTCGTCGAAGACTTGAATTTGCTCTTCATTGAGCCGTTCGTTTTCGCCCAAAAATAAATCGGTGACGCGCTTGAGAGTGACAGCTCGTTTTTCCTGGGAGCCGCGCCGCACAGCATCTTCAAGTTCTGAAATCAACGACCTATGCTGATACATCGAATGCGCCCTACTGGAGCCGATTTCGGCACTTCTGAGCCGTCTATTAATACTCAGTAAATGCAATTCTATACGAAAAGCGTTTAACAAATTGATCTAGTGACGAGCCGTTGCAGCGTCGATCATTTTCGATTGCTCACCGGCCTTTGGCACTCAGTGGACGTCGCTTGCCGTCACACAGGGCGTCTCGTTGGCACCAGAATAACCCGCTCACGTAGAATGAAAAGATTTTGCAATCGCAATGCGGTCTGTTGAATAGAGCGGTATGCAAGCCTCTATTGCGCGCAGGCCGCGCTGAATAGGGCCATCACCGAAGCCGCTGTCACAAAGACATCCTCGAGCGACAACACGCTTGTGTGACAGGTGGAACAGCGGCCGACCCGCTTGCGTTGCCCCCGCGAACCGAACGCGAGGCAAAAAATGCCACTGCTATTATATTTTCCGCTCATCATCTGGATGGGCATGCTTGGTGTCGCACGGGACGAAATAGGTCCACCTGCAGAAGCAAAGGCGCGGGTCCCAACGCGGCGTTAGAAATCCTCGACGTGCGTTACTATGCGAGCGCGTGAGCCATTTCGGTAATTTTTACTTGCTGAAGCAGCCGCTTCACGTCGTCCTCATGGCAAAGCTCTGTGCCTGCCGAAAGAACTGCGGCCGATCCGGCTGCTACCGCGACGCGAAATGCTTCGAGTTCCGACTCGCCCGAGGCGAGTGCGGCTACCAATCCGCCAATAAAGCTATCGCCAGCCCCAACTGTACTCACCGCTTCGATCGCAAGCGGTTGTGAGCGAAGGACGCGATCGGCCGTCACCAGCAACGCGCCTTGCTCGCCGAGTGTGAGTGCCACAGCTTTTGTGTGTCCGCCCACCGTCAGCTTGCGGCACGCCGCGATGCGCGCGTGATCGTTATCAAGCGAGGCGCCCACGAGGTCGGAGAGCTCGACCAGATTTGGCTTGATCAGTGCAACACCTTCAGCGAGCGCGGCCTTCAGCGCTGCACCGGAGGTGTCGATGACGCATTGTGCGCCAAGTTTCTTTGCAGCTCGCGCAACGCGCGCGAAAAAATCTTCCGGTACGCCCGGCGGCACACTGCCACTGGCAACCACGAATTTTGGCGCTGCTGGCAATGTCGTAAGTTTGTCCAACACCGCCTCCCATTCGGCGCGGTGAAGCTTTGAGCCCGGAAGCACGAAGCGATATTGCTCTCCGGTCGGTTCCTCATAGGCGGTGAAATTCTCTCGCGTCTCAACGTGTGAAGGCGTCACCAGGCTGTCGATGCCTTCACGCTCGACCAGGCGATGCAGCAATTTTCCGATTGCACCACCTGTCGGGTAGATCGCCGCAACATTGCTGCCAAGGCGATGCGCAACGCGCGCTACGTTGATACCGCCGCCGCCCGGATCGCGCTTCGGCGCCGAGCAGCGCAATTTCCGAGTCGGCTCAACGCGCCCTACGTTGACAAAAATGTCGATCGCGGGATTGATCGTGACAGTGACGATATCCGGCACGTTAGCCATCCATTTCAGCAGATAGCCGCTTTTTGCGGCCGTGGGCCTGTTACCGAACTAAATAGGCATTTTTTGGTTGCGATAACAGACATCACATTTCCGAAAATTGCGGGGAACAGCGGGAGCACACAGGCGTTTCATCTTTTCGCCCGATGACTACCAGGCGGCGCCATGCTTAGATCGAAGGCTGCCTCTGGGACGGACGGGGCCTGTTTTCATGATTGATCCGCTCTACTCGCTGTCGGGATTTGCGGTCGGCGCATTGGTCGGCATGACCGGCGTAGGCGGGGGCTCGCTCATGACCCCGCTCCTGATTCTTTTATTCGGGGTTCACCCGGCGACCGCGGTCGGCACCGATTTGCTGTATGCCGCCGTCACGAAGACGGGAGGCAGTTTGGTTCATGGGTTTGCGCGCAGTATCGATTGGCGTGTCGTTAGAAGGCTCGCGACCGGCAGCATTCCCGCAACGATCGTTACATTGGCTGCGCTGTCGCATTTCAACCTGAGCGGCGACGCCGCGCGCAATTTGATCACTCTTGTTCTTGGCTTCGCATTGTTCTGCACCGCTTTTGTACTCGTGTTTGGCGACACCATCGTTTCGGCCTATCGCGCGCGCGTGACCGAACTCGATCCGCAGCGCACGGCGGCCAACACCATCCTGGTCGGCATGCTGCTTGGTGTCCTTGTCTCGATTTCATCGGTCGGCGCCGGCGCGATCGGTGTCATCGCGTTGATATTGCTTTACCCGCAGCTACCAATGGCGAAAATCGTGGGCTCCGACATCGCGCATGCGGTGCCGCTGACACTCATCGCCGGTACCGGACATTGGATGATGGGTTCGGTCGATTGGCATATTATGGGCTCGCTGCTGACCGGCTCACTGCCGGGCATTTTTGTGGGCAGCTATTTCGCAACACGCATTCCGGAGCGCGCCCTTCGCGTAGTGTTGGCAACAACACTATTTGTTGTGGCGAGCCGCATTGCCTACGATCACGCAACTGCAGCGTCGTCGATCTTCACAGCCTTCTCGCCGCGCTGAATGCCCTGAGCGGGCGCGGCGAAATTTACTTCGGACCGAAAAACGGCGATCCCACCAGAACCAGTATCCATATTGCTGCGAGTGCGCCAAAAGCCACGAATAAAACGCTCATTTTGCGACCCCCGATTTGGCATTTCTCCCTGAAGAGACCCTAGCACAGGGCAAGTGGGTCGCGCAGGCGTGGCACAAAAAAAGCCGGCCGCGCAGTGTTGCGCGGCCGGCTGTCGCCGTAACCGTTGTATCAGTCGCCGCCGATGGTCTTGATCACACTCGACATGGGGCGAGCCTCATCCAGCCCGCCGCCCATCTCCTTGAGCACCATGTCGGTATACTCTTTCTTCGGCTCGATCGGGGTCTTGCCGACCACCTGCACGACCTTGTAGCCGCCATCCTTGAGTTTTTTGAGCAACTCAGGCGCCGCATGCGCGGTCGCTTGCTGGAAGTCGTGCATCAAGATGATGCCTTTGCCGCGCTTCTCGAGCTTTTTCATCACCGACGCGATGACCTGCTCCGGCTTGCGCATCTTGAAGTCGAATGAATCCATATCGGTCGAGAAGATGCCAACGTTGCGTTCGCCGAGATATTTGACCAACTCCGGCGGGTGACGTAGTGCGGGGAAACGGAAGAATGGGCCGACCGGCTGATTGCCCAGGGCAATACTCACCGCGGCAATGCCCTTCTCGATTTCGTCCTTGCCTTCCTGTTCGGGCAGTTTCGACAGATCCTTGTGCGACCAGGTGTGCGAGCCAACGGTGTGCCCGGCGGCGACGACTTGCTTCAAGATTTCGGGATGCCAGCCAGCATGCTTGCCGATCGGGAAGAACAATGCCTTCGTGCATTGATCGGCGAGTGCTTTGAGCACGGCCGGCGTATTGCCCGGCCACGGACCATCGTCGAAGGTGAGCACGATTTCATGGTCACGCAGGAAGTCGTAAGCCTTGAAATGCTCAAAGCCGAATCCGGGGCCGCCAGTGGTATCGATCTCGATCACGCGAGACACACCGAGCGCGTTCGGATTGTCGCATTTTGTCGCCGGCGCGGTGGACGAGGCCGGGGCCGGGGCCGCTGACGCGGGCGCAGAGGCCGGCGCTTTCTGAGCCCAAGCCGTCGTGGCGGCCGATATCGAGATTGCCAGAGCTATCGCAAAAGCGCTGCGCATCACGTTCTCCATGCGAGGTCGATGTCCATATTCGTGAATTCTCATCTATTCTTCGCGGCTTTAACCTATCGAGTCAACGCCGGGGCCCAGATACCATCGAAACGCCGATATTTATCGGTGATAGGATGGTTAATCTAAGGCGCGCGACGTGCAGATCCGCGTTGCGTCAGGTCCTGCGGGGACTTATTTGAATTACCGGCGGCGAAATCGGAGGAACACCGTGGCGGCGATTGTCTCAACTGCAACGCTGTCGCGGCCGCTTTTGCTAGCCGCGCTCGCCGGTGCGGTGTTGCTGGCGGCGACCCTCGGGCTTTGGGCCTACTATGGCACCGCCATCTTTTTCGAAATGGTTCGCGCCGGGTGGATGGCGTGTTTTTGAAAAAAGCTGAAGCGCAATGACCGCGCGAACGTCACAGATTCTGTTGATCCTTTCTGCTTTTCTGACCGGGCTCGTGGTCTTCACCGGTGTGTTTCTTTACGCCACCGGAAATTTTAGTGGCGCGCCGAGCTCCTCGGCGATCGGCGGCCCATTTAAACTGGTCGACCAAAACGGAAATTCGATTACGGATTCGGACATCAAAGGGCGCCCGTTCCTGGTGTTCTTCGGCTACACGCATTGCCCGGACGTGTGCCCAACAACCCTGTTCGATGTATCCGAAATCATGCATGCGCTCGGCAAGGATGCTGATCGCGCGGGTGCGCTCTTCATCACCGTCGATCCCGAGCGTGACACACCCGCTGTGATGAAAGATTATCTGTCCAGCTTCGATGGGCACTTACGCGGGGCGACCGGCGATCGCACGGCGATCGATGCCGCGGAAAAGGCGTATCGCGTCTACGCGAAGAAAGTGCCAACGACGAATGGCGACTATAGCATGGACCACACCGCCTTGGTCTATTTGATGGACAAGCAGGGCCGCTTCGTTGCGCCATTTAGCCTTAAGCGGCGGCCCGAAGAAGCCGCAGCAGATTTACGACGCTATCTGTAGTCTCGCCTTGGCCGAGCCCATGCTCGGTCTTTCGCCAGTGAGAAGGCGCGCCGATCAGTTCGAACGCCCCCCACCACGCTGCGACCGAGAGCAGCAGCCAGTGAATCGGCGTCCAAATTAAAATAAGAACCTTGTTGGGAACGCCTCGGTGCGACAGGCCGAGATAACCGAGATACGCCGATACCGAATAACCTATTGCCGCGACCGATAGATGATATGAGAGCCAAAGGCCGAGGGTTGAGTCGTAGCCACCGTAAGCGATCGCGGCCAGGTCCCAAAAGAGCTTGGCCAAAAGTGCCGGATGCGCCAACGCCACCAATGCATTGCCGCCGACGATAAACTGAAAGGTGAGAAATCCGGCAGGCCCAAGCTCACGATAGAGCCGACACGGCTCGCGCATATGCACGAGCCAGGTTTGCATCCAGCCTTTGTATCTTAGTTCGTGGCAAGTCGTGGTCGTTCGCTGATGCACAGTTTGTGTTGGCACATCAGCAGGTTATGATTTGTCGTCATTCGGGCCTGTTCGCGCGGTGCCGGGCAATTTGTTGCGACAGCGTTGCGACGGATAGAACAAAAAGAGATGCGAAAATGGCCGGTGGTTCGGGTTTGACCCGCGGAGCGATATTCCTCACCCAACGTTCAATTGATGCCCTGCGACCCGCCGAAGCGGCCTATCGAGTGCCTGATCAACGCTGTATCGGATTGGCAGTACGTGTGGCGCCGAGCGGCATCA
>Ga0137391_10005104_pt1 | contig 10083 bp, 7 predicted proteins | sample 15con2h24BmetaG_FD_101399 | JGI IMG/M metagenome (GOLD analysis project Ga0137391, IMG submission 101399) | Vadose zone soil microbial communities from Angelo Coast Range Reserve, California, USA - 15con2h2.4B metaG | ecosystem: Environmental > Terrestrial > Soil > Vadose zone > Saprolite...
CGTCCCCGGCCAGAGCGTCCGCGCCGGCGGCTCCATCAACGTCGCCTCCTTCGACCTCGTCTCCGTCCAATCTGAAATCTGCAACGAAGTCTTCAGCACCCTGCAGGGCTTCGGCGACCTCCAACCCCCGCACGAAAACCACCGCGCCGCCTCACTCACGTCCGATTTATCCGAGGAGTACCTCCAGGCCCGAGCCGTTCTTTCCGCCTTCATGACCCGCACCGGCAGCCGCGAAGACCTCGACCGCGCCCGCGAGCTCTTCACCTCCGTAGTCTCTCAGGACGAGAACTACGCCCCCGGCTGGTCCGGCCTCGGCATCACCCATCTCCAGTACGCCCGCCACGGCCTCGGCGGCCAGATGCACGTCCTCGAAGCCCGCCGCGCCTTCGACAAAGCCCTCGCCCTCGACCCCGGCTCCGTCGAAGCCAACCTCTACCGCGTCTACATGCTCCTCTCCCGCGGCGAAAAAGAGTCCGCCCGCCACGGCATCGAAAACCTCCTCCAGACCGCCGGCAACGACTGGAACGTTCGCATGGTCGCCGGCATCACCCTCCGCATCGACGGCATGTACGAAGAAGCCCTCGACCAGTTCAACGCCTCCCTCCGCATGAACCCCGCCAACGCGGCCATGATCTACAACCACCGCGCCCGCGTCTACCAATATCAAAATCAACTCGAACTAGCCGCCGACGAAATCGAAAAGGGCCTCACCCTGGAACCCCGCCAGCCCCTCCTCCGCACCTCGCTCGGCTACCAGCAGATGCGCACCGGCGACCTCTCGAAAGCCATCGAGACCCTCGAAAACGTCATCCGCGACGATGCCAGTCTCCGCATCGTTTACCCCACCATCGCCCTCTGCTACGCCCAACTCGGCGACCGGGAAAAAGCCTCCACCTTCATCGTCGACGAAACCCTCTCCGCCGCGGAAGCCGACAGCGAGATGGCCTACCGCCTCGCAACATATTTTGCCGTAGAAGGCGACGAATCCGAAGCCCTCCACTGGCTACGCCGAGCCATCTACCTCGGCAACGAAAACTACCCGTGGTTCAGCAAAAACCCAGCCTGGCGCAACCTCGGAGGCCACGCCGACTTCGAACGCATCCTCGAAGACTTAAAAAAATCCTACCGCCGCAACCAGAAAAACTGGAAGCGCCTCTTAGCCCAGGTCCGCGACTAATCAGGTCCGCGACTAAACCCTCAGATTCGTGCCTTAGGCAGTGTCTGATCGAATCGACGCAACCCATTCTCCGCCACCGCGGCAATCTCATACTCCTGCCCGAACCCCAGCCTTACCCCCAGCCGCACCAGCCTGGTATCCCGCGGCTCAAACGCCAGCACCCCCCGCCTTGCCACCCGGTACATCTCCAGCAATCCACGATGCGGCGAATGACAATGATGCAGCCCCTGATGCACCACAACAAAATCGAACGCCCGATCCGTAAAGCCGAGCCTCTCCACATCCTGCATGCTCCACGAATACGGAGCAAACTCGCTTCCATCTATCCAAGAATCAAGACGGGAATCAAGATCAGTCGATCGACAAAACGGTCAAACTGGCCTGGCCGGTCCTCCCAATCCGACAACGATGCCCGCCCTACTGCACAGTCAGCGTGACAGTCGTGCTCTCCGAGAACCCTGACGCTCCGCTGGCCACCACCCGGACCGTCGAACTTCCTGCCGGAGTCTGTGTCGAGGTCGAACCCTTCGGCGAGGAGCCGCATGCCGTCATCGCCGCGCACACCACGCCCAACACAACCACGCTCAGCACATGCCAGTACAGCCGCGGCATACGCCTCCTGCGCAGAAGCGCCCCGCCGAACAGTCCTGGAACCATAAGCAGCGCGGCCAGCGCAGTCATCCCACTTCCCGGTCGCAACTGCGGCAGTGCTGCGCTTGCGGTTGCAGCTCCCGTCTGCACCGTCATCGTCACGCTGCCTGGGCTGCCGCTGCCCCCAAATGTGATCGAAGCCGGCTGGAAGCTGCACGTCGCACCCAGTGGCAGACCCGTACACGAAAACTGCACCGTCCCGCTGAATCCTGGAGCAGCCGAAAAACTCAGAACGTCCGTCACGCTCCCCGCCCTCCCTACCGTCAGTGCCATCTGACTGGGGGAGATCGTAAGCGCCTGCGCTGGCTGCGACGACGACCCCGTATAATTCCCGTCGCCGCTGTACTGTGCCGTAATGCTGACATCTGCGGAAGGCCATGCCGGAATCGTGTAGGTTGCCACCCCATTATTCAGCGTCCCAGTGCCCACCAGGCTTTGCCCCGCGTAGAATCCCACGGAACCCGTAGGCGTGCCGCTGGTCACCGACGTTACCGTGGCATTCAAGGTCAGGTTCGAGTTGGAGAGTGACAACGCCGTTGCGGATCCAGCCTGCAGAATCGTCAGCGTGCCGTTTGTCGGAGTTACCGCATAATCGGCGAGGTTCGCCCCGGTGACCGCCGGCACGACCGCATACGCGCCAATCGGGCTCGCCACTGTCGCAGGCGTCGAGAAGGACTCCGTGAAGTTGTCTGCGTTAACCGCCCCTGCCACCGTCCCGCTGAAGGCGGAATTCGCTGCTCCGTACACGCGGCTCGCGTTGTTCGCGGTAATTGTCAGGGAAGCCTTGTTGACCATCAGCGAAACCGTGGCCGAGTTTGCGGTATTGTTCGCCGTGTCCGTCGGCGTGAACGTTACAGAGAGGGTCTGCACTCCAGCGGGCAAGATCGTTCCAAGCGCTGGCGTGTAGCGGAAGGTTCCCGGTACCGGTGCCGTCGCGTTCAGTTGACTTCCCGTCAGCGCGGTTCCGTACACAATCGCCCCGGGCGCGGACCACGACACAAGCGGAGCCGCCGCACTCACGGTGTAGGCAAGCGCATTGCTCGTCGTCGCGCTCAGGCCCGCGTCTCCTGCATAGGACGCCGTCAGATTCGCCGTTCCCGCCGGCAGCGAAGTTATGTTGAGCATCGCGAGGCCGGACTTCAGCGTCACTGTCCCCAGTCTGCTGGAGCCGTTCATGAAGGTGATTGTCTCTCCATCGCTACTTTGGCCCTGCGCCGTCGAAGGACTCAGCGTCGCCGTTAGCACGACCTGCTGCCCGTAGCTGCTCGAGACCGGGTTGGCCGTGAGAGTCAGCGCGGTCGGAAGCTGCGGCTGCCCTGCCGATGCCGTAATCGCCACCCGTTGCGTCGCCGCGTTGCCGTTCAGATACAGCGTGAGCACCGCATTGTGCGGCCCGGCCGCCTGCGGGCTATACGTCAGCGTGATGGAGCAACTGCCTCCCACCCCAAGCGGACTCTGACACGTGTCCGACTCGGAGAACTCCGTCGAGAACGTCGCGGTGGCAAGCGTAGCGACGATGTTGCCGACGCTAACGTTTGCGCTCGACGTATTCGAGACCTGAAAGACCTGAGTCGCCGAGGAGCCAACCTGAACATCCCCCAGATTCGCCGAACCAGGCGTCACCGATACCGTCGGCGCGACAATGCCAGTCCCGACGAGATAAATCGTGTTTGTAGTGCCTCCGCCGGTGATCGCCATCGGCACAGCGTCGCGGCCCGGGGAGACCGGCTGGAAGACCACGGCGATGACGCAGCTTTGCTGCGGTTGAAGCGTAACGCCCGAGCAGCTATTGCTCACCACGCTGTAGCTCGACGAACCAATGCCCGTGAGCGAAGGATCGGCCACCGCCGTTGCGGTGTTGCCGCTATTGGTGACCGTCACAGCGCGTATAACCGACGTCTGGCCGATCAGAACATTGCCGTACGCCAGCCCGTACCCAGTCGCCGAGAACAGCAGGGGCCCTTGCACCTGGTTTTGCGTAAACACCGGATACACATCCATACGGCTGCTTCCGATTAGGATGCCGATGTCAGCCGTTATCGCGCCCCCGCCGGCCGGAGGAGAAATCGAAATCTGGATCGTGCAGAACGTCTGGGGCGCAATCGTCGAGCAGTCGTTCGTCTGCGAAACACCCGTAAAGGTGAGGACGGATGAGACAGTGGCGGCGGTGGTGCCCACGTTCCAGATCCGAATTGGCCGTGGAGCACTCGTCGTGCCGTTCTGGACGGGTGGAAACACAAGCAGACTCGTATCCACGATCGTTTGCGGGCCGATCGATGTGGGAGTGTTCGACAGACTCAGCGCGGCCGGGGTGAAGGACTGCGACGACGGCTGCGCATCGCTCTGGATCGTGATCGTTCCGTTCGCGTAGTTCCCGTTCGTGTCGCGCGGCGTCAGGTAACACGACGAGCCGCCTGCCACCGTCGCTCCGCACGTGCTGTTCGCTCTCGCAAATCCACCCGACAGCTGAATGCCGGAGATGTGCAGGTCCGCGGATCCGGCGTTGGCCAGCGTGAGAACCGGTAGGTGATAGCTGAGACTGATCTGCGGCTGGGACGCCGGCGATATCTTGGCGATGAAGGTGGAATATACGCTGAAACTGGTGTTGGAACTCAGCTTCCCCTGATCCGTGTATGCGGTGCCCGTGCCTACATTCAGAGGGTCATAGTCGCTGCCAAACGCGATGCCATTCGGGACACCCGCGACATAAAGATTGCCCGCGGCATCGACCGCCATGCCGCTTGGAACCTGCGACACATCGTGCCCCCCGAATGCCGTGGAGTTGATCAAAGCGCCCGTGGAATCCAGCTCCATAACGTACGCGCCAACCGGCGACTCCGTAGCCACCGGATTCTTAAAGGGAATGCTGCCCTGGGTGAAACTGCCGGCCACATAAAACCTTCCGTTCGCGTCCATAGCAGTAGCCGTGAGGGACCCCATCCCCAGCACAGTGGAGAACTGAAAGCCAGTTTGTGATGGCCCGATGGCTGCTGCATAAAGATACAGGTTGGAACCCGGATAGGTCGGATGCGTCACAGCAGCCGGCGTGAAGGGGAAGTCCTGCGCATCGGCAACACCGGCGAGGAACATCGTGCCGTCCGGCGCTACCTGTATTCCAAGCGGTCTGTCACTGCTCCCGAACACCGCGCCGCCCAGCAGCGTGCTGAAGAGAAGTGTCTTGCCGTCAGGAGCAAACTCAGCCGCGAATGACCCTCCGATACCCTGCTGAAAGGAGTTCATGAGCGGTACACCATCGCCCGGGCCAGCCAGATAGATGTTTCCTTGCGCGTCCAGCGCAATCGCACTGGCCCACGTCTCCAGCACACTCGCCGACGGACCGTAGAAGTAGCTGGAGAAGACGAACGCCGTCCCCGTCGGGTTTAGCTTTGCAAAAAACGCTCCGGTGCATGAGGTGCATAGCCCCGAAGAATATTGCGATTGAAACGCATTCACCGTCTTCAGGCCCGCATCCGCCGTCAGTCCCGCGATATACGCGCTCCCTCCAGCATCCACAACAATCCCCTTCGGCAACTGCTGGCCCGAACCGATGAACCGCAATGATTTATCTGAACTACTCTTACTTGTGAAGGGATCATATGGCGCTTGAACTTAACGAGTGGGAGATATGGCATACGTACACTACCTATTTGGATTCTGGGCCACTGGATCTGCAGAAAGGTGCCGAGTCTTTACTTGAATCAGGCGTAGCTTTGTGCGCCATGCAAAGTACCGGCAGAACATATTGGAGAACAGATGATGGTATCGGACGTGGAGTCACCAACGTCGACATAAACGCTGTTGAGGGGAGTAGTTCATTCGCGCTTATTCGAGATGAACAAACTCAAGCTCTGCCGGATGGCTTCGCCCTTGAGGCTTGGGGACAAGCGGCGTACTTTATCATTGGTGAACAACGTGTCCTTGGCGATAGCGCCGCCTTGTCAGACGCTTACGTTCGCGCTCACTTGGGCAAATGCGTCGTTACGAAGAAAGGCAAGGATGGCTTAACTTCGCACCTGAATCTCTACCCCGTACTGATTGTTTATGAATCGGGAGTTGTAATTCTCGAGTTTCGCATGATCGGCCCGAATACCCCTGTCGAAAGCGCGAAGTTCATCGACGGTGGAGTGAACCTGTTTCGAGAATCCTTTAGTCAAGTAGAAGTCAATCCAGGGTTGGCCCGAGGCGCAACGACTGCGTACTACCGTTCGTCAAGACCCGGATTCTTTCAACGGGTTCGGATGCTCTGGCTACAAGGTCCTCATGACCTTGCGATAAAGCAGCGAACAAAAGAGCATACGGATGATGACTTCTCATTTGAGCTCTCTCGTTGGAGTGGTCAGACAGACAATCTCCGATCTATCGCACTAACGATCTTCCATACGTGCGCTTTCCTCATTATTGGTCCGAGAAGAGGCCTATCGTTTTTACTCTTTGGTCAACCTGCACCGCCAGATTTGGGGCAATTCTGGTCTGGCAGGCCCCATATCCACCTCATCCGGTTCCAGGACCAACAGGAAACTGCAACCGAAAACGAGACGCGTCATGGAGTAGAATTTGCCCGCATTCTTGCGAGGGCTTCGTCCACTGGAACCAATGTGCGGATGGGTCTTCCAAAGGATGCACGCCTTTTTGAGGACTACAGTGCTTACGTTACGTGCGCCTCGTCACTTTGGGTGTGGTCCAGAAAGGGTCTAAAAGAACAAGCTCAATGGGAGGATCTAAACCGAGGTAACTTCATTTATGAACGACAGGCCATCATGGAACTTCTTGAGTACGGGTATATGCTTCACCGTGGGCTTTATCACCGGGTAGAGCAACTGCGGTCCACTGCCCAGGTAATGGCCATGCGAAAGGACATCTTGCGATTGCGCCTGAGAATGAGAGAGGCCAGTCATGCTGGAGAGATACGCGAGTTGCTTGAGAGCGGATGGAAAGAGTTTGGTCTGCCGGCCCTGGTTGCGGAAATTGAAAGTGCGCTTGCGCTTCGAGAATCCGAGATGCGATCGGTGGACAACTTACGTGCCACTCGGGTTGGATGGGCAATCGCAACGGTTTTTGGTTTCGTTGCCGTCCCAGCTCTTGCAGATCAGATTGTTTTGCCATTCTGGAATCTACTAAAAATCCACCCCGTCACGGATGTCCTGAAAGCTAAACTTATCGCGGACGGCGTTGCCATGCTTTCAATTCTTTTTGTTCTGGTGCTCACCCTATCTCTTTTCTCGTGGCGTCGCAAATCTTGAAAGCACCGAACTGTTGGACGAAGCCTGGAGAGTAGGGAAGGCCGCTGCGAAGGCAGCCGCTGCTGGCGTTGGCTGGGCACTGCGTACGGCATCGGCAAGAGTGCAAAAGACCTCTTCGATCTAACGCAGTAGCCCTCTAAGCACAACTGCACGAACGGAATTTTGCATGGTGTCAATAGAAGCGACAATATGTTGCAAAAAACTTTGGATTTTGAGTTAGGATTTTGCTCTGGCACACGGATTGCACTAGCTAAATGCTGAAGACCTTCGTACCAAGCGGCGGTGAGAAATCTCTAATCTCATCTGCTAATCCAAATTGAACGGCTTCTTGGGCTGAAAGGAATGTGTCATGGTATTCGAGCTGAGTCCACAATTCAGTCGGGAACGAGAGGTGTTCATGCAGGATGGAATCAGTTCTCTCGTCATCCAGAGTCAGGCTTTTAGCGATAGCAGTCAATCGAGCGGCGGTTGCAGACTGGGAGCTATTGGTGCTGCGGTGAAGCATGAACGTTGCACTTGCGGAAACCTTGCGTCCCTTTGCGCCCAAGTAAGCAACGGCAGCAATTGAGGAGACCTGCCCCATGTTGTATAGAACAATCTCAACTGGGAAGGTCTTGAACAGATTGTAAAGAAAGATTCCATCTCCAACTGCTCCACCGATTGATTGAAAGAGCAGATGGATACGCTCGACGCCACCGTTCGATGCGATCCCTAATGTATTGCAGATTTTTTGGGCAGACTCTTGATTGACAGACCCGCAGAAAATTCCATAGACCTCTTTTGGAAGATTGTTATCAGCCATCGCCCTCCTTATGCTCCCTTCAGACACCGCATTGAATCCCGTTCTTCACAACTCCACCAAGGTAGCCGCCCCCCATCCTCACATCGAAGACAGGGGAGCTACTCTCTCTAGGGCTTCCGCCACTGGTCACGTCCTCCGACCGACGTATTGCGAACACGCTCGACCAAAATTCGAGCGTTGGGCGCAATCTCTCCCGCCCGGTCGATTGCCTGTTCCTGAGTGGGGGTTACTGCACTAGCGCGGTCTGAGTTCGGTCGCCTAACGGCGTAGTCCCCCTCCGGCCTTTGCTCAACGAAAATCTTGTCGTCTGCCACGGTAATCACCTTCTTTCGTGCCATGCTGGTCGAAGTGGCCTTGATATTGCCTTTGTGGAAAAACCGTTTGTAACTCTTGTCGCAGTCGTGAAAGTAACGCTTGATATGGGGTGTGTCAAGTATAAAGCACAACATATTGTATTGCCCGCACGAATAGCCCGTCCTTGGCCATTTTTCGTGCATCGAGGCCAAAAACTTCAACATTTTGCTGTGGATTGTCTTGTAAGAGACACACAATAAACATCTTGAATCAAGCACTATTCCTCCAAATAATTGGCTTCGCTATTGATTCTGTTTACAGTGGGATTGCTTGCGATATCACTTTCTTTCCTCTTCAGCCAGTGGGCTTGCGACTTCCAAATTTCGCACAGCGAAAACATTCTCAAGAACCCTGAAGGGCGACCGCGCAGTGCAGAGATGGTACTTATAGCTTCAGCCAGCACCACCAAGGTACCTGCTTCCACCACGGCGGCGTGGCCAGCTGGTTGTGATTCGGCTCAAGAGCGGAAACGGCACGTGGTATGACTCACCCTTTACAGATCGCTCTTACCCGGAGCTCTCCAAAAAACGAAACAAAGCTCACGTGAAAAGGGAGCCTACGTTGTCAACCTGAACCTACTTAGCTGAGGTCCGCTTATGGGACCGATCTGACCTTGCCCTCAGAATCCGTATCCCATACTGGTTATAGTTCGTAGTCGTAGTGGCTGTGGGAAAGTTGGAAAGCGCACTTTGCTTTCCTGCTTTTCCATAGCCTGTGTTCGCTGTTGCCGCCTGGTCAGCTTGCGATTGCTTGCGTTGTTCGATGCCACTGCTGTTCAAACTGGATGGGGCTGACGTAGCCCAGGGTTGAGTGCATGCGTGTTTGGTTATACCAGAGCAGCCACCGAGGGTTTCATCCTTGGCCTGACGGATGGTTTCGAAACGTTGGCCGTGGAGACGTTCTACTTTCAGAGAAGCAAACAGAGTCTCGCTTGGTGCGTTATCCCAGCAGTCGCCCTTGCGGCTCATCGAAGCGGTGATGCCGCATTTCACCAGCAGGCCGCTGAACTCATGGCTGGCGTACTGGCTGCCGCGGTCGCTATGGAAGATGTGCCCCGCATTTCTGTCGGGACTGCGCCGCAACCAGGCCATCTCCAGTGCATCGATGACCAGATTGCTGTGCATCTCCGGTTGCATCGACCAGCCCACCACCCGGCGGCTGAACAGGTCGATGACCACGGCCAGAAACAGCCAGCCCTCGTGGGTTGGGATGTAGGTGATGTCGCCGGCCCACGCCCGGTTCGGCGCGGCCACCGCAAAGTTGCGATTCAGCAGGTTGGGTGCGATCGGCAAGCCGTGTCGGCTGTCGGTTGTGGTGACACGAAAGCGCCGCTTGCCGCGGGCGCGGATACCGTGCTGCTGCATGAGCCGCTGCACACGCTGCTTGCCGACGCGGATGCCCTGAGCATGCAGTTCGCGCCAGATGCGCGGCCAGCCGTAAGCTCCGCGATTGGCCGCATACACGGCACGAATATGCACCAGTAGCGCCTCAGCGCTCAGGTGACGCCGCCGAGCGATTTGCAGGCGACCAACAAGGTGCTCGTGGTAGCCAGCCACACTTACCCCCAGCATCCGGCACTGCACGCGGATCGGCCACACACGCCGATTGCGTCGAATCAAGGCGTACTTCACTTCTGCCCCTTGGCAAAGTACGCCATAGCTTTTCCCAAGATGTCGCGCTCCATCGTGACCCGCGCCAACTCGGCTCGCAAACGGCTGATCTCCATCTGCTCGGCGGTCACCTTCGACCGGCTGTCGGCACCTTTCAGCGTGCCTTCCCGATGAGCCTTGACCCAGTTGAACAACGTCTGCTCAACCAGGCCCAACCTGCGCGATGCAGCCGCGATACTCTGGCCCGAC
>Ga0137391_10005107_pt1 | contig 10081 bp, 16 predicted proteins | sample 15con2h24BmetaG_FD_101399 | JGI IMG/M metagenome (GOLD analysis project Ga0137391, IMG submission 101399) | Vadose zone soil microbial communities from Angelo Coast Range Reserve, California, USA - 15con2h2.4B metaG | ecosystem: Environmental > Terrestrial > Soil > Vadose zone > Saprolite...
ACCGGACGGCTTACTCTGCCCTGCAGTGCTACTCGACACACTGCTCGCAGTCGACTGGCTCGCTGAAGTTGAAGAGAGAGAGGATGAGGCATCGCATGGGGGGATCCCAGCAGATGTGACTGGCTCAGTTGTCTCATGCGCGTCTTGGTACGGGGTTCCGTTCATTTGTGCAGCCGAAATGGTATGCCAGCCGTTTTTGCCAATGAGGGAGTAGTTGTCAATAAATGCTTGAGCGGACTGAACCGTGAGTTCGTGCTCCAACAAAATCAAACCAGTCGTTTTGTTGGGGCCTCGTTACAGAATGTAAGCACTTCGGCCTCGAGCAACCGATAGTATATAATTACTTTCAAGTGCATTTCGTATGTTGGTGTTAACTTGCGTCTGGTTGGTTTGGTTGTTGGTGAGCTTCCAATCATTGGAGCTAAACGCAAGGCCAAATTATAAATTCAACAGAACAGGGTATAGCAGCCACTTCAGAGCTAGCACTCACTCATGGTTCCAAAGAATGGTCGTCAAGTTGAGACATTTCGCAATGCCTTGGACGCGGCGGTCCGAATCGCCATAGGGTGGTCTCCAATATTTTGCAACGCGCCCACCAGTGCAGTTATAGATTATCTGCATTGTGTATGCCAATTCTGCGAAGACAATATCGTCCGAGAGCGAGGTCAGGTAGGGGTGAGTGTAAGTATGCACGGCAATGTCATCGCCGAGTGTGCTGAACGCAGCCAAAAACAAGTCTGGATTGGCTTGAATATGCGCGCCGATGAAGAAGTGCGTCGCTGTTACATTTTCCCTTTCAAGAAAATCATATAAAGTACGCGAGCCCTTCAAGGAAAAAACGTGTATGAGAATGTGGTTCATAATTATACAATGGCCAACGATCAAGCTCGGTCTCACGGTGAGTTTTCTGGAAGATTATCCACTTACCAGCCATGGGCCATCATCGAATCCGAGTGCCATGTAACCATACGGAGCATCCCAGATGTCGCCTTCCATCCTGCAGGCTTTGTAGGTCGCTGAGCAGACTTGAGAGGAAGTGGGATCATAACCACTCGGGTACGTGGGTCCGCTAGCAGATACAATCGTCTGGGGGATGTTGGGGATGTTCCCTTCGCAATTGTCACTGAAGTAGTCTTTCCACTGTTGTGGCATCATTTCTGGGTCAACGGGGACCACCGGGTCTGGGATTGATGGGAAGTCGTTGACGCAAGCTATAGTAAGAGATGAAGGAATTCGGTGAGTACGCACGCGGGGTGTTGGACGATGACCAAAGACCACACCTGTTGTTGGGATATCAAATCCGGTTTGGGTCTCTCTACGAAATAGGGCATGGATAGGATGGTCTGGTGGATGGAACCAAGTGTCTGGAAGGGCTGAGTGAAAGTCATGTGCATGAGCTGGAAGGACGGAAGCAGTGGAGGCCAGCGGGAAAAGAGCGAAGAGAAGGAGAAAGAAAGAAGAAAAAGACATTATGACCTGAGGGAGGGGGTATAAGTTGACTTGACTGCTGCGAGATCGGTCCGGAACTATTCGAATCCATGCCTATTTGCTTCTCTCACCGATGTCCACTCACAGCGCTTCTCCCACGGTCTCTTATGGCTGCCAACAATGGCGGTTTCGATGAGATGGATTATTACCATTTGGCATATACTCCCTACAGCATATATCTGTATCCAGCAACTCCCGATCTGCCTGACGAGCTCTCGCGCTGCTCCAGACGTTTGTTCTCTTGGGAAAGCACCTGTCTGAAGGCGATGCACATCGCTATGCAGAGCCCGCTCGTCGAAATGCAGATCAGGTAGGAGCGGGTATAGGTCGGACCCCAGGTCTTTTGCCACGCGTATCTGGCCGAGTAAATAGCTGTGGTCACCAGCCAAGATGCCCAGTAACGACGTGTAAAACGCACGAGCCGGCGATGTTTCCGAGTTGCGAAAATGCATTGATAAACGCCAGTGCAACGGCACGTTTCGATGGCGGGCGAGCGAAAGTGCTGGATGTCCATGTCAGGAAACAGATGAAACCCGCATATGACTGCGCCATCAAGAAGCTGACCAAAGGTTCAGCGTCCGCCAAATCGTGATAGGACGAGACACATACAGCGCGACATAGCGAGCTGCAAGCCTCATTGTCGAGATGGCTATTATGAAGCCAATTATTCCTACGAACAACGGGACAACGATATGAAAAAATCGTTCCCCCGTCATGTCCGAATGCCTGGATGGCGGTCGCAGGAACGAAAGTCAATCCGGGAAAGTACCAGCTGCCAAGCTTGCCTACCAGCTGACTGCGAAGGCCACCACGGTAGCGAAAACCCACGGAGGTGCACAAAGCAGTAAGGTCACAGTAGGCGAGTATCCGAGTGTTGCCGTGAGCGTCGGGAAGAAAGCATTGAACGATAGCGAAACAACCAGATTCGTGAGCGCGAACGCTAACCAGTAGACACGCCAGTCGCCCAATGTTTCGAGCAAGCCGGGGAAGTGCGACCCTTTACACTCGGTCTCCTCGCCATCGCCGATCCCGACATCTTCTCGCATCCGGAGTTTGGCGAGCCGCAGCTCCTCCGGAGAGAGGAATCGATAGGAGTTTTCAGGGAAATCAGGAAGTACGAATACAGCAACAATAGCGACAAGGATAGTCGCTGCACCTTCTATGAAAAAAAGCCACCTGAAACGAATGACGGTGAGAGAGCTTTGACCTTCGCACGCATGTGAGCGACGGACCTCCATGCTGCATAGCCCAACTTCCCTTGCATTCCGCTCAGGATACCCGAAGCCATGAGCGAGCCAAATGCATTGCTGATGAGGAAGCCGCACGAGAGCAATGCAGTGCGAAGACCGAGCTCTGAACGCTTGTACCACTTTGATAGGAGGAAGAGGGCACCGGGGAAAAACGCAGCCTCGACGAAACCAAGAAAGAATCGAGTGAGGAGGGCATCCGTAAAGTTGCGGGCAGCGCCTGCGAGAACGTGAACCGGAGAGGCAAAATGGATGTCAGTTGCTGACCTGTCAAACAAGATATAGCACCCCAAAGCATCATGCAAGTGGGAAGGTATATGGAGGGCTTTCCGATATAGTTCAATAGCATATTTCTGGAATGGATTTCAGGGTGAGACTGCAAGATCGTTGGTAACTGGCATGCTTACGAAGGTATCTGCATCGACATGTAACCGATGTAAAGTATGCCCAGGAGAGTGTTGAATTGTTGTCCTTTCAGATGCAAGTCTGCCTCGAAACCCTTGAGACGAGCGGCGCTGAAGAAGCTTATCAGCCGTAGCTGGGAAGTGGACATTACAACACTCACGCGGCATTATTCCGGTCGACCTGTGAACGAAGATGAGCAACGTAACCGGGACGGTGATGACGAGACAGACGCACATAGTTGAAGATATAAATCAGCACAAGGATGGACATCCGCGTATCCAGCTTACGAAGTAGCCTCCGCTCTAGGTTGAGTCTGGCCTCCCGGCCGCCAAACTCGGCGTCGACATCTAGAGGCGCAGCCTCCGCATCGAGCTCCTCATCCATCAACCCCTCCATCAACTCTTGGTCCGAGTCGGCCAAGGGCCAGGGTGACATGGCTGCGAGTTAAATCCGTACAATCTTCTAGCCACTGGCAGGTGGAAAACAGCAGGCCGCGGCTGACGACAGAGTTAGTAGAGGACAAGCCTGTCGCGGAAAACGAACACGCACGGAATAGACGGTGGGTCATCCACATAGCGCAGACTTACTGAACTGGATATCTCAAGCTTGGTGGCGTGCCTGATAGTCCTCTATCGATTATGGCTGTAGCAGCCTTGGTCCTCCCGATAACCGAAACACCTTCAGATTACCATCGAATCGTCTCACCGTCCTTGCGTATCCCCTCAGATTCTTCAGCCGCCATCCCAGTCGGCCTCTTAGCATGTCAACGTATATCCGTCGAATATCGTCCGCATCATCTGAGCCGAGGCTCACCGTCCTTTTCGTCTAGGTGACCCCCTGCTTTGCTCGTTGAAGACCACAATTGTGTCCGCAACCCTTCTCAAGACTTTTCCGCCATCCTCTGGCAAAAAGGGCAGCCACACAAAGCAAGCAAAGGCATCCTCTATCCCCACCTTTCCTTACCCTGTACTCCAGCTTGTCTTGCACGACACCATTCTATTTCCTGAGGGTGGAGGCCAGCCTACCGACATCGGGATCTTAACCTCCGAGGATGGTGTCGTCTGGGATGTCGAACTTGTCAAACGACACGGTGGCGTAGCCGTCCACTACATCAAATCCGTGGAGGAAATCAACGACGTGCCCAATATCTTTGCACCGGGCAAGCACGTCAGCGTTGAGCTCGGCCGCGCGGGCTTCCAAAGACGACTTGATCATGTCTGCTCCCTCTCCTTTCTAGCCTCACCGCGCACTCACGTCGTTCTTCTCAGATGAGCATGCACACCGCACAACATCTTCTCTCTTCCATCATCGACGCTAGCCTCAAGGCACCTACACTTACATGGTCGCTCACCCCCTGGCCTTCCCCCGCATACGTCGATCTCCCGCGACCCCTCACCGCCGCAGAAATAACCCAGGCACAAGACGAGGTCAACCGCTACGTCTTCGAAGGGCGCCGCGTCCACGTCGAAGTCGACGAGCTGCAAGCCGGCCAATCCGGCCTCGACACGGGCAACGACGCGGAGCCACCCTCCTCCCGCGAACTCGGGCGGGGGCTCCCAAGCGACTACTCGGGCGGCGTGCGCCGCATGGTGATTATCGATGGCGTCGACCGCACGCCGTGCTGCGGCACGCACCTCCCCACGCTCTCCACGCTGCAGCTCTTCCTCTTCCCGTCCCCGACCTCCTCCTCGTCCACCTCCTTCCGGCACTACTTCCTCGCCGGCCCACGCCTGCTCAGCCACCTCGGCACCGCGCAGGCGCTGCTCGCGCGCACCTCGGGCATCCTCTCGTGCGGGCCGCCGGAGACTCCGGAGCGCGTCGCGCTCGTCGTTGAGGAGAGCAGGCGGCGGGAGAAGCGCGTCGAGGATCTCGAGCGCGAGCTCGCGGGCGTGCTGGGTCGGGAGCTCGCGGACGAAATGGCACGATGGCGCGCTGCTGGGGGCGAGGGCGAATGGGTCAGGTGCCTCAATAGGACGGACGACTCGCCGACCGCACGATCGTTTTTGCAGGCGGTCACCCTCGCTTTTGAAGCGCGTCTTCCGAGTCAGACCGGTGCAACGCCCCAATTTACGCTCTTGCTCGTGTCTTCGCCCTCTTCTCAGACATCTTCGTCTACGACCATCGTCATGCTCTTCGGGGGCGAGGAAAAACGCGTAAAGGTAGTCGGTGATGAGTTGAAAAGGCAATTCAAGACGCTGAAAGGTGGAGGTAAAGACACTCGATGGAGCGGGAAGTTCGTCGGGGTATGGTTGGTTGATAGGGAAGGGAAAACCGCTTCTGCGCTCCTATCCCAGACATCATAAACGCAACTTGGACTCCCGTGAGGAAAGATAGGTTTCACGAATAGAATTGTACGTAACACGCTGACTGTAGCCTGGCGAAGAATATACAAATGATGATTTACAGTGTCTGGCTAACACGAACGAAAGGAAAGAAACTGTTTGCGAGGTCCCTCTGGGACCTCCAAGTTAACTTTTTGGCTCTCTGCTATCTTCATATATGGCATACCCTCCTTCGGAGTCGAGTCTAACTTGAACGTTTGTTTCTGTCCAAAAGAAGATAAAGGACAACGTCCAGCATCAGGCGACGAGGAGCAGACCTGAGAAGCGGTCGCCGAACGACAGTTCACCTTCACTCGTCTCCATCGAATCTCCATCCGTGAGGCCCCATTCCTGCTCACCGTCGATACCCTCGTCCCACCAAGCAGCCTCGCTACCACAGACCGACTGGGTTTCCAATTCATGCGAGTCGCGATACCTGTCGTGGATGAGGGAGGAAGCTATTGATTCGCGTTCCTCCCCTTCCATCGCCTCGTCGCCGCCTGCGAGGTGAGGGGTGTCAACTTCCATAGTCTCAACGTCAATGCCGTCGCTGTCCATGAAGCCATCCTCGTAGTCTGTGTCAAAGTCCGACTCTGCGTCGTATTCGGTAGGAACATACTCCTCGTCGGAGGAGGATTCGGCGTCCGAGTCCACTGGACGCAGGTCGGGAAGGAACTCGTGTCTGCATGTTGGGCAAGTGCCATGCTAGACGTATGTGTCAGATAAGTTGGAGGTGAAGGAGGAGCAGAGAGAGCGCACGCGGCCCTTGATCCATTCCGAAAGGCTGATCAAGGAGACTGGTGGGTAAAGTCGTCTAAGCCAGAGTGGGCAAGAGACTCACTCTTCCGCACAGAACAAATGGCCACAACCACCCACTCTTGCGACGCCTACATCAGTCATCCCCGGTATATTGTCTTTACGCGATTCCAAGACGGCTCGGAAGGTCAGCAAACATATTGGGCAAAAGTCATCGAGGTTTGGGATGTCTTTAGGAGTCAGAAGTTCGATGCTAGCGAGGGCATTGGCGACAATTGGGTCTACAGAGTCGGCTGTGCTCATAGTGGAGGGAACGAACGAGGTCTGCAACCGAGGGCGAATTCGATAAGGTGAGGCAGAAACACGCGTAACCAAATCAGGCAATAAACAAGGTCGCGTCGCATCACATGACCACCACCCTGTGTCTATATAAAACCAATCAAGTGTATGTATCTGAAAGTCGGCTAACAATGTACTCTTCTGTCGTGCTGGGGGCATACTTTGCCTCGTTTCCTGGCCAGAAACAACCCGGGAGGCACGAAATTGTCGCACCGCTGTTAGGATTACAGAAGAAAGCAATCGACTGACGATGAGGGGTCATCCCGTCTGCGTTTGTCGTGCTCCCCGTAGGAGGTGCAACCACGCGATGCAGCGTTGAACGGAGAAGGTCATTACTCCATCGGGCAAGGAGATCACCCGTGTTCACGACGATAGTCCCAGGCTCCAAAATGCGAGGTTAAGTTTGTGGCATTTACTCGGATAAAGAGGGGACATACTATTGGCTTTGCAGGCTGAAAATGCTTTGTATGTGGGTTCTCCACCTCGAGCCCACCAACATTATCCTGGAAAAGGAGAGTGAGGGTGCCATAATCTACGCAAGTCCTGTCATTATTACTTCCCGCTGTCACGTCCAGAATCAGAACACACCAGAATGTGCCCCAGCGCGAGCCTGGCCTTCCTTCAGCAGCGATGCTTTGATAGGGGGGTACGATAATAATCGAAGGTTATGGTATTGCTCATTGATCTTATCTTCGAAGAACATCTCGTCTAGATCCAGACCAAGGGCAATGGCACGCATCACGATGGAATGAGTTTCATGGCAAGTCTGATTACAATTGTGAGTCGCGAGAAGGAACGTATTGGCGTCTGCTACGTACTTTGAAGAAGTCCAACATCGTTTGCTTGAATCCAGGGGCGTCGCCTTCTTGAGGCCAGTGGTTTCTCCAAGTCTTATCCCAGTCGCGACCGATCTCCATAGTCTCTTTCGTGTCTGGTGCTTTGTTGCGTAGTTCAGCTATCTCAGCAGCGTCCGTGGATTGTGTGACGCGTTCGCGGCCAATCTTCACGTAGCCGCGGTTAGCCCGGGGGTCATCCCATGCGAGTTTATCCTGCGGCAGTTGTTCGTCCATATTCAATAAGAACAGCTTAGGTGAGGTGAGCGGCAGAATCCCTACTTTGACGGAAGATGGCAAACGGAAAATTTCCGCACTCTGATTCGAAGGCTATTTCAACAAACACAAGAGGCTGTCTAGTAACAAGCGCGCAGACCTTTTTGAACACATGGTCTACCGTACTCGGTGGGATGCCGTGACCCTCGAGGTAGATGAATCCTACCTCCTTGAATCCATTGACAATTTCGTCGGCTGTTTTCCGCTTCTCTGAAAGCGAGTTGGCATGTCGGTACTTGCTGAGGTCGATTAGGGGAATTCGAAATGTCTGGTCCGAATGAGTGTCCTGTCAAATGACCTGTGATTAAATGGGGCGCTTCAGGCCGGGTGGAAAAGCCAGGGACACGGACAAAGGAGAGATTAGCCAAATTTCGACGGCGAGCACACAGAGCGCGACTGTTGGACGGCCTGAAGGCAAAACGGTACGCAGCCATACGTGCACGCTCTGTGCAGCGCTGGAGCGCCAGTGTGGTTTGGCAAATGCCGAGTATTTCAACGGCAGCAATCCTCATACAAGACAGCACAGCCTCACCCAAGGACAACAACTTGCACCCACTTACACCCATGGCGTACAGGGCTCCTCGGTACAGTACCTATAATAACACAACCAATGGGTCCCCACCACCCCCCTATGTATTCATTACACCCACCTATGCACCAGAAACCACCCCGTAAGTATTCCTATATTGCTCGCCACATCGATTTCGCTAAGGGCGTTGACAGTCCAAGTCCTAGGGGGCCACAGAATCATGAGTCGGTATTCTTGTCCGTTCTATGGGATGTAATGCCTGACTGCTGTGATCTGCCAGCCCTGACGAAACGACATCGCTTGTGAACAAGGATAAACTTGAAGGCGGGAAGCACTTCAAGTACAAGATCATCCACTACGCCCTTGCACTTGTCTTCATCCTCATGGTAATCAGCTTTTGGACGGTTGGTCCGATGGTGTCGACTGCCGTCCGACATGAGTTAGCCGAATGGGAACGCGTACACGACGAGATGCTCCACGATATCGGGCGACTACGTGAAGAAAAGAGAGAGATATCGGATGACATCGAGATCCTTCGGATACAACGCGACGAGCAGCGTCGGGAGTGGGAACTCGAACGTGAAGAAAATGAGAAGAGGAGACGTGGTCATATGCCTTTCTGGGGCGAAGCTCGACTTTTGACTGCGCAGTGCCCGAGGGACCGCTTCCGGCGCTACGAGTCACGCATGTACAACCTTCTTGCCGAAGACGACTGGTTTGCGGCATGCATGAAAGAGCCTATTAAGATTGCAGGGCAAACCCTCGGTGCCCCACGCTCATGCATCAATCATGTTCGTCGTCTTACCAACTCAGATGAACACTTTGTAACTTTCTTTCAGGGCCTCGACCATGGCGTGCATGGCTACTGGTCAATCGAGGTCAATACGCGTGAGTGCCCAAGGACTATCTGGGACAGGGTGAGTCAATTATCTTTCACCTTTGTTTACTACGACAAGCTTATCGTTTCCGTCGCCCAGCTGAGAAACATCTTCAAGTAATAATGCAAGAATGACGAATACCACTCGTAGCGCGCAGCGCACGGAAGAGTGCACAGGAGTTGTATTTTCAATAGTGCCATTAAAGAAATCGGGGCTTGTGACTATCCTTTCTATTGTTTGCGCAGTACATACGGTACACGCCGGAACCATTCTCTGAATTTGAACCGTTTGAACCTTCTTGTCCATCCACATCCATCCGATCACGCATCGCCATCCGTCCACTACAGAGTCCGAGCGTCAAAGGATTTCGGCGCCATTAAAGAGGTTCAATTGCGGGTATAGTTGGCTGGGGCAGGCGATCGCAAACGCCTGAAGAGCGCCATCAACGTTTTACCTCCATCCGCTCCCCATCTATCTCAGATTATCAGAATATGTCGTTAGAATAGGCGGTCATCAGACGCACTCTCCGGCTGCCACCTCCGCGCAGCCCCGTTCAAATTCCTCCGAGGCTTGGACCTCACTCCATCGTTCTACAACAAAATCCTGAAGTTGCCGTATAAGTGCCGAAACATCAAATTAAAGACGCTTTCGCCCCTACCTCCACGAGAGAGTGAAGATCGCCCCACACGACGGAAGCCAGGAGCAAGGCGAAACACGACTGAGGCGTGATAGTTGTCATCATGTGTTCCAGGGCAAGGGCGGCCAACCCGGGCAGTTCATATCGATGTGCGATCTGATAAACCGAAAGTGCCGATGCGGGCGGCGGCGTCGAGGTTGGATGCGCATGTGGATCTCCAGAAGACGGCGTGGCGGCGGGTATCCGCGGGCGTGAGCGCTGCGCAGAGTTGGCATAGTGCGGTGAGCCGATGGCGATCGGCGGGGTGGTGTGGCTCGGCGAAGGGCGCGCAGGTGTAGTAGACACGGCGAGGCTGATTGATGAGTTATCGGG
>Ga0137391_10005114_pt1 | contig 10077 bp, 6 predicted proteins | sample 15con2h24BmetaG_FD_101399 | JGI IMG/M metagenome (GOLD analysis project Ga0137391, IMG submission 101399) | Vadose zone soil microbial communities from Angelo Coast Range Reserve, California, USA - 15con2h2.4B metaG | ecosystem: Environmental > Terrestrial > Soil > Vadose zone > Saprolite...
AGCGCGCGGCAGTCGAACATCCGCCCCACCAGCCGATGCGTGCTGGCGGCGATCACGACCTCGCCGGGCGCCGCCGCGGCCTGTAGCCGGGCCGCCAGGTCTGGCGTCTCGCCAATTGCAACGCGCTGCCGTGTGTCGCCGGTCCCGAGTTGCTCGCCGACGACAACTAGCCCAGTGGCGATACCGACGCGCGCCTGAAGGGGCACGCCGGAAGCGGCCTTCAGCGTGCCGATAGCGTCGAGGATGGCAAGGCCGGCGCGCACGGCCTGCTCGGTGTCATGCTCATGAGCCGCCGGGTAGCCGAAATAGACGAGCACGCCATCGCCCAGGTACTGGCCGACGAATCCATCGAATCGCGACGCCACATCGGCGACCGCTTTGTGGAAAGAGCCGATCAGATCGCGCATGTCCTCGGGATCAAGACGCGCGGAAAGGGCCGTCGAATCGACCAGGTTGCAAGCCATGATCGTGAGCTGTCGCCGTTCCGAGCTGCCGGTAGGCGCGGGCTCGGCGATCTCGACAGCGGGCGATTTGACCGCTGGCTGTGTGGCGCGAAGCTCGGCAACAAGCGCCTTGGTTGCCGCATCGCGCTCCGTGTTCAGCTCGCGCTTGAGCAGCGAGACGAGGTCCTGGTAGTGCCTCAGCGCTTCGGCCTTGCGTCCCGTGGCGGCCAGCGCCTGGATGACAAGGCGATGGGCGTCCTCGCGCATGTTGTTGAGCGCGATGGCGCGCCGGCCGGCCTTCAACGCCTGTTCGCCACGCCCGGCGGCCAGCTCCTGTTCGCCGAGCCGCACCATGGCGCCAAGGGCGAGTTCCTGTAGCCTCTCGCGCTCACCCGTCAGCCATTCGTTCCAGCCTTCTTCGCTGGTGGCAACGTCGTCGATCAGCCGGCCCCGGTAGAGATCGGCCGCCGCGCTCAAGGCATCGCGGCTGCCCTCACGGACCAGGGCCTCGAACCGGCTGACATCGCATTGGACGGCGGCCGGATTGAGCCAGACGACCTCGCCGTCGCCCTCGAGAGCGTCCGGGCCGAGCAGCTTGCGCAGCCGGGAAAGGGCCTGGCGCAGGTTCTGCTTGGCCTGCAGGTCGAAGTGGGAGCCCCACAGCAGGGCCGACAGCCTTTCCCGCGGCTGCGGCTTGGGCGCCGTGCAGACCAGATAGGCCAACAAGCCCGCAAGCTTCCCGCCTGGCAGGTCGACAACGCCATCCGGTCCGGTCAGCTCGAAGCCTCCCAGCAACGCAAGACTAAACCTTGGGGACGGCGCGCCGTTCCTCGGCGCACGCGGGATTTGCACTATGTTGCCCTTCCAAGAAGCGCATCCAACGCATTATCACGACCCTCCGAAGAAAAAAACGTCTGTGCAGCCGGACTGTCGCGGGCGATGACGGCGACAAGCTTCAATTGGCGTCACGCGAGCGATATGCCGGGTATTCCGCCTGAGGACGTCTCGAGCATTCGCCGTGCCGACCCGCAGGCGTTCAAGGTCAACCACCAAAAGGAAACGCTTAGGGGGCAAAGCGGACTTCGCTTGCACTGTCTTGGTGATCTGCCGTGCCGAAAAATTATTCAACGGGATGGAGTTTGACCGAGCGGGATGATCTCGAACAGCCACCAACTACCGTCCCCAGTCCGCGTCCCCCGTCGAAGTCTGTAAGGTCAAAACTCTAGCGAGATCAGCGCGCTAAGTTGGACAGTGACTTTGTGCACAACCATCCCTCGGGCGATCCCAAGCCGTCGCGCGGCGACATCGAGATGACGCGCGAGATCCGGACGGCGACCAAGGCGCTCGGCATCGCCATCCACGACCACCTGGTGATCGGCCGCAAGGGCCATGCAAGCTTCAGGGGCCTGGGCCTGCTCTCCTGATCAGCGTTTTGCGATGCAGTCGATCTCGATCAACGCATCGCGAACCAGGTCGGTGACGCCAATGCAGGTACGTGCTGGCCGCGCCGCAACCACCCGAGCGGCGATCCCTCGCCGTCGCAGGCCGACATCCTGATGACGAAGGCAATCATCGACATCGCGACCCCGCTCGGCATTGCCGTGCATGACCATATCATCGTCGGCCCGAATGGTCACGCGAGCCTGCGGGGGGATGAAGCTAAACTGACTTCGTCGTAGCCCGCATGAACCCTAAGCGCGTTTACTCCGCTCTCGCGAGCATGGCCATCACCGTCGTGATCGTAACGATTGACGCCATCGTCGATAGCGCAACGGCTCCTGAAACCGATGCCTCCGCTTTTCCCGAACGCCTCGCGAACACGTAAGCGTTCGCACCGGTGGGCATGGCTGACAGCAAAGTGATGATCGCGACATCGGTGGAAGGCAGGTGAAAGAGACGGGCCGCGACCAGAAAGGCGATGGACGGCATTGCCGCAAGCTTGAGGGAGCTGATCATAGCTATCACCCCTATTTTTCCCTTCAGCGCAAACGTGCTCAACCCCAGACCCATCGCCAGAAGCACACAGGGCAGAGTCGCTTGACCAAGGAGCGAAAGCGCAGCGCTTGATATCGGGTCGAGCCCGACCCCGGATGTCCGCAACGCCAGGCCGATGAGGATGGCAATCATGATGGGATTGGTCGCAAGGTCGATAGACACATCCCGTGTTGCACGGACGAAGGATGCTCCAACCGCTCTGCCTCGATAAGGGCTCACGGTGCCCATCGGCTTAAGAAGAGCGGCTTCATGCAGCCGTGACGCCCGCCGGCCGTCCGCAAGCTCGCTGTGCAGCGCGGCCAGCAGAAACAGCACCGGGCTGTGGACGAGGACGATGAAGGCGACTGTGGTAGCAGCCTTGGGCCCGAACTGGGCGAAAGCCAGCGGGATTCCCAGCATGATCACATTGCCATAGGCGGCTGCCATGGCAATCGCGGGCGCTTCGCTGCCGGAGTTCGAGCGGTCTTGGCGGGCAAACAAGCTGGCTAGGATCCAAATGGCTGCGGCAGGAAGCAGATAGCTGATCCAGATCAGGTGGGCGGCTGTCGAGCCCGGCGGAGCGGTGGCGATCGTTCGAACAAGAAGTGCAGGCATTCCGAAGTAGTAACAGAAGTCCGACAGTGGCGTCCGGAAGGTGGAAGGGAGAATCCCGGTCACTCCCGCGGCCAAGCCGGCCAGGATGATGAGCACCAGCGGGGCGATTGAATTGACAATGGTCGACATGCTTTTCTTTCTCGTGGCCATTCAAATCCGCGCCGTGACGGTCGGACCGCCTTGATGTGGTGGGCGGTCCACGAAGGCGTGCCGGCACAAACAGCCCGCACGCGGTCAACGTCATGCGACTGATCTGCCGCAGCGCCTTTGCGAATGGGCGTCTTCAATACCGGTCGGTCGTGGGAAGGGACGTTGTCAGGGTCGTAGAAGCATTCGTCGAAACTTGCCGTCCCGGTCCTCCACGGAACAGGACGGGGTCTGCCGCATGGGGAATCCTCCGCGACCGCGGCCGTGCGGCCGAGGCCTACCACGCCGCGCCGGCGGCGAAGGGCGCGGCGAACGGCTGAGCCGCTGCACGTGCGACGGGCGGGACCGACGCGCGCTCCGCTGCGCTCCCTCTCCCTGAGGACTCCCTCAGGCGCTGGATCGAGCGCCCGGCGCCGAGCGGCGCTTACGAGCCGCGGCTCACAAGGCGCGGCAGATCATGGGCGGTCACCGCGGGGGCTGGACCGTCGTGGCGCTCGATCTCGACCAGGCAGGTCTGCGCGCTGCAGCCCTGGCTCAACTTGCTGGCGCCGATATCGAGCGTGAGCGCATTGGGATTTCCGTGCTTTTCCAACGGCCGGCTCGAGTCCGCGTCGGCCGGATCGAACCAGGCGCCGGTGCTCAGCCGCACGACGTTGCGCCGGATGCGGTCGCTCAGGCGCGCGGCCGCAAGGCACGCTCCGCGATCGTTGAAGACGCGCACCACGTCACCCTCGGCGATGCCGCGGGTTGCCGCATCGTCAGGATGCAGCGTGATCGGCTGACGTCCGTTGACCTTGGTCGCGCGGGAATGCGGGCTGTGGTCGAGCTGGCTGTGCAGCTTGTCGGCGGGCTGGTCCGACAGCATGTGCAGCGGATAGCGCTCGGCAACCTTGCCGCCCAGCCACTCGATCGGCTCGAGCCATGCCGCGTGCGGCGGGCAGTCATCGTAACCGAACGAGGCGATGCGCTCGGAGTAGATCTCGATCTTGCCCGACGGCGTCCGCAGCGGGTTCGCTTCAGGATCGGCGCGGAACGGCGCAAGCATCACCGGCGGTTCCTGCGTGCCGATCGCCTCGGCGATGCCGGCCTCCCAGAATTCTTCGAAGGGCGGCAGGGCGACACCAGCCTTGGCCGATTTGACGCGCGCCTCCTCGTAGAGGTGGGAGAGCCATCCCTCGACCTCGCGGCCGTCAGAGTGGATCTCGCCAGTGCCCATGCGCCGGGCGATCGCCTGAAAGATCGCATAGTCGTCGCGAGCCTCGCCGATCGGCTCGCGCGCTTTCTTCATGGCGATCAGATAGGGCTCGCGCATACCGTAGCCGATATCATCGCGCTCCAGACCGGTGGTGGCGGGCAGCACGATGTCGGCCATCTTGGCGGCCGGCGTCCAGAACTGCTCGTGGAAGATCACTGTCTCGGGCTTGCGCCAGGCGAGGCGCAAGCGGTTGAGGTCCTGGTGGTGATGGAAGGGATTGCCGCCCGCCCAATAGATCAGGCGGATGTCGGGATAGCTGTGCTCGGCGCCGTTGTAGGAGAAGCGCTCGCCGGGATGCAGCATCATGTCAGAGAAGCGCGCCACCGGAATGAAGTCGCCCACCGGGTTGGCGCCCTGCGGCAGGGTCGGACCGGAATGGCGCAGTGCGCCGCTGCCCATCAAATTCCCCGGCCCGTAGCCGCAACCGAAGCCGCCGCCGGGTAGGCCGATCTGGCCCAGCATGGCGGCCAGCGTGATCAGCGCCCAGAAAGGCTGCTCGCCGTGGTGCGAGCGCTGGAGCGACCAGGCGATGCTGACCATGGCTCGGGTCGCCGCCATCTCGCGCGCCAGGGCTACGATGCGGTCCGCGGCGATGCCGGTGATCTTTTCGGCCCAGGCCGCGTCCTTGGGCTGGCCGTCACGCTCGCCACTGAGATAGGGGCAGAACTTCTCGAAGCCCACTGTGTAGCGGTCGAGGAAGGCTTGATCATAGAGTCCCTCGACCAGCAGCGTGTGGCAGAGCGCCAGGATCATCGCGGCGTCGGTGTTGGGCCGGATCGCCAGCCATTCGACATCGCCGCCAGTGTCGAGATCGTCGGCTGTCGGCGTCACATTGACGAAGCGTACGCCCGCGTCGCGCATGCTGAAGAGGCCACTCTTGACGTTGTGCACGGTGGCGCCACCGGCGTTGATCTGGGCGTTCTTGCGCGGCACGCCGCCGAAGGAGACGAACAGCTTGCAGTGCTTGGCGAGCAGCTCCCAGCTTGTGTGGCTGGCTAGCATCTCCTCCATCGGCGCCACGATATGCGGCATCAGTACGAGGGCAGCGCCAACGCTGTAGTCATCCTTGTGGCGCACGAAACCGCCGATCGAATTGAGGAAGCGCCGTAGCTGGCTCTGGGCGTGATGGAAACGCCCGGCGCTCGCCCAGCCATAGGAACCACCAAAGATCGCCTTGTTGCCGAAATCGCGCTTCACTCGTCCGAGCTCGCTCGCCACAAGATCGAGCGCTTCATCCCACGACACTTCGACGAAGGGCTCAGCGCCGCGCCGCTCCGGAAAGGCGCCAGGCCCATGCTCGAGCCAGCTCTTGCGTACGGCGGGGCGACGCACGCGCAGGCGTTCGACCTCGTCGGACAGCATGTGCAAGCCGATCGGCGAGGGATCGGGATCCTTCGCGAAGGGATGCAGCTGGATGGCCTTGCCGGTCTCGTCGTACTCGACTTCGTAGACGCCCCAATGGGCCAACGTCAGCGTTCGTGGATGCTTCATGGAACAAGCGGCCCCGGTTCTCAGCTTTCGGAGTCCACACGACGCGAAGCGTCGTGCGTGCGCCCTGGCAGGGACGAACGGAGGAGACGCAGCCGCAACTGAAACTGCTCTGGTTCGCGTGCGCGCCGAGCGGTGAAGGGCCCGCGCACGCCGCCTTCACGGCGTGCGCGGCGCCCCCGTCGCGTGTCCGTCGCCGATCCGACTCGGGTCAGTTGCCGTTGATCGGATCGAGGATCGTCTTGACGCGCGAGATGCGGGTGGCGGGGAGCCCGGCCGCCTTGGCGTGACTGCGGATCTCGTCCTCGCTGTGCGCGAGATAGACGCAGTAGATCTTGTCGTCGGTCACGTAGCTTTGCACCCATTGGACGTTCGTCGCCATACTGGCCAGAGCCTCGCGCGATTTCTTCGAGGCCGCGTTGAGCTCGGCCGTGGACAGGCGCCCTGCGCCGGGAAGGTCGCGCTCGATGACATATTTTTGCATTGTTTCTCCTTGTGTTTGGGCAGAGGTTGGGAGTGGAAGGGCCAAGCCGCACAACACCAGAGCCAGAGCCAGTCGCCGAATGATCATGTGAATCTCCCGTTGCTGTGAGGCGCTCTTCTTGTAAGTCGATCGTTGGAACAGCCGTTGTCGGCGGAGTAGGAAAATCGGGTGGCAGCGTTGGAATTTGCGGGCGAGTCGGGCGTCGACACCGTGACGCGTTCGTGTAGTGCAGGGAAAGCGACGCTGCAGGTTCGCGTCCTGGGCAGCGTCGCGGTGTTGCGTCACCAGACCAGGCTGGCGCTGCCGCGCTCGAAGAAGACGCGAGCCCTGCTCGCCTATCTTGCCGTCACCGGCCGCGCGCACAGCCGCGACCGGCTCTGCACCATGTTCTGGCCCGTCCCGGACGATCCGCGCGCCGCGTTGCGGTGGAGCTTGAGTCGCCTGCGGCCGCTCGTCGACGAACGAGATTGCCGCCGGATCATCGCCGACCGCGAGAGCGTCAGCATCGACCTCAGCCATGTCAACGTCGACCTGTTGTCTCTGCGCAACGTTGCCCGCAACGGCCTCGATGCCATTGCCACCGACGCGTTGCGCACGGCTGCAGAGGCGCTCGAGGGCGATTTCCTCGAGGGTCTCGAGCTTCCCGACTGCCTGGAGTTTCAGAGCTGGTGCACCGGGGAGCGCGAGGCGGCGCGACGGCTGCGCGTGCGGCTGCTTGCGGCACTGGTCGGCCGTCTCGAGGGCGTGCCAGATCAAGCTCTGCCGCACGCGCGCGCGCTTAGCCTGCTCGAGCCGGCCGACGAAGCCGTCCACGCCACGTTGGTTCGACTGCTGCGCGCCAGCGGCCGCGTGCGCGAGGCGGAGGAGCAATTTCAGCGCGCGCAGCGCTGTCTCGAGGAATTCAACGTGGTGCGCACCGGCACGCTGCGGCAGGCGGCGCAAGTGCCGCTTCAGGCCGACGCGGGCGTCCGCGCGGCTGATGCGATCTCGCCGCTGCCCCGAACGGAGCGGCATCCCGGCTCAGCCTTGCATGAGGTGCAGTTTTGCCGGACCACGGACGACGTGCGGATCGCCTATGCCAAGGTCGGCAATGGCCCGCCGCTCGTGTGGGCCGCGCATTGGCTGAGCCACCTGGCGTTCAGCTGGAACAGCCCGGTGTGGCGCCACTGGACCGAGGAGTTCGCCAAGGACCATTGCTTCGTCCACTACGACGAGCGCGGCAACGGTCTTTCGGATTGGGACAGTCCGGAGTTCTCCGTCGATGCGTTCGTTCGCGATCTCGAAGCGGTCGTCGACACGCTCGGCCTCGATCGGTTCGCCCTCATGGGGAGCTCGAAGGGCGGTCCGACGGCGATGGCCTATGCGGCGCGCCACCCGGAACGGGTGTCGCATCTCGTCCTCTATGGCACCTTCGCGCAGGGCTGGCGCATCATCGGCGATGACGACGATGCCGAGGTGCGCGAGGCGGTGATCGCGCTAATGCGGCAAGGCTGGGCGCAGGACAACCCCGCGATCCGCCAGTTCATGACATCCTATTTTCTGCCGGATGCCTCGCTCGAGGAGATGGGCTGGTTCAACGACCTGCAGCGAATCTCGGCGCCGGCCGAAAATGCGGCCCGCCTGCTGCGGGCGCTCGGCGAATTCAATGTTCTCGACCTGCTTCCGGGCATCGCCGCGCCAACGCTGGTGCTGCATTGCCGCGACGATGTCGCTGTACCGTTCGAGCAGGGACGGTTGATCGCGAGCCGCATTCCGCGGGCGCGGTTTGTTGCGCTCGAGAGCAGCAATCACGTGCTGCTGCCGCGCGACCCGGCCTGGCCCCGCTTCGTCAGCGAGGTGCGCGGATTTCTTGGTTGCGAGGCAGCGGAAGGTCGGAAGCCGGTAGCGAAACCTCGTTGAATGCAGATCACTCGTGGTGGCGCCCGCCATCGTCGATGTGGCAAGGCGCTCGGCATCTGCCGCAGGGCGCCTGCGACCGAAGCGTCCGGCCGCACGACACGCAACTGCCGGATCGCTTCCTCCAATTCAACCGTGATGCGCCCGTCCGCTGGCGTCGGAAGGTCTTCCTTGACCTCTTGCGCACTCAAGGTAGCATTGCCTGGCGTCAAAATGTTGTAGTCGCCGCTCGAACCTGGCTGAGTGCCGCTTGGCACCGGCGCCACACGACGACCGTTCGCGACGATTTGCACCGCCGCGCGCACGATGCTCAATACGGGAGAGAAACTCATGCCGACGAATGGCCTGACACCAGGGCTTAAAGCGGAGATCGTCACGACAGTCGATGACAAGCTGGTGGTCAAGCACATGGGGGGCGACGGCGTACTGTCCACTCCATCAATGATCGGTTTGATGGAGCGTGCCGGCATCGAGGCCGTACAGTCGCATCTCCCCGAAGGGCACACCACCGTGGGCTTCGAGGTGAACGTCAAGCACTTCGGCGCCACGCCGAAGGGCAAGAAGGTGACGGTACGCGCCGAGCTGCTCGAGGTGGATGGTCGCAAACTTCGCTTCAAGGTCGAGGCGCACGACGAGGACAAGAAGGTTGGCGAAGGCACTCATCGCCGCGCCATCGTGCCCATTCAACGCAAGGATTGATTTTTCAATATCGGCACGTCCGGCCAACGTCAGCTATCGGGAGGAACAGCGGACGACATATGTCCAATCCGAGTTCTCCGGATTTTGACCCCAAAGCCGACATTGGCTCACTTAGGCACTGACGCCGCTTCACGCGGAACGGGACAAGAGCCGGCCAAAGCCAGTATATTGCCCGGCGAGCCCTCAATGGGCATCGAGGGTGCCGGAGGCATCGGCATTCAGCTAAAAAAATACAGGGAAGAAGCGCGCATAACAGGGAGGAGCAGCCCATGACACGTGTCCGTCGGATCACCCGTCGCCGAGCGCTGAAGGTCACGGCTGGCGCTGTCGGCGCGACCCTGCCGCTGGTGCATGTCCAGACAGCAACCGCTGCCGGCAAGCTGACGATGGGCGTCTGGGATCACTGGGTACCGGCGGCCAATCCGGTGCTGAAGGGATTGGTCGGCGAGTGGGCAGCCAGGAACAAGGTCGACGTAGCGATCGACTTCATTCCCTCCGCCGGCAACAAGATGATTCTCACGCAGGCTGCTGAGGCGCTGTCGCGGAGCGGGCACGACATCCTTGCCTTCGACCAATGGGCTTCCCATCAGTATGGCGACAAGCTGACGCCCGTGAACGACGTCATGGATGCGCTGATCAAGCAGTACGGTCCGGTGAGCAAGGCCGTGGAATACCTTGGCACGTCGGATGGGAAATGGTTGGCCGTGCCGGTCGCCTGGGGCTCGGCTCCCCTGCCGCCGTGCGCACGCATCTCCATGATCAAAGATTTTGCCGGCGAGGATGTGACCGAGTGGTACCCGGCCAAGGACGTGAAGACCAAAGGTGCGGCCGAGTGGACGTACGAAAAGCAGCTGAAGATGGCCGAGCAGTGTCACAAGGCGGGCCACCTGTTCGCGCTTGGCTGCGGATCCAACAGCACGGACGCGAACCAGACCTGGGGCGCGACGTTCGGGGCATTCGGGGCGCATCTCGTGGATGGCAAGGGCAACATCACCGTCGATTCTGATCCGGTCCGCGAGGTGCTCGATTATGTCAAGCGCTTCGTCCCCTACTTGCCCCGCGAAACCATCTCCTAC